>Ga0209367_1003146_pt1 | contig 22283 bp, 20 predicted proteins | sample WorMetLIZISLAND2_FD_187412 | JGI IMG/M metagenome (GOLD analysis project Ga0209367, IMG submission 187412) | Marine gutless worms symbiont microbial communities from Max Planck institute for Marine Microbiology, Germany - Olavius geniculatus... ... | reverse complement strand
AAAGGTAGACGTTTAATGCTCAGTATATATAGAAACATAGACTGAAGACCCATGGTGGTATTTTATAGTACTTCAAAAATGACTTCTCGGTCCTCTGAGAATTAACACACCGTTTTATGGTTAGAAAAACGTTTTTCCCTCAGCACAAAAACCTATCTTCTTTGTTTATGCAGTTATGCCCAAAGTGCATTCTGTAAGCGAAATTTTGTATCACGCAATGTATTGTGCGAGAAGCCGGCCAGTGTAGCACCACTGGATTGCTGCCAAACGAAATGAGGACCAACGATGTACTTTTAATGCTGAGCGGAAAAGGTGGAATCCAGCGTTATATATATAGTTACCTGTTACGGAGGGCCAATGACAATCAATTTTTAGAGTTTTCTTAAAACTTATTAACAAAAACAATTAACATAAAACACAAAAATATCAGAACAGTATCTCAATGTCACACGTAAACATTCTTACAGCAGCGGCGTGATTGTCCTACTAAGCAGGTCAAGGTCAGCTTCGAGTCAAAAAAATAAGTAAGCAACGCCGCGACACCTCCCCCCTAGTTCCTTGTACGGAATGTTTCTGGCAAGACGTCAGAACATTCCGACAAGTGACATCAGCCTTAAAGCCAGTTCTCAGCGACACTTGATAGCGTCCTTGCCCTCACAAAAGAAATCAGACGTCGGAAGAACTTGTCGGGAAACTCTCGACGGGTGACTCCGACACGACCTCGTGATGCCGAGTTGACCGTATCACCGTGCACTGCACCAGCTCTCGTTGTTGTACACAAACAACCAAACAAAAACACACACAAACCCATTAGTATTCACAAAACTTCCACTACAAAGGCGAAAGCCGGAGACCTTTCCCACAAATTCTCCCCTGAGTCAAGTGCTCCCCGGTGAGCTATAGTCCACACGAGAAAAAAATCTGCCGCAGTGTTGGTGATACCCGACCGATATTTGAATACCACATCGTATTCTTGTATGGCCAATGCCCATCGCATTAGCTTTGAGCTTTTCGGGGCAGTTTTGGTTAGATATAACACAGGGTTGTGGTCAGAGTGTATAATAGCTTTTAACCCAAACAACCAACACCGATGCTTTTGTAAACATGAGAGCGCGGCAAACGCTTCACGCTCAATGGCTGACCATCTACGCTGTGTGTCATTCAGCTTCATGCTGTAGAAAGCTACAGGGTTGTTAACCCCCACACTGTCAGTTTGTGTGAGTACACCCCAATGGCTTGTTCATTAGCATCGACAAATAAATCAAACGCTTTCTCAAAGTCAACTATTTGTAAGCTACGTTTAGTGGCTTGACACAATTCATGCTTCAACGAATTAAAAGCAACATCATGGACAGCATTCCATGGAAGCTTGTTGGAAACCTTCTTAGAAGTTAGGTCGGTAAGTGGCTTAGCAATACGAGCAAAGTCAGGTATGTGCTCATGAAAGTATGAAAAGAAACCAAGAACTCTACGTAGTTCGGTCTTAGTTTGTGGTTTTTGCATTTCCTGGACCACCGACAACTTCTCGGGATTTGCCCTCCTCTTGCCACTACCAACAAGTTCACCACAGAACTTTACTTCCCTCTAAGCAAATCTGCACTTTCTCAAAGTCAGGGTAATGCCAGAAGACCGTATCACTTTGAGGTATTCCTCAAGGTCCCTAAGATTCAGACACCACTGGTCAGAAAAGACAGCCATGTCGTCGACATAGGCATCGGTAAAATCTTTAATCGGCTTAAGAATTTCTTGGACGGCACGGACAAAGGTTGCGCCACTCGACTTCATCCCAAAAGGGGTGCGTGTAAATTCAAAAAGTTCTTCATCGCACACAAAGGCTGTGAGCCATCGGTGACTTCGATAAACAGGTGTTTGATAATACCCCGATTTGGCATTACACGTGGTTATGTATTTGGCTTTACCAATACCAATACGCTGAATCAGCGAGGAGATATCCTGAACCGGAAATGCATCTCCTTCCGTGAACCTATTTACGTAGCGATAGTCCACGGCTAGCCTAACCCAATCGCGACCGTTTTTACCTTTAAGAACGCACACAAGAGGGCTAGCCATAGGACTTTGAGAAGGCGTGATAATACCTTGCTGCAGCATTTCCTCTAATTGCTGCTTTACCTAAGGTTTTAATCGTTCGGGAACCCAATACGCCCTCAACCTCTTGGGTTTAAAATCATCAGAGATCGGTATAAAGTGTTCTGCTTTGTTGGTAAAACCAGGGGTTTTAAAAAAACAATCTGGATACCGATCAAGCAAAGTCAACAGCTCAAAACGTTGTTGCTCAGATAAGTGACTCAAAGTTTCCAAGTCAATTCTCTGACTGGGTAGCAGTTTAAATTTAGAATTGGTGTTAAGAGGCCTCGAGAACTGAACATGACCAAAGTCTTGATCTTCCTCTCGAACGTATCTACACCAAGAGAAGAACCGCGAGATATAGCATTAACTATCAAAGAATTACAGGTAACCGCATTTCCTTGCAAATAAAATTTGCGAAGATGGTTTGCGTGAAAGACCCTACGAGCACCGTCCATCTCTACCAAGTAACTATAGGAAGAAATAACCTCAACAACAGTTGCGGGGTCTTTCCAACGAGAAAAGACACGACTAGCTGTAGAGTCTTTATAGAGAATTAAGACTTGTTCTCCCACAGTGAAATGTTTGTCAGCGCTTCGCAAATTATACCGGGTTACATAACGGTGTTGTTCGCGATCAGAGTGAGACTGTGCATAGTTTTGTGCTATTGCTAACTTCTGACGTAAGTCATTTAAGAAATCAGTGGTGGACTTTCCTAGATTTAAAGAAAGTGTTTTTCCTCCACACCAAGACTTTTTCAATACGGCAAGGGGTCCACGAGGCAAATGGCCAAACACCATCACCCAAGGTAAGACACCCATGGTTTCATTCGGAATCTCGCGTAAAGCCCACAGGACATATTCGAGGTATTTGTACCAGATTTTAGGATGATCAGCAGCCATCTTACTAACCATACCTTTATCCGTTCCTACCATATGCTCAGCAAGACCACACGCTTGCGGGTGCCCTGGTGTAGCAAACCTAGGACTACAACCTAGTTTTGTCATAAATTCACGAGTCAATTGGCTTGTAAAATTAATGCCGCAATCCGAGGATACCACATCCCCGCATCCTGTGAATTGCCATAATTGCAGTATAGCTTCACACACAGCTTTAGCACTAAGAGAACGCAATGGAAAACATGCGGGCCATCGGCTGGCAGAATCTACCATTATCAGTGCGTAATGATACTTAACTTTGTAATTGAACAAAGGACCCATGCAGTCCATATACCAATGTGTGAAAACACGGTCATTACGGGGTATAGCGGTTATAGGTACACGATCGAACAAAGTTACAAGGGCTTTTTTCTCACACGTCTCACACTTCTGCACATAGGTTTTTACATCACGTGTCATCGTGGGCCACCAAAGAGACAATTTAATTCGTTCACATGTCCTTTTGGCACCTAAGTGACCACCCGCAATGTCATGCGCAAGTTCCATCACTTGCTTTCTACGCTCACAGGGCAGACATATTTGATCAAACTCTTGACCTAGTATCATTTCTCTGTGATAAAGCAGACCACTTTTTACAAAAAAATTACCACTGCCTTTGGAAACTAGCTTCCAAGGCCCTTTAAGAGTTTTATTTCTTGTTTGCTTTACTCTCAGTTCCTCACCTGAAGCACTACTAGCATCTGTTTTATCCACAAGCCCATCAGTATCATACTCATCTGCTGACACTGAGTGACCACCATGAGTGTCAACTGTGTGGAGTATATCATTCTCAAATGGTTGTTGAGGGTTAACCGCCCTATCATCAGCGATTGTACCCCCCGGAGTACGTGCGGCATCCGTCTCCCCACCGTCTCTTTCATCTCTGTCTTGGTCAACATGTGGCCGGGGCATATTGTTCTGAGCACCATTGCTATTATTATTAACAGGACCTTAGCCAATATTATCCACAGGACTTCCCTGGGAATCCGTGTGACTATCCATGTTGATAGCTCACTCAGGTCTTTCCTCATCCCTTGGGAAAGAGTTAATCGTGACACATGCATTCACATGCGATGCACACAATTTGCTTATGATAGAGGAAGTTAATATTAAATTTTCCCGCGTATCATCACAAACAGCACAACAGACGGCGATGCATCGACCGTTTTTACCGTTATCACATGCACGCTTAACGTACAGTTTAACCACATCGGCTTCTACAGCTGTACCTATGAAGGCACGTAACTGAACTTTAGCCAAAGGTGTGCAATCAAAATCAGTTACGTGTTTGCGAGACACGACTGCAATCTCACTCCCTGAATCCATCAAAGCATTAACCACCCGATATTTACTAGTAGATGGTGCTTCGCTAATTCTAACAGGTAAGTAAGATAACTGTGACATCTGTTCCAGTGGAACACCCTGGGAAGCTGATTTCTGCTTACTTACATTACCTGAGTCAGGCATAGCCGACTCTAAACTATCAAGATTTTGCGGTTCTTTAACGACCGCCACAACTTTATTAACAGAAGCGTGACCGGAGGGATTACTCCCAAAAAAGTGCAGCAGCCTCTGCGATTGCATTTTCCTGCACCGACATCTTATTTGTACCGTCGTTTGACAAGTCGGAGTTAAACTCGGGACTGTCATTCTCTGTTTGACACAGTTACGATAACCACCCCGAGTACGTTTTGCATTAGATGAGACTTGGATGGCGTTAACCTTCTTCACGTTACGAAAATTATTGCTGTGAGCTGTACCGTGAGTCTTTATTGGATTGTTGGGACACTGGGCCTGTAGATGGTTGGGACTGTTACATATATGGCATCGCTTAATGCCACCACCCATGGAAGAAGAAGACCCAGCCTGTCCCTGTCTAACATCCCTGTCTAACATTCGAGTTGATAGCATTCCCTGGATGGGTAGGTTCAGGTGGTGATACCTTTCCAAACGATTTTATCCCACCAGGTGCCTTATTAGCATTTTGTGGACCTGTGGTATTAATAGCATAAGCACGAGGTCTATCGCCTACATGTGTGCTAAGGTACTTGTCAATAGCAATAGCAATAGTAAGCTCACTCACGCTCATTCAGCCTTTTTTCTTTGTGGCCTCCACAGAGAGTATGTAACGTAAACAGGGTACCGACAGAGTTGCTTTGATTCTGTCACATATAATCAAGGCACGTAGATTGGGAAACTGTTTAACTTTGCAAGCCTCCAGGTAATAATCCAACAACGACTTTAGCCTAGAGGCAAACATGACTGTTGTTTCTTCTGTACCACAAGTAAGGTTATTAAACCTATCCAAGTACATATTTGGTGACAGCTTAAACTCTGCCAAAATGGCATCGCGCATCTTGTTATAGTCTTTTGCCACATTAGCAGACAACGTAGTGACCAGGCTTCTTGCTCTCTCATTTAAATGTGGCCTAACTAATGCAGCCTTGAGTTCCGTGGGAACCTCTAACGATTCATATAACTGTTCGACACTTTTTAAGAAAGAAATCATTTCTACTGGATCGTTGCTCATACGCGTTACGGAATTACGAAGAGCATCACCAAATAATTTTATCTTGCTAACTGTCGTCTCATGACGATCTACATCTTTCTGTTTCATTTCCAGCTCGGCATTTTTGAAGTGTCTTTGTAGAGCATCATTCCTGTCCACTTTTTCCTGTTCTATCTTTATTTCAAATTCTGTGAGCCGGAGCTCTTCCGCTTTTAACTTTCGGTTTTCTTCGTCACGTTTTAATTCCTCCTCCCGCAATTTGAGCTCAGCATCTAGCTTTGCTTGCTCAAATAGTCTCTGCTTTTTTTCCACGGCTTCTTGCAGCCACTTTTGCTGCTCAAAAGTGATACGTAGCTTTTCCACCTCGGGATCATAAGCAGGTTTAACCGAAACCGAAGCGGCCTCTACTAGAGTTCGGGCTCGATGCTCTGCACATGCACGGGACAAGGTTTTAACCTTTGCCTCTGATTTACCAGCATTCAATAGCTTTTGACGAAGCCTATCATCCGAGCATTTTCTCAGCTTTTTTTGCTCGCTTACCGGTAATTTATCCATATTTATCGGTAAAATTTTAAGCACCGGATACCGAACAAATCCAGAGCCCAAAAATGCGACTCAAAGAAAGATAAAGCTGTGGCCACCGAAGCAACAGCAGTCAAAATACGACTCGGCAAAATGAATGGATAATTACGTTAAAATAAACAAGAGCCAGAAATATGGCTCGCCAAAATGCGATTGCAATTACTACGCACAATACACACACCTCCCAGCAACCCATTACACAGGAGCGCGCACGCTACCACTGTGCCACAGGGAGCCAAATCACAACTCCCCCCACCCAGTCAGGGTGTACGTACAGTGCACTAGCTGTTTACACTGTACCACTTACTGTAGCTCCCTCCCGAGACTACAGCTCACCACGCATACGCGCTAACGCAAGTTACACTTGACGTACCGCATTTTTGCGTAGACGGCTCCAACAGTGCGCCGGACATCTGTAGGACCATCCAAGATGGCGAAACCACGCCGCTGAATGACTGCCATCATGAAGAAACGATCATATCCTGTCAGTCCTGTCGACTGCGCCAGAACTGTCACGGAGGGCCAATGACAACCAATTTTCAGAGTTTTCTTAAAACTTATTTACAAAAACAATTAACATAAAACACAAAAAAATTAGAACAGTATCTCAATGTCACACGTAAACATTCTCACAGCAGCGGCGTGATTGTCCTACTGAGCAGGTGAAGGCCAACTTCGAGTCAAAAAAATAAGTAAGCAACGCCGCGACATTACCTCAAGGATTTGTTTGCATATTTTGAAAAAAATATTGTTGCGAAGTAGTCATGACAGTTTATCTCATGTAGTCCACGTTAGTAAAATTTGTTTTCTCAAAACTGTTTTGCATTATCTTGTGTGTGCTGTGCTAGGTAACTAATTACCTATGGTGACATAACATGCTACTGCACATATTGTACAGATAATGAGACAGATGCTCGCAATAAAACCATAGAAGCTGAGGTCCCGTCTAACTTTGATGATGTCGGGCCAAAATGTCGCATCAAAAAGTATGGCTGACCGACTAACATTCTGTTGGCATACATTTGTGCATTGTACCTTTTTTGTTGAGTGTGTGACAGTGACGTAAGAAATATGCATGAACTGGCCAACTAGTAAGCGAATGTAGAACCTATAGCTCCCTGGTTTGGTGTAAAGTTTGGCGACAGCACCCTGCTGTTCTGCATTTATCACATGAAGCGGGTGAACTTTTGCCATGCCAGTGACATGATGACTATGAACATTGTTGTTGGCTATTATTAGTCCGCCCGGAAGCGATAGCTTGCGGAGCAGACTTAAGTTTTAGCCCAGATGTTTTATTTACTTATTTTAAACGCGAGATCTCCGCGTTGCGTGGGAGGACCCGCGTAAAGTTTTGCACGATGGTCAGTACTAGGCCCAATTTTAAAATGTTGGTCCAAAGTTTTGGGGGCCTTTCCCAAAAAATTTTAGGGGCTAAAAACATGCAAAATTTAGCCCGATTTTGGACGACTTTGAAGTTCGGCGGCGAATATCTCCGAAACGGATGAAGATATTTAAAATCGGATAAATATTTTATCTACCGCGATTTCTCCTGCGTTAGGCGAAACAAGTCCGGTAAAGTTTGGTTCAGTAACCTAGAAGATCTTAATGTGAAATCGTACCCACCAAAAGCGCATTTTTTGGAAGAACATATTTTGGCTTCTAGGGGGTGCTGCGCCCCCAAATTTTTACACACGCTAGAGAATGACCAAGTCTTACTCTAAGCCTTTAAGTCTCAGCGATTACAAAAAGCTAACTCAGTGTATTCTGTGCGGGAAAAACCTGTTGCACTTATTCCTAGTGAGTACTTTATCGCTATAAATTCGTGTACTTATTGTGATGTGTATTTATTAACAGCAGTTGAGTTCTTAGTAACTGAATAAGGTATGTGAACTGAACAGTTTTTTTCTACCAACAATCTCAACATATTGCTATATTAACTCTGAATGCAGGAAGTTGTATTTGGCGGTGTACATGTATTGTAAAAGTCCGTGTGCTCCCCAGAATGCTTATCAGATTCGAGTCATATTTTTAGAAGATACAGGGCTAATTTAAACAAATGACCTGACTGTAGGAAGTTATACGGATTGTATCTGTAGTAATGTTGTCACATTTACAGCACTGTCACAGTTTTGGTAACAGCCTGTAAGTACTGCTGCTGTGTGTTACTGCAGATCGTCCGTGTACAACCGTGCGTGGCCAGATTACACCTGGATGTGAAGGGAGTGGTTTTTCAACGCCGCTAGTGGAACATGCAGTCACCGGAGAGGAGACGGCGCTGTCACTGCAGCAGTTGTCTGCAGCAGCACCTGATATGTAGTGTATTGTTTGTTGTTGTGTATTTTTATGGTCCATATTATTGTCTTTAAGCAGGAGTTTATAGTTATTTAGGACTAGTTCCTATTATTAAGCTCTGCCGTCCATTGCTGTAGTAGGCGTGATACAAAACGTTTGTGATAATTGTGATTGCTGATGCTGGTGCTGCATTGTCACAATTACTGGTATCTTTACAACATACGCAAAAACAAAAACAGATAGTAGTGCATTTAATAAACATTTATTTTATGGGTGCGTAGAATACACTGGGCGACTTCACTTTTTGACTTAGACTTTCGCTGAGCCTTTTCGCTGAGCGAAAGCTAAAGCTACTCTGTACTTAGACAAAGTTCAACCAAAGGATTAAAAATGGCGGAAAATTATCGGTAGACCTAACAGGAAATAAATCAACCAGTTGCGCCTTGCACGCAAATGACGTAATTACGTAACGTTTGACGTCACTGTGTAGTTATTATAAGCGTTTGATTTTGGTAGCAAACTGCGCAAATTTACTTACTATCCGTACGTATAGGACTGTAAATAGTCGCCACTTGCCATAGTTTCGCTCAGCGAAATCGCTTCATTTTTTGACTTAAGTAGGTACTTAGACCGAAGTTTAGACTCAGCGAAAGTCTAGATCAAAAAGTGAAGTCGCCCACTGTGACTGACAGTGAGTGGGTCTCAGGACGTTATGCAGTTGCTTAGGCAGTATCACTGAATATGAAGGATCGCTAGTTAATATTTCTTTTTACCAAAATTGCTTCATTTTGTTTTCGCCTGGATTTATTCACTTATTTGCTATTTTTCGGAAATTTTTCTGTTTCGCTGGTGCGTGGGAAAAATCTCTTTCGCCCGCGGCGGCTGCTACGCCTGGCCGGCGCGGACTAGATAACCCCCCACGCACTAGTGCATGCAGCGGACGGCCAGCTAGCTAGTTCATTCCGTCTGTAGCAGTTAAAGTGACAACACGTCTAGCAGTTTTTTTAGCGCTGACGGCCACGTGGCCAGTTTTGGATAGCAGTTTTGAGTTTTGTCGTAGTTCTGACGTTCGATATCGAGTTTTTTCGTTGAGATAGCTAGTCGCCTGGTGTGCGGAAGTTGTTTCGCTGCCGTCGCTGTTTACTTACTGTATTTGCTGCTTGCAGAAGACTGTTTTCTATTGGATTTCGCGTTCTGTGTTCACTTCTGGCTTGTTATCCTACCGGACCGGCTGAGATTTACTTCTGACTCACCTACATTCGTGTTGGCACAGGTGCGGCCATCTTCTCCATCAGCGATTTTATTTTAGTTGTCCGTGCATAAGTGTCTTATCGCTTTGGCTCTATTGTCGAATTCTGTCAATTGTCGAAGTTTCCTTAGACGCGATTTATTTTTCAGTTGAATTTCTCTAATTTCGGGGTTATCGATTCGGGGTTTCCAGTAGCTTCACTCGCTAAAGGATCCCACCTCCCACCGGAGGCGAGCTTAGTCCAGTAGGAGTCCGACACCTTGTCGAAAGGACTTAGGGAACTCTTCAGGTAGTTTAAATCAGGCCCACAGCATGGATATTAGCGGATATAACTTAAGACAGCGATCGGTTGCAATTTTTACTCAAAGTCTAACTTTTACAACCGCACCTACCGCGGATAGCTTAGCCATCGCTAGCGCCGGTAGTGGGGTCAGTTCAGCTCCTACAATGGCTAGTTTGTGCCAGGAGAATTTGGGTTCCGATAGTGGACCGGGAATAGACACAGTGGCCGAGTCGATAACCCTTACAGCTGCATCTCCAGTGGAAATTTTGACTGTCGTGAATGCTGCTTCTACGGTTTTGATGTTGCATTTGCGGCAAATGTTTCTAATATTAATTTTGCGCAAAACGTTCATCGGATTTTTCGAATGTTGTCACTGCCGCCGCGAATGTTGATTTTGCGGGGAACGCGCAGCGAACGGGGGCCGCGCATCAAACGGCGGGCGCGCCCCCAATGGGGGATGTGCAGCGGGAGGCTGATGTTAATGTTTCTGTTAGTACTAGTGCTCTTCCTAGTGTTTCTGCCGGCAGTGCTGTTTTGCAGACGTGCGAGCGTGCGGTCGGGCCAGGCGTACACACTGCGACAGATCAGGCGTATGACTCTGAGTTTTTAGCCTACTTTCGCAAAGACAGTCCGCCGCCGCCGACACCCTTCTACTACGGGCCGTCGCCACTGCACGCGACTACGCCGTTCGTCGGCGTAAGTTTACGTGCTGCCAGTCGACAGTCAGCTTAGATTCGCGCCGCCAGTCGACAGTCCGTGATGAGCGCACGTTCTCATGCCAGCGGTCGACAGTCAACACACTCGCAAATGACAGACCCGGTTATTAAATTAATAAACAAGATGTTTGACAAAGTCGCCGACGATGTTGCGGCCCAACGCGCCGACGCCGCAGCTCAACGTGCCGACGCCGATAGACGTGAGCAGTCGATGCAAGCTCGCATGGAAGCGGAGATGTCGAGCCGAGAACGGGAAATTGTTGACAAGGCCCGACTGCAACTTCGTGACGAGCAATTGGAGAAAAAAGCAGCTGTGACTTAGCTTGTGCGTGCTGCAGGGCAATTGCATTTGCCGCCGCCGGCAAAGGCGCAGTTTGACGTGTATGCAGACAGTATGACCACGGCTATTGCTGGTACACTTGCATCACCGGACAGTGCACGGCCACCGTTGCCGGTGACTGCAGACAGTCTTTCTCTGTCGGCGCCTGCAGACAGTCAGCATGCCGAAATGAGGTCAGCCCTTCAGCGCCCGGACCGATGATATCAACAGACAGTCACGCACAGCTGCCGCCAGCGACTGCAGACAGCGTGATTCTTAATACTGCTGGTACAGATGTGACTGCAGCTGCATGTGCTTGCTCTATCGGCGCCTGCGCCTGCAGACACTCGGCGTGCTACCCAGTCGGCGCCTGACAGTCTGATGACAGACCACCCACTGCGGACAGACAGTGGGCGTGCTGTGCCTGTGGCAACTACACAGATGATGTCAGACAGTGCTATGCCGGCGCCCGGGGCGATTGATCACCAACAGATGATTGACAGCTTTAGCGCAGACAATGCTTTGAAGTCTGCGCCTTTGATGTCTGTGCCTTTGATGCCTTTGATGCCTTTGATGCCTTTGATGCATGATCCCGCGTCGACGTCTTTGATGTATGACCGCGCGTCGTCGCCTTTGATGACTGGTTACGTGCCGCCGCCCACGACGCTTGACATGACAGCTGCTGGCTCACTGCTTGGCCTGCCGCACGCGCAGCTCTGTCCGACTACACTGTTTACTTTTCATTCAATGCATACTGTTAATGCTGATCAGTGAATGGTTCTCAGTCTTTGGCAATGATGAATGACTTACATAATACAGTTACGCCTTTATACGCAGTCCCGCCCGCTGCTGTTCCAGTTGTTACTACTGTTGTGCCCACTGCAGTGCACACTTCTTACTCATCATCTAGCAATGCGTATGCTCATCGTGCGCCGCCGGGTGCGTTTATAATTCATACATCTCAGGGCCCAATGGTCTCTTTCCCTGTGGATGCTTACCCGGGATGGAATAGCGCTTTGAATGTGGGGTACCCGAACCCTGCCTCTACACTGCCGACATCAGTAGTGGGTGGACTCACGACAAACACGGTCCACTCTGCATCGGCACTGTCTAGTACCGTACCTACTATTAGTTTACTGCCATCACTGACAGACATTGCAACTGCTACTATTACTACTGCTACTGCTGCTGTTACTAATAGTGTTGTTGTTGATTCTGTGTCCAGTAAGCTGGCCACTGGCCTTGAGTTCTTGGCCTTAAACCCACGTCCTTTTGGTGTGGAAACCCATCCGTCGAAGCAAGCACTTCCGGTTCCGGTCGCCGCCCCACCGACAGCTCTACCGTGTGCAGCGACAACACCGGCTACGGATCAGCTACCGGGTAACGCAACTACAGCTACCGCAGCAGAGCCAGCGTCAGCCGCAGCTACCGTCGCCGCATCCGTCGCATCTCCAGTGTCAACTATGACGTCATCAGCTGTACTGACTACATCTACAACAACTGCCGCTGCGTCAACTGTACTTCCGATGTCAACTACTGTCACACCAGATATTGTGACTTCATTTCCAATAACTACTAGTACTGTTGCATCATCGAGTAGTAGTACTGGTGTTGCTGTTGTTGGTTTTTCTGGTTCGAATCCGCCGGGTAGCACGTACATAGCTCCTACTCAGTCAGTCACTCCACCAGTTGTTGTCGTGTACAGTCAAAATGTTTTGAAACGCTATGATGGTTTTTCGTCGCCCAAGGAGTATATGGAGCATTTTGACATTATTGCTGATGTTAATGGTTGGAAAACTGAACTTGACAAATTGAAATATCTGAAAGCAGCCCTCGATGGTCGCGCTGCTTACCAGATCAAAGATCTTGACAAGGCCGATTCTGCTAAAGCGTTTGCTGCATTGCGCAAACGACTGTTGAGTCACTTTGGTTCCCTTAACGAGATCAAGAGTGCGGTTCGACAGTTTCGTCGTCGTCTCCAGGCGGAAGGTGAGGCGATTGATGAGTACGCGGACGCATTACTGAAGCTGCATAGAGCTGGATGGCCTTGTTTGACATCCGAGCAACGTGACGCCGAACTTTAGAACCGGTTCGTTAACGGACTTCGTCTGACGGAATTGCAGAAACACCTACGTCTGCAGTACGACGACCTCGGGTTTGATGAGACAGTCAAGATGGCGCGATACTACGTAGAGATCAAGGCGCTTCCAAGCCCAAGAAAGCTTCCGTGCGGTTCGCGAGCACCGAGCGTGACCCGGCCGTTAACGTCATCATGCCGTCGACTATGGACTTGCAGCCGATGATGAACTGTCTCAGGGATATTTAAGACCGGATCGAGAAGATGGAACGTGGCCGACAGTCAGCGCATCCGCCAACTCCGCCTAGTCTTCCTACATCCCCCGCGCCGCCGCAGTCGCCGAGCAATCAACGGGGCAGATCGTCAACGCGTTCGCAGAACGACAACACCGGCAACCGATGCGTGCAGTTCGAAGAACCGGCGACGTGCCGCCGCAGGACTACCCCGCCAGTCCACAGCCATGCCGTTCTCAGGCACCGCCAGCGGGATGGAGAGACGATGTAAATTATCAATCTCCGACGCAGGCGTGGGGCGGCGCTGGACCACGTTTCCAGGGGACGCCACCGTGGTGGATTAATCCCGGCCCGAGGTATGGTAGCCCTCAGTCTACCCCCACACCTTTGGTAAGCCGTGGCAGCTGGTTTGGAGGACCCGGTCGAGGTTTCGCCGGGCGAGAACAGTGGTTCAATAGTAACCGTGAACGAGGTTTCCAGCGATATGGCCGCGGTTTTGGCAATCGCGCGGAAGACGAGCAACCAGCTGAACGTTACGAGGACCCCACACCACGTCTAGGTCTTGACGCAGAGTCGCGCCCAGGTCGCGGCCGAGGCCGAGGTCGCGGATGTTATGCGTGCGGAACGTTTGGGTGCCACAGCCGCAACCACGTCGAGGAACAGGCGGCCGAGTTGGGCCGCTACGAGCAGCCGCGGTCTTCATCAGTGCCGCCAGGCAACCGGTCCCAGGGAAACGGCCCCCGGAGTCTGCCAACGGGCAACCGGGCTCCGTCACCAGTCACCACCCATCCGCCCGTAGTCCCAGTAGGGCTACCCCTACAGTTCGATGGACCGCCGATTTTCGGCCCGATTTGGACTGGGACGCCGGACGGACCACGGACTTCGACGAACATCACCGACGATCGACATGACACTGACTTGACCGACGTTAAGACCCCTCAGTCTTTTTCTTCTTTTGTATTTAGTACTGTTAATGCCGCTGTCGACGCTAATACTGTTAATAGTGCTATTGTAGATGCTACTGCTACTGGATCTTACGTTACGAAATTTTTAGTTAATTTGTCGCGATTTTCCGACGTACCTGTCAACTCCGGGTCTGCGAAACGGCTAATGTGACCACATTATACAAGAGGGAAACACATGCATCGATTTTTTTGTGTATTTTATGCATAAGAACGTAAAACAAGGCAAATGTGACGAATAACACAGATCAACAAAACCAAACACGTCCGCTCGCGACGAGCGCGACTGGCAGACTCGCTCACTGGGCCTACGCTCGCGCGACCGCAGCAGCAACTAAAAATAGACCTAGCACGTGCTTACTTCTCAAGCGTGACATTACCTTTATCCCTCAAAAGATGCAGCGTACGAGCTTGTTAATCAACGAGGACAGTGCATCATAATACAATACACGTACAAACAAAATGTTGATCACATCGATATTCATTAAACCGTTTATAAATGCACGATACAACTCATACACAACTTTTACGTAAATCAAACAGAAATCCGATTTTATTAAGCTTACACACGTACGGTAATCGTAACATAAACATTCAATTACAAAGCAATATCGTACAGTTCGTTCCATCAAGTTACTCTGCTTGACTGTCGTCAAAGTTCAAACACGAAAGGCAATCAGCGGCTGCGTTGTTACGTCCAGCGCAATATTTGAATGTCAGAGAGAATTCCTGCAGGACCAAAGCTCAACGCGTAAGCTTGGCGCTCTTGGGAAATGACTCCGTCAGATACGACAACGGATTGTGATCAGAATGGACAGTCACTTCTGACAGGAATATCCAGCTACGATACTTGTGTAGTGCGACGAAAGCTGCGTAAGCTTCACGCTCCATGGTTGACCAGGAACGTTGCGTTGCGTTCAGCTTCCTGCTTGAGAACGCGATTGGCACCTCAGTACCGTTCGGACTCGACTGGGTTAATATGGCAGACGTTGAAAAAGCACTGGTGTCGAAGAACAGGTTGAACGACTTCGTAAAGTCGACCATATACAACGGATTGGTTTGGCTTGGCACAATCGTCGCTTTAGCTCCTGGAAAGCCTGTTCTTGGATTGGACTTTAAGGAATTTTCGCGGGAACTTGCTTCGCTGTCAGATCGGTTATCGGCTTTGCCAAACCAGCAAAATTCTCGATATGTTCGCGAAAATATAAGAAAAAGCCGACAATACGTCTCAACTTCGTTTTTGTTTGTAATGCATTCATCTCTGCAACTATTTGAAGTTTTGAGGGATCCGCAAATTTTTTCCCAGAGCCAATAATTTTTTCACAGAATTTTCCTTGGCTCTGAGCTTATATGCACTTCCTCAAATTCAGAGTCAGACCAGCTCTCTTCATCGTGAGCAGAAATTTGTCGATATAATTTAAATGAACTCGCCACTAATCTGAATGCACCGCAATATCGTCCACAAAAGAATCAGTAAATGCTTGTATAGGACGCAAGATTTTAGTGATAGCACGAACAAATAAACTTCCGCTACTTTTCATACTGAACGGAATGCGGTTAAACTCAAACAAACCGGCGTCACAAACAAACGCTGTTAATCATTTATCTTTTTCTCGTACCCCAATTTGCCAGTAACCTGCTTTACAATCAACAACGGTTATGTAACGACTCCGTCCTACACGCTGGAATACACTCGAAATGTCAGGTAACGGATATGCATCAGAACGCGTTAATCGGTTTACATAACGATAGTCGACAGCAAGTCGAACCCCATTACAACCCTTCTTGCCCTTCAAGACACAGGCGAGTAAACTCGCCATTGGACATTGGGACGGGCGTATGATATCGTTACGTAACATCTCCTGTATCTGACGATCAACCTCGTGTTTTAACTTTTTGGGTATTCGATATGCAGACAAACGTTTTGGTTTAAAATCATCTGTGAGAGGAATGGTATGTGTCACAACGTCAGTATACCCCGGGACATCAGAAAAACATTCGAGATATTTATCGAGTACTTCTAACAACTCTAACTGCTGATCACGGTTTAAGTGACTAATAGTCGCCGAATCAATTTTCTCACTCGGCAAAACAATAGTAATCGACTGAACTAACGTTGACGGAATAACATTTAAATCACCAAACTTAGCATCATGGTCATACACAATCGCACATGTAGTTACAGACATTGACTTGAGGTCACTCACAAAGGAATCATAAGTAACCGAATCAACTCGCACATAAAACTTTCTCAGTTTGTTAGCATGAAACTGACGTCGCACGCCATCTAACTTAACGGTTAAACTGTACGGTGAACGCACATCGACCACAGTAGCAAGGCCGGTCCACTTACTAAACAAACGGCTAGAAGTAGAATCAGGCATCAAGATTAACACTTGCTCACCAATATCAAAGTGTTTATCTTTGCTACGCAAATTGTAATGTAAGGCATAACGATTTTGTTCTCGCTTACTATGGGAAGTTGCGTAGATTTTTGCGACTTCCAATTTTTCATGGAGTTTATGCAAATACTTAGTGGCGTTTTTACCAAAACTCACTGGTAATTCTTTCTCACCACACCAACTTTCTTTCAAAATCGATAATAAACCTCTGGGCAAGTGACCCATTACTAACGTCCATGGGGCCACCCCTGTCGTCTCATTTTCAACTTCGCGCAAACACCACATGGCCATTGGTAAATATTTGTGGCATTGTTTTGGATAACCCATGGCCAGCTTGGACACAATAGTCTTGACGTTACCCACGGCACGTTCTGCTAGACCAGTGGACTAGGGATGATATGGAGAATTAAAACGAGGGGTTGCGCCCAAACGTTTTGAAAATTTCCTAGTCAGCTGGCTGACGAAATTAGTGCCAAGGTCCGATGACACCTGTGACCCACAGCCTGTGAATTGCCACAGCTCAAGTAGAGCATCACAGACACTTTTATCAGTAAGTGATTTCAGCGGAATGCAAACAGGAAAACGACTGAAGCTGTCCACTGCCACGAAAGCGTAATTATACATAACTTTCTGACCTGGAAAGAAAGGACCTGCACAGTCAATAAACCAGTGATCAAACACTCTATTTGCTTGGTGTGATGGGCACTCGAACACAATAAGTAACACAAGCTTTCATTTGACAAGTACGACAAGTCCGATTATAACGACGACAATCCTCAGCCGAACTAGGCCAATAGAAAGTTAATAAATACGGGCTTTCGTCCGTTTTATCGACATGTGACCGCCAAAAGTATCGTGGCCCATTTTCAGTACATGCTGTCTACGACAAGAGGGTACGACTAATTGCAAAAATGGTTGACCCAGTATTTTTGCACGATGGTACAGTAAATTGTCCTTGACCACAAAACCGCCACAACCCTGTTCAGCCAATTTCCAGCAGCAAATCAAAGACTTATCACCACGCTGCTCCTTTGCTACTTTACTACTTGAGGCCAAACTAAGATCATTGTTATCATTTCGTTCAGTGGTCAGAACATCATCACCATCAACATTCTCATTATCATTTACACCATCACTTACTACATCATCATCAACTGCACCAACATTGTCATTATGATCATCATTGACATCATCATCCGCGTTATCATCAGCAACATGTGAAACATTCACACTACAATTTGTCAAAGGCCGAAATGCATCATCTGTCAAAATCAAATTATCATGCAAATCAGGCACCACTGCACACCCCGCATGAATACTGCGAGCTGCATTCGACTTAGGCCTATCACAATCACCAAATGACATCGCCAAACACACTAAGTCAGCCTCAACAGGTGGTCCACAAAAAAGCCCTAACTGAATTTCCCCAACTACATTCAAAGACAAATCAGTAGTCAAAGCGGATTTAACACAGCATATCTCGGCGCCACTATCGCATAATGCAACCACATTCTTAACCACATTTGTATTGTCACACGTAACAGATACATCAACATACTTCAATGCTGACAATTCACTGACAACATTGGACACAGAAGAGCATGCATTAACAGCGGCTGTCTCATTGACAACATTGGGGGACACATCGACATTATTACGGCTCGTGGCCACAACAAATTTCAGATTAGCAGCATCGCTAGCGTCGATAGGGGCGTTCAAATTAACACCGGTCTGATCCTCCGCCTGACATGGGCCTACAGACGCCACTGCCTGCATCTCACCTGCTCCCTGCTCACCAATACGGTGCCTAGGCCTCGCACCAACACTTACTCGTTTAACACCTGCCGCTGGCGCCTTACTCGTTCCCCTGAGCTCTGGACACATAGGGCGAATATGGCCAAGGACGCCACAGTGGTGACAGCGTCGATTATCGTTTATTAGGCCTACACCTCCACCCCTCCCGCGGCCAGCTGCGCTACTAGTTGGCTGTCGACGTAGACCTAAACCGTTAGCTCACGTGGCGTAGCATTAATTACGTCGACAACTTATATAGCCGCACCTACAGTGCTCGACGACGGCAGTTAACGTTAATAGATCAACAGTATTTATTTTAATACACGAAATACGACAAAGGGTCGCACCCAAATTGCATGGATTTTTCCTGTTCGATAGCTGAGATTTCTGTCGTATTATGACGTATGACGCAGCGGCGCGGGAAAATAAGGGCAGGTTGGCAGCCGCCCACCCAACAATGACACTAAGTGGGCAGACAATGTATTCTGTCCACCCATTATGTATAGGTTAATGGTAAAGGAGTCGCCCATTACAGCGAGTTATTGCACGGTATCACATAGAAATCGTTGAACCGAGACGTTGGATATCAAGGTCCGCGTAACGAAACAGCCAGCTGTTATGCCGAGTGCTTGCACGAGGCTTACAGCTGGCTGCTTCATCACGCGGACCATGATATCGAAATTCGCTGACATTTTCATAAAACTGAAGTTGTATAAACGTTGTACAAAGTTTTACTACATACTGGCATATTGCCGATCTATAGAGTTTGTGTCACGTTGATAACACTGTTGGGTCAATTACTAAATGTATTATTCGTTCACGGGGTATATATTATGTATGCACTATTGTGTTTTTTGTCCTATACTACCGCTATATTGGGGTCGTATCGCGTCGCCGTCACTGTTGGGTCGTGCTGTAGATTTTTGTTCCGCGTGGGTGTCGTCAAGAAAAAAATGTTTAAAACAGTAGTGCATTGCGTACATAATGCGCACTGTGTTCAAACACTGCATATTGCAGCAAACCGTTGCTGTCTTTTCACGTATCCTTATGTTCAGTCGTCCGCAGGTTTACTTATCACTTATTGCATCTCATTCGCAAGTTTAGAATTATTGTTAACAGTCGCTTTGCACATGGGGGTCATTTCTGACCCCACGGTCAGTAATGCGACGATATCGGCATTTCTAAATAATACTGTGCTAAATGGCTTCACGACATTGTAGCCAAATGTGTTCCATGTCGAACAGTGAAAAAAACGACGATGTTCTTAAAGGAGAAATTTTAATGATTTTTTTCTAAACCTACCCCGTGTAAAACCATGTAGCCTATAGAAACAGTGGTGACGGGACCTCGGGAGGTGGCAATTGATACGGTACATGGCTGCAGCTCCAGCAATCGACTCTGCGTGTACAGTGCGTGGAATGATATCATTGCTAATAGGCAATAAATTCACCGTCACGCTCACAGGAAAGCAACCTGCTGGGGGCGTGAGTGGGATGCTGACAGTTGACACTAGAAATGTTTCATTGCTGCTCATTATCTGCACGATATATTTTATCGTCGTCTGTTGAGTCGTCCAAGATCGCCGTCGTGCTATCGTCTGCAGCGACTGACAAGGTGCTTTATGCCCACTGCAGCAAACGGTATACATCCTATCACTCAGTTATAATGTTTCAGAGGTGGTCGTCCCCGGCATTGCACTCAACACACGACACCCGACATCCTCGCACTTGTTTATTTGTCGACCTGGTGTGCAAGCCTCACATCACGTCTATCAGCGCGATCGCATCTTCGACCTGCACCCCAGGTGGGCCGTCGGAGTCGACAGAACCGCTAATGACTTATACAGCGGGTCGCCGGCAGCTGCGGTGCTCTGAATACCGTGAGACTGCTCGAGTTTCAGGCTGACAGTGGGTGTAAATAATGTACAGTAGCAACACTATAACAAAAAGTTTTTCCCCAGCAACCCTCGTTCCCACGGCAACAAAATTTGGGAAACAGTGAGTTAGATCTCGGCTTACGTAAAAGGTATATCGAAGATCATTGCGTCAGATGGGGTGTTTTTGAGGTCGTTTATTTTGGTATGGGCAGCGTGCATGCACAATATTATTCAAAAGCGCAAATACGCACCCAGACAAAAATCATACGTTAAATATACGAAAAATCGTTATTATCTACCAACAAAAACATTTTTACATTTTCTAACATTGCCATAATTAACTAATCAGACGATAGATTGGTATGACATTCTAAAAGTTAACGACAGAATCTTTTAATTCAACAGCTGCTTATAGCGAGATAGGACACCCGTCCGCTTTAAACGTAAATGGATAAAAATTTATAGTACTAAGCGAAGTAGCCGGTATTCCAAGATAAAACCAATTTTAAGTTTACTTTATGCACAATAAAATAAATAAAATACTGGCGAAAAGCAAAGTTCGGAGAAAAAACAGACGGATTTTGTGTCGTTAAATTTAACGGAAGCTAATAGTATTCACGACAACGCCAGCAGACAACGTGACTACTAATGTTGGGTCAATTTCAATTATTATTGTGGTTTGTCAAAAATGTGACTTCCGTCACAGTAGTAGTAGTAGTAGAGATAAGGGCAGGACAGTGATAGTGTAGGCGTAATTTTATGGTAGCAATAGGGGTAAGGTAAGTTATGGTAGGGGTAGTGTATGGTAATAATAAAGTATGGGTTACTTATAGTCGAAAAAAATAAGAGTAGCAGTAGTTGTGGTAGTAGTTGTAGTGGTTATTCTACTGCCAGATTTTATTTAGCTTCAGATTACTTCCAAAGGCAATAAAAATGCAAATATTTATGTAAAAAACTGTTCAGTTTATGTAGGCGACAGTGTAGAAATGACATCGTAATGGTAGATATAAAACAGCACAAATCACAATTTAATAATTTAAACATTTACCTTACACAATGTCATTACATTACAAAACATTACACAATGTCAAAAAAACTTTGCTGACTGTGTAATTAATAAGTAAGTAAGTAAGTAAAGTGTAAATTTATATAGTGCATACTCAAAAAGATCTCTAATGCGCTTAATACATTTTGTCATCAGTATTTCGCAAAAATGTATGTCTTCAGTTGACGTTTAAAAGTATCGAGACTTAGTTCTGGGTGACGAAGACTGTCTGGCAGCGAATTCCAAGTCGACGGTCCCGCCACGGAAAAGCGCCGACGACCGAAACTGTTTAGTCGATAGCGCGGTACGATCAACTTCCGCTGAGTGGCAGAACGCAGATGTTGACGGCCAGTGACTTCTGCTGTGAGTGTACAACTGTCCATCAAGTACGGCGGAGCAGTTCCATGGAGACATCGATACATGTGCACTGCGAGCTTAAATCGTACTCGATCGGTGACATCAAGCCAGTGGAGCTCGTCATGCATTAATCGCGACAAACCACTGTCGTACTTCTGAGTGTCAGTGACGACGCGGGCAGCTGAATTCATCACTTTCTGCAACTTGTCTGTTATGACTCTCGGCGACTCAGCCAACACAGCGTTACAGTAGTCGACACAAGATGTCACAAATGTTTGCACGAGGGTTTTAGCCGACCCGACATCCAACGACTGCCGGACACGACGAATCTGTCTGAGATGAAAGAAGCAGGTAGCACTGACGGCTGAGACGAGTTCCTCAAGACTCAAATCAGACGACATAATAACTCCTAGGACGCGTACGTGTTCACTGGGCTTAATGGTGTCAGAGCCAAGCTTGATTGCCGGGCCACGACCATCGAGTTTACTCAGACTGTACTTGGAACCCGACCACAGGAGTTCTGTCTTCTCTGTATTTTGCTTGAGGCGGTGTGCCGACATCCAG
>Ga0209367_1003145_pt1 | contig 22286 bp, 14 predicted proteins | sample WorMetLIZISLAND2_FD_187412 | JGI IMG/M metagenome (GOLD analysis project Ga0209367, IMG submission 187412) | Marine gutless worms symbiont microbial communities from Max Planck institute for Marine Microbiology, Germany - Olavius geniculatus... ... | reverse complement strand
AGTACCTCAGTGCTTGTTTAAATGCAGCTCTAGTTTTATACATGTTCATATAAAACCAGCCACTTCGTGGTTTACCATTAATGACCCACTCACGAAAAGCACATCTAGCACTATCATGTCTATCAGAGACATAATCGGACCAGCCAGGTACGTTGTACTGACACGTAGGAATAGTATCCTCAGAAACCTTTTTAATGCAAAGAATAATATCACCGTAGTAGTCAGAAAGCACACTCTGATGTATGGTATCATTACAGGCAGAATCACATGATAAAACAGATGAAGAGCCAAAAAATGCAACGTGTAATCTTTTAGGAGTATAGCTCTCTGCGCTGTTCGCATACGCCAGAATAATGATAATATCATTTAGCTGTGCCTATAAAATATAACTTACAGAAGACGGTTTCGACACTAGACCAGCCACTAGTGGTAAAATACCGGTAACGTTTTTTTTTTGGGGGGGGAAAGGGGCGGTGGTTACCCTTCTTTGACGACATGGTTTGAGGGGAATCCGCCTACACAGCGGCACGAAATTTTGTCCCAAGAAACCAGTCTTTGTGGCAGGCCACAGTGAAGAGTTGGTGATCCTAGCTAATGCCGTTTTGATACAGTGCCACGCTGTGACGGACGGGCACAGACAGACGGACGCCTCGACGATAGCTAGGCCTAATTCACTCCGGCCGAACAGGTGAGAAAAGTGCTGGATGGCGTCGATGGCCGCAGTGGGATTCGAACCCACACAAGTGATACGGGTCACGAGTTACAACCATAGTGTCGAAGTAGCCATCTAACTGAGCCAGCACGATTGAATGCCTTTCAACGCGCTTATAAGCATGCAGGTGCCCGCGTCGTGCAACTGATCGTTCGATCAATACCCGGTACTGTGTCGCCATCTGGTGAATTCGACTGACTTATTTATGTAGCTATCAGGATAGAAAATAAGACCATGAACCGTGAACGACGAGAAAAAGTCTAGAAGTAAACATTCGATAGACTGTAATGCAACACAACAAGTACTCTAATTCAACTCCCATTCAGCTGAAGAATAACATTTTACTACGCACGTTTTTTGCTTTGGGTGGAAACCGCGCTTTAACGTCGAAGCCTGCAGCGGGAGTGTGCGTAGTAGATGGAATGGCAGTCTAGTACGCCATAGCGGCGACAGAGGTCAGCACAAATGCTGGCATGGCGAGGAATGTGGTGTGAGCGTTTTGCTCGTCGTTTGTTGCGTAATAATGGCGTATTTTAGGACGCCTTCGGATTCTTCTGGTCGCTAGTAACTACGGACGTGTCACTGTATCGGTCGCCGAGTTGACGGTAGCATATTTAGGTCGTTTGCTGTGGACAAATTGGTCACGTATTGCGAGCGACGATTGCAGTGTGTCACGTGACGCCAACAAGCCGTAATGACGTCCGCCATAGTTCGATACTGACGCCAGTGCCTGGTGCTGCGATTTAATTTACTCCTGGATTCCCACTAGCCGCTGACAGTCCCAGTAGGAAACACAGACGTGGTCCAACGTCGCAGGGATGTTTCATGACTGATAAGGTGGTGTTTTCCCGTTGTTTATCGCTTTAAAACGTACGCAGTGACGTGTCTGGATGTGTCGTCAGGGCATGTGCTAGATACAAATGTTTTGAAGAGTTGACAGTTACTCATCATCGAGTCTCAGTATAAGACTGTGGTGTCATTGGACATTCACTGCATTGTCTGATGCAGTTAATGGACCAAATTGCATTCTTGGTGCCATATTAAGTCTGGTCGAGATAATTCTAAACAATTATTACATCATTTTGCATCATTGTACTCAGTATACTGTCATACTGCGGCTGCAAACAGAAATTACTGGCTGGAAAAATTAGTCTCGGCAATTTCTAAAGGTTTAAAAGTTTAGAGGACTGGCCAAACGTCTCTATAGGTTTGGTTACACTGCTCAGATTATGTCTTTTAATGATATTGCGGAATCTTGCTCACGTGATCTTTTTCACAGTATTACGAAATCTGGTTACTGTCTTCATGAACTGTTGTCATGTTACGCCGAGCGTCCAGACAGTTTACGCCCTCGTGGACATGATTATGTGTTGCCTGTTTGTAGTAAAAAATTGCATAAACAGTCTTTTTTTAGTTAGATCACTTTTTGACTGTGTCTGATTATTTTATGCTATGTTACCTTGTCTAAATTACATTTCTCTTCTGTTTTGCTATATTATTATGTGTGTTTGTCACATATTTTATTAAATACTGTGTGTGTTACTGTGTGTGTTAAACTTGGAGTAAATTTCGAATGATGAATAGATTGAAAATTGAGTACCTTTTAGTTGGTACCGGTTATGTGTTTTCGTGTAGTTTGTCTAAGAGATAGAATAACGATGGTCTAAGAAATATTCTGAAACTCGGCAACTAATGTAGTAGATATATTTAGTACTGTTGTTGTTAAGAAGTATCGATATCGATATTGTAATGATTTATCGATATTGTAATGATTATGCTCTGTTATGTTCTGTTTTTGCAATGGCGTTTGACCGTTGTTTAATAAAAGATTACTTTCTTACTTACTTAAGTTACAGGAAGCATGTGTGTGTTGTGTTCATTTGCAGATAGCGGTTGGAATCTCGCAGCTGAACAGCTGTTTGTTTTGTTCTCTTTGGCTGTAATGACTGCTATTGAAGTAATTACTCGGCCAGTGACACCTCGCTAGGTCATGAAGCACACGTATGTTTGTTATGGCGCCTGCTGTTACGTCCGACACGGCACCACCGGCCTGCTCTAGAGCACCTTGCCTGCTCACGAGAGATCCCACGGCGTCGTTGCTCAGCGCCGTGGGTCTGATAGGAGGCCTCGCCAAAGCTGCTGGTGTCAACATGAACTCACAGGCGACAACGACGTTGCCCCCGAGTTCCCAGGATGGCAGCAGTGTGGCTGGTGATGCACTGGATTCAGTCCCGTTCCATCCGTTTGCCCGTCTGCCACCGGCTCGACCCCCTGTAACATTAGGGGTGGCGACGGAATCAAATACGAACCAGGAAAGATGTTTACCGGAATGCAGTGCTGGCCGTACGTCGTCGGACATGGTCAACGGGGTTGGCATGAATCCGTCCTTGAGCTCGCTGAGCTTGTCATCGTCTAATGTGTGCAGGGTTGGCCTGAAGTCTGCTGCTCCACGGACTGTAAGCATTGTCATCAAGAACAACGGAGCATGTAGCGCTGCTGCGGGGATTATTTCAAATTCGAATTCAAACTCTACGGTCCGTGAAATGTATGCAGCAGCAACCGGGAACTGCAACGGAGGCAGCTGCCCTCCGGAAACAAGTGCAGCACATATGAATCCTGTATATTTAGCCCGACCCGTGGATGGAACTCGAGCCCAGTTTTTTGCGCAGTCTGTCCCTTCTTTGCAGCGGATGCTAATCCGACAACGTGGCAACCAGAGCTCGATGTCGTATGCTGCATCTGCCGCCAGTGTCGTTGCAGACTGTACATCCATCTCAGCGGCCTCTGCGTGTGGTGTAAATTCTGATGTTGTCGAACAGTTGCAAGTTACTCGCAGTGCTGGCGATGATGTGAACAGCTCTGCGCCAGCTGCTCCGACTCTGTCAAAGACCAGTGAAGCTACGTTGGATTCTGTAGTTGCGAGACATCGTAGTCTGATGTCTCGCGCTGAGAGAACGCTGATGCGTCTGCGTCGCCTGCAGAGTCGGGAGGCTAATTCATTCGTTCGTCGACAAGTCGCCGGTCTCGTTTCTGCATTGCGGCGGTCAGCCTGCCAGTCTGGAGTGGCACTTAACGACATGTCAGCAGTGCCCCGGACTTCCACGCCAGACTTGAAGAGCATGTCGACGCTGGAACTTGTTGGTTTTGTACGGCAGATGCAGTCGTCCGAGGCCATGTCATCTAGCCTCGGTCAGTTGGCTAAGACCAGCATGCTTCAGACGTCTGTCTGCCCAGATATGTCGGTCACAGCAGACCAGCTGTCATCAAATCTTCGTCATCTGGAATCAGTCGTGGATTCGGATGCGACGGAGAGCAGTTCCGGTGGAGAGAGTGATGATGAGATTGAGCCACCACCTGCTGCCAGTGATGAATATATCGTTGTATCGGAAATGTGCGTATTTCTGTTCTAAAAGTGTTGCATTAAAGTAGTATTACCAGTAGCTGTTTGTTATCATAGGATTCTGTAGTTGCGAGACATCGTAGTCTGATGTCTCGCGCTGAGAGAACGCTGATGCGATGATCATATCACTGATATGATCATATCAGTGATATGATATCATATCGATATCATATCACTGGCGTTACTAGTGCTTTAATTTATAATCACCAACTGGTTGCTCAAAATTGGAATGATAGAATATGAAATTTATAAAATACACAATACATTCTATATCTTTTGTTAGTGCATTGTTACAGACTTGCATCACAACTTATTGGAATAATTTCTGATATTTTGTTGATGTTGATGCATATAAAAATGCTTAACATCTTGAGCTTAAAAAGACACACGTTTAGTTATATATTTATGTTTGAAACTTAATTGATAGATGTTGACTGGTACTCAGATGTATGATCAGTTAGCATATTGATGGAAAATGAGAACAGAGGAGCTAAGTATGTGGCTGTTAAAAATGTAAAATTGTGTGGTTGTGGTTTGTTGTGGCACAGATGTTTGTAATTATATGTCTGAGTAAAGAACGAACTGTGAATTGTGTTGCAGAAATAATCGGACCAAGACGAAGCTAGCTTGGGCTTCTGAGCGGGCGATGATTGCCTCCCGATGGACGTGGCTCCATGCCCAAGTTTCCGATCTTGAATATCGAATACGCCAGCAGAGCGATCTTTACCGACAACTGCGATCTCTGAAGGGCGCAGTAACGCTTCACGATTCGTCGCCACTGGCAACTGATTCAATGCATTCTGTCAGTGAAAAACCTGTGAGTGATAGAGTAGTACATACTGTATCATCATCGTCCAATGGAGTTAGTTCTGAATCAGCTGTTGACTGTAATGGCGTATCGGCAGCAATGGCAGTTAATAACGGTACGTGTAGAGCTGCGAGGTGCCTTCCTATTCAACCGTGTCGACGTCGACGATTGCTTCAACCGCCTGGTGACCCGTGGTTATCCGCGCATCGCAAGGCTACATTGTCATCCAGCTTACGATGTACGTCCTGCCACCCTCCTGCCACGCCATGTGCCCTGTGCGCAGGAAAGGTTAATAACTCCGTGTCGTTTGGCACAAATCTGACTTCTCTTGAAAGAACTGCGCTTCTCGATGCTTCGTATCATCCGGTTCTTTCATTCAATGCAGGCAAGTTGTACATTTTTCATCTGCAGTTTCATATGGTAGTGTAGTGAGTGACACCTTTAAAGTTTGTGGAAATTGTCTGCAGATCGTTTTATTGCAAATTTCCTGCTAGGTCTACTTGCGAAAGAATTTTGAAAGTTGGTCAGTATATGGCAAAGATAGCGATAAGAGTTTGGTGTTTTTTGATTGGTTATTCTGATATTTGTAAAATTATGCGGACAACTGAAAGTTTGCTAAGTCCTGAGTATTTTGGAATGAAACTGTTTTATAATTTTGAAAGCTGTTCAGTTTGTTTATCACAGCAGTTATGGGAAAGTGGCGGTTTTTGAATGCTGAGTTCAAAGAGGAGACAATTGTTGTGAAAGCCGATAAATAGCTATTGCCATACTTTTCTAGTAGTTTTTTGTGCGCGAAAGCAGCTACTGCATTAGTGCGTCTTAGCCGTCGCAATTCCGTCCTTCTGTGCGTCTGTTCATCTGTCTGTCACACGGGTGGATGAGTCAAAAACGGTGCAAGCTAGGATCACCAAATCTTCACCATCGGCTGCCTGGAAGACTCTAGTTTTAGGAACCGGAAATTTTTTCCATAAATTTGAAAGGGTCACACCGAACAAAAGCGCTAAATGCGATTTTTAGGCAGTAAGTCACTGTATCTCAGTAACGGTGCAAGATAGGGCCTAAGTTACTATTGATCACTAATAGGAAGTCGTACACTGGCTCTCGATTGGCACCGAATTCAATGACCGTGGATGACCTTGAATGCCAAAGTAGAGGTTTTTATTGATTTTTTAGCGATTTCAGGCTGTGAGACACATTTCGAGAGCAAATTGCACCAAAATAAATTGAGATATACATGGACAAGCTGCATATGAAACTTTCGGCATTGAACCTATATTTCGATGGTCCAAGTCCCGATTTTCTAGGTTCAAGGAAACCTGCGCACGAGGGCATCAAATAGTGGCACCCCCGTAAAAGTCGTTATTTTACTGCTTTTGGCCAGTTTTTCGTGAAAACTGTTGCAGATCACCATAGGCATGCTGCCTATCAAAACAAGCAGTAGTGACGAGCTTTTCAGTCGTATCAACATTGATGACTTTGGAAGACCCTGAATTTCAAAATAAGGGGTTTTATTGATTTTTGTGATCTTTGGCTGCAGCGCACACTTCAAGAATGAACTGCAATGAAATAGCTAGAGATAGACTGACACTTTGCGAACGGGAACTGCTATAGGCTTTCACGCGTCTCATGAGCATTAGCTCAAATTTCTTGTTTTACATAACTGACACATTAAACAAATCTTTTTGAAGCTATTAGATTGAACTTACTAGAACTAGAAACTGGCTGAGTTTTTTTGCAATAATGTCGGTTTTTTGTAATTTGATTTGCAGGCACAGTTGTATCTGGACTATTACTAGATCTGTTCGTAAGTGAACACTGATAATTGGTTTGACTTGTGCTGCTGATGGTGTGTTCAGATGTGCTGACATCACTGCAGCTGTCAGAATGTGTCCAACATACACCTCTAGTCACCAGCTCAGATCCTGACAGGTATCAGATTGTTGTTTAAGTCTTAGCAGTATTTCATAGGCAGGCCTACATGATTACATGCACACAGAGGTGTTCCTTACTTTACTTTTAAAGAATATGAACATTCTGCATGAAAGTGCATTATTTTTGCTTAACATTTTCACAAATTTTCTGCAGAGAGGGCACAGTCCCCTCCCCAGATCCTACCTCTTACCCTTTCGCCCCCTATTCCAAAATTCTGGATCTGCCACTGATAATCTGCTACTGCATTCTACCGGTTAGGCCTGTCTGCGAGCATGTTGCTGCTGTTGGGCGGACATTTTGGTGGAATCACGGATATCATAGGCCTATCTGTGAGTGTGACCAGGTGTGACTTAATCATAGTAAACAGGATAATAGAAGCATGGTTTATATGTTAGCGGTTTATATAGCTTAAAGCCTAACGTTCAAAAATTTAACAGTTTGCGACAATAACTGTAGGAAAGTCTGCTAGTAAAGTACTGGTGATGCGCTGTTGAGTTTGAGAATAGCAAAGTTGCAAGTCTGTTATCAGCCATACTGTCGGGTTATACAGTATTCACACCACTTGTTCAGGAACAGGGTTACTAGCATGGTAATCATGCTTCAAAGTATGAGCCGCATTTTGTGGCTCCAGCCACAAAATTTAAGAGCCGAGCCGCAAAAGTTTTAGCCAGTGACTGCCAGGTCTAGACGATGGCATTATCGCCTATGACTCCTTCCGTGTTAGGCCAAAAAATTGGTGAACTTTGGTTTATGAACAGATCAAACCCATTGCTAGCAGTGATTCTGAAAGCGTCCCGACAGCCAGTTCAGTGCCCATAGGCTTGTTAGAAGTGTGAATAGAACAGTATCTGGTAAGTGTAGAAATGCATGGAGTATGTCTCAAATTGTCTCCCACAGTTGTCAGCATTGCTTTTGTAATGTCAGTATCATAGTTAGTATGTGGATTATGGAACAGAGTGGTGTTGAATATTGTACAGTGAGTTGGTGTCTTGCATGGGCAAGAAGGGTCTGACCATCAAGATCAGTAAAGCAAACCTCAAATGTCTGCCTTCCAGGTCATTTAGTAAGTATTAGTTCACTTTATTTGATGCGTTGCAGAATTGCTTGTTATTCTGTTTTACTGTTATATGTCCTTAATGTGCATTATTTTATGTACTCATGCATATTTATCGAGTTCTGTTGAACTTGATGCTGCTGATGATGGCGATGAGTGTTTCTCATGTGTATCACAGCATGACATTGTTGATAATGCTTACTGTCTGCCAGATGTGGCTCTTGAAGTCTTGTAGTGAGTCTGCTTGATTAACTTTTTTTTTATAAATTTAGAATGCATTTGTGATATTTAGTGAAAACAGAGTTCACTGTTTTTAGCACTGCTGTATTAAGAAGACATGGCTTCGTGGCTTGGTGGTATAGCTGCCGGTGTTATCTTTATACTGTAAAAATAAAGTTTAGCTTGGATAAATGTGACGAAAGTGTGACATCACAAACAACTATTAGCGTCAATGTAGCGTTCGACAGAATTTGAACGCTAGCAGCGTCGATGGAGCGCGGTACCGAGCGAAAAGACTTCGCTTGCATTTCAAGAAGTCGCTGTCATACCGAAAGTAGGCCGACTGTATGCCCTTTCTGTTGCACCAATCTCCGACAGATTCCGACTTCCGCTTCCGGGATGCAAGTGAGTTCTCCTCTCTGAGCACACACTGCATCGACGTATGGCCAGCTCATGGCGTGTTAATTTTCTCGCGCACTGCAATACACGCTGTAAACAAAGCGTTGTTCATGATGTCATCATCATTCACACAGCATTATTTTTATTGAAATTAATGTAAAGCAATGTTTTATTTCAACTGATCAGTGTATTAATTATTAGCATTACATTCTACACATATTTAGCCAATATCGTTTTTTCGTGCAACTTGGACTTTAAGATCAGGAGGTCAAGGAGGTCATGGTTTTGGTTGCTATCAGGTGATTAGTACTTGGATGGGGTGACTGTTTGCAGACACATAAACCATCTTGGCATGTAACTAACAACCAAGGTCAACTCAGCCTTCCATCCCTCCAGAGTAGGTAAATCGAGTACTGGCTTGCTTGTCGGGGGTTAATGGGCAGGTGCATTCATCTGCACGCGAAATCGTGAATCCCATATGGCAGGTTATGCTCTGTAGCTCTGAGATGGATTTCATGCCTTCAACCTGTTGCGTGTAATTTTTTGTAGGAAACCTGATGCAAGGTGACAGCAGTGTTGTGGTGGGCAGTAAAGCTCTGTTAGTGAACAGAGCTGATGGCGATTACAAGGACTTCGTAGCTGGAGGGTTTGGCAGTTCGGAGATGGCAAGAACATTACGTGACCGAGTTGCGCTAAGAGGTAGATGTTTCAGGGTGGATTATGATCGGTTTGCAAGTATTAAATTAAATGCTTTGGATTTTCGATGTGTTAACAGCTAGTTGTTATGTAGAAATATTAAGACGCCATCTGGATGTAAACTTCTGCATCCAGGTGAGATAAAAACGAGAAAAATGAGTTTATGGCTTGAACTTTGTATGTTAAATTTGACCCTTGTTATAATGATAATAATGGTGATAATGAATGACAATGATTAGCTCTGCTTAAATGAATGATTAATTAATTGATTACTTATTTAAAAATGTTAGATTAATTTTTTTGGGATTGACTGAAATTTGAATAGAATTTTAATGCTACTAGTTTGCTTATGTCATTGGTTGAACTGAATGCTTATGAATAGGGCCCACATTTTTCTGTGGTAAATTTTGCCAAATTCTGCTGGCCAGTTTGCAAAATTCCACGGCTCACCGCAGCAAAATTGTGCAGCCTTCTGTTTGTGAGTAAACTAAGCTTTATTTTGTTTAAAAAACTTCAGTGTTTGGATGCTGGCATGGCAGTTAGTTATGCTGGTAACATACAAAGGAAATTATCTATCTTTTTTCTTTTTAAAGTGCAATTTGTCAATTAGTCGCATTGTGTTAATTTACGTTTGTGCCTTATACGATGGTAATCATTAGTAGGGACACAGTTTTAGGCACCTCAGTTTGATTTTTTTCCGCGATATACTTAGTTTAAAGCCGACAATTATACTAATCATCGGTCATTTCTTAATTTCTGTAAAATCCTACGAAATTCCGCAGCAGTATTAGAGTTCCATGGAAAAGGGCAAATTCTGCATCTTGGCTCGAAATTCTGCGACCTGCGGAAAACTGTGGGCCCTGCTGATGAGCGTTATTTCATGTAGAGCAAGTCGTCAAGTTTTGTACTGCTTGTACAATGTATACATACCACATAGTCTTAGTTTAGTAGCTTTGCAGTTTGCACTTTGAAACCCTTATGATCATCCTAGTATTTCAACTGCACATGACATCATTTTCACTTTTTTGGATTATGCTTTTATTTGTGAATGAAAAAGCTGCCAGAATTTTTGCAGTTTTGTTGTCACTTTGGTTGGGTACAAAGATTGTTTGAAATTAGTTGATTAATCAAATTTGATTTATTGGACACTAATCACGTTGACGATTTTAGTCAGCATCATTCCTAATCAGTAATAGCGATTGCTAACGTTCATTCACAAAGTGTTCTCTGGTATGAGGTTAAGATACGAATATGCACTGACAAGCTGTTGATATGGTACTGCAGATGCATTGAGACGTAAGCGACGTTTCGGCCTACGTGGACGTCACCTTGGCCGGTCAGTGACAGCAGGCGGTGCAGCGGGGGGTGCTACTACTGCCCCCAGGCCTGGTCGACCCCCACGACTCACCCAATCTGCCAGCTCATCTTCACTAAGGGACGCGTTACGTCGACAGAGCAGTCGGGCGGACTTTGATATCAACAACGTCGTCATTCCGTATGGTGCAACGGCCGCCTCGTCACTCATTGATCGACATGAGTACAAGGAGATCATCACTCCAAAGTAAATCTATCGATTGCACTAAGCTCTACTACCTGTGTTGTTGCTGTTATGTGGTTGTCCTGATCGACCTTATTACAGATCTTGCCCGTCCGTCCGTCTGTCACTTTTTCCTTGTTCGGGCCCCTGATGAAAAAGCTGCTGAAAAAAAAGAAGAAATTGGTGTGAACAATCCCCCCAGGACAGGAGTTTTAGCACGTGTTAATTTTCAGTTCAAAATGTCTGGGTTATGGATGTGCGGAGTGGTTTTTTTACGCGCAGCAGCAGCTACTGCTTACTGCTGTAGCGTGTCTTAGCCATCACAATTCTGTCCGTCTTTCTGACACACGGGTGGATCAGTCAAAAACCGTGCCAGCTAGAATCACCATCGGCTGCCTGGAAGACTAGTTTCAGGAACTGTGAAGCTTTTCCGTAAGTTTGGTTTGGTTTCAGTACAGACTTAGTTTTCCACACACCACACTCTAGCTATATCAGTCATGATCTGTTGGGCAGTGCCTTTACATGGTGACCTTAGATGTCCATGAATCTTTCAGAAGGCAGCCATGTTTATTGTGGATATAATCGAATACTGACAGTCGCTGAAGTGTGTGTGTGCTAAAGCCGGAATCCTGTTCTGTATATTTGGTTATATATACGGTCTCGGGGAATGCTTAAATAGGTCTACATCCAAACGATTAACTGTGAAACTATCTATTACAGTTGACATAAGTTGATCGAAAATTGATGCTTTTATGTCCCGCTTGTAAAAGTGCGGCAGAATTTACCATCCAGTCCCTGCTGACATACTTTGTAAGCTCAGCCTCCAATGATTCTATAATAATAAGAAGAAAAATCCACTTTGTAATCATTCTCATTGTCTTGATAAAAATCTCTACTCAAGAACCAACTTTAATATTTATTTCATCATAAATTAGTAATATATATTTATCAAAAAATGTAATTGCCTTGCTACTAATCACTATAGTTTTATTATTGATAATAGTAATCATCACTGAAAGAGTAAAAGAAATAATGGACCTTTACATGGATTTAGTAAATATATTTAGTGTTAAGATGGCAGAATAGATGCATTAAATTTAAGCTTTAATAATAAAAAATATCTTTCTTAATAATTTGATAGCTTATATTATATAAAGCACTTAGCTTTTAATTAAGAGAATACTACAAATTATGCTGTTTATTTTAACATAAAACAATAGATTTTGCAGGCTTTGCTGTGGAACATGCATTGGAATGTATATTGTTTTAGATGGCGTGAAGTTCAGTTGATGCCGCTGTCATCAAACAGTAAATCATTGTCAGTGACTCGACCTGCCAAACAGCGCAAGCTCGATCCCTCCCAGAACAACTCGGTATTCTTCACTTCTGGTGACGAGCCCGTCGTCAGATCTTCGACGACATCAGCGGATGTGAACCCGCTCGACTCCGGATCAGATACTGACAGCGAGGTTCTGCTGTCACAGTTTTGTGCTTTTTATGCATTTTTGTTTGAGATAGAACTTTGATCCGATTCAGTTTTTAAAAACCAAACCAAGTAGGTTCTTTGGGTTTTGGTTTTTGGGTTGGTTACTGTTTTTTTTTCCAAATGCCAGATTGATTGATTTTTGGATTTTTATTGGTTTTCAATTGGTACAATGAGTGCTGCTAGTGCTAGATGCTGTAGAGATGAGGTAATATCCTGAAATTTGGAAATTTATGGGTTTGAAATTTTTTGAAAACTTTTGTTCAGTAACATCTGTTATTACTGATAGAGCAAAGTAACTAGAATTGGATTTAGTTTGGGGTCTGCCCTTGTTGCTGAACCATGCTGGTACTTTTTTCAGTTTTTCTTATCTGGCCTGCTGCTTCGTACTGACTCCCGGCTAGGCTGGTGCTGCTGGGAGAATTTCGGGATTGCTTTTGAAAGCAGATCTTTTATTACAGACAGTGTCCTACTGTCACCCGACCATCAGTATTAAGACAAAGGTGTGCATCAGTAGGAAACTTCTGACAACTGCCATTATATGCAGTGTGAAGGTCACGTGACCTTCAAAGTTATAAATTATGCTGCTTGCAAAGTTCATCTGCTCCTCTGTTGATAATGGGAGTTGGCAAGCGACTAGTGATGCTGGAACAAATGTGCAATATCTGTATTTGAACATGCACATTTTAAAAATTTGACCTTGTTTTTCGTCGCGTTACTTTGAATGTTCATTATTCATATTCCATGAAACTGGTACAGAGGATTCGACCGGAGTTTTGTGCGATGCTAATAGTTAATAGATATGATTTATTACGCATTTTTTCTGTGCGGTTAGGTGGAAGATTTGTCGGACGAGATGTTTGCAGCACGTCACCTGCGCCACGAGATCTACGAGAAGAAGCAAATTCAGCCATTGCTGAACCAGCGGCGACGAAGCCGCTCGACCCGCAGCGAGAGTGAACATTCGCTGACTGCCTCAGCGAACCCGCGCTCACCGGACATGGCCGGGAGTGTCGGCTCAGAGGCTGTCGGACCTGAATCTGTGTTTACTGGTCCCTTGACTGAAGAAACGGCCCCATCACCGGCGGCCGTGCAGCATTCAGACGCTACTGCAACTGTTTACCAGCTACCTGTCGATCAGACCACCGCATTGCCGATGGTAGACGTACGGTTGTGTCGAATTCCGACGTCCACGCTTGTGTCGTTGACGCGGACGTCGACGCTTTGTACTGAGGCGGGTCATGCTGAAGTTAGAACACCAGTGCCTGAAGTATGTAGGGCAGCGGACTGTTGGCCGGTGCGGTCATTTCCACTTGTCGATGACGACTGTCATAAGTTACTGGTAGCCAAGGCAAGCAGTAATAACTGTAGTGACCCTGTATCGGTCTCTTCAGTGGTGTCAAATGTTGCCCAGATTGAGCCTTCCGTGTCTGATACCATGGTTATACCACAGTCCAGTGTAGACGACATATCTGCTGTACCAGTTACAACTCTGTAGTTGCACTTTTTTGTGCTTGTTTTGTTATTCAGCTTTGTCTGCATGTAACGTGAAGTCCTTCACGACTCTCAAGTTGCAAGAATCATAGAGTAGTGTGGCACTGGTCTGTGTTTTCTTTGCCCTCGGCCAGACTCCGGTGCAAGATGACAGATACGAGGCTAGTGCAACGTGCGATTTACACCCCAGCTTTCGCTGGTTTTCACTGCCACTACTCACAAAGGTTGGCCAGGCTGAGTTGAATTGGGTGGCAGGTTATATACGGCACATCTGCCGAAGGTCACCTGTCCAAGTATGAACAAGTGAAATTTTATCTTGGGAGCTCGTTGCAGCGATTATACACATTATCATGTGTTACGGTATGGGCTGTGTTGCTGTGAATACATTGTATGTGACAACATGCCATTGAAGCAGAGCGCTGAAATGCTAGTGTCGATGAATTCTGTTTGTGAGCTGTTATTTTCGTCTGTGTGTATCTCTGCGGCTGACTGATAGATAGCGTTGATGATACCATTGAATTCAGGGATCTGTCTGTTCAGCTTGTGTGCAGCATTTGCAGCGCCGTTGTGACTGGGAGGCATTTGCCCCTCCCCTACATTTTAGTCTGTATGGAAATATTCTTTGTGCCAAAATATCTGCTTCCATAAATCTAAATTTGGGGCTGGAAGCTGGAAATCCTTCAGTTTTGGGCCATTTAAGGGTAACATTGAAATTCTGAGCACCCGTGATTTCCACCTTTGATAATTTGTAGTCGTTTGTCAGAAATGTGCATCATCCTGCCCCCAACTTTTTTAACCGGCAGTGCCGCTGCGTCTTGATGTGCGGCGTGTATAGTGTGCTAAGTGCTTGCTTGACTGTCGCGGGGTAACTTCTACGAAGTAGCATATTCATCTTGGGACTCTGTGTTTTTTTTGCCATATTGCAATAAGTTTGTGCTATTGTCCCCCATCCTGGTGTTCCTTATTTCCGAGTCCTCCATTGTTGAGAAGTAAAGCAGTCATCGTCACGGAAGCTTAATACAAGTAGGTAATGCAAGATGTTGAAGTATATGTGGCAGCATGTCAGCTCATTAAAAAATTATGTTGGTGTTTATAGACTGTGTGCTTTAGGTGTTTGGAGGTCAGTTGGTGCACATCTTAAATGCTGTTTATTTTTGTTTTGCATTGTTGCTGTGTTGCATATGCAGACTGTTTTCTGGCTGTCTCATGCTAACGATAAAAAATTGATTTTTGGTATAGCTTTCTTGACATTTGTCATCTGGAAATACGTTTAGATTTGTTAATTTGTTTTAAAACCTATAATCATTTTTGTTGTTTCTTGCATGTCTGCTCTGCTGCTGTCATGTTTCATATGTTAAAGCAGTGACAAATTTTGCCGGGAATTTTTTTCTAGCCAACTGTTAACTGGGAAAAGTTGGCCTAGGACAGGTGAACCTCTGTTGAAAAAAATTACCAGCCATAGAGTTAGCAGAAAGCTTTCCTGTAGGTCTGATATTGTGTGTAGTCAAGGCCAAATTTCTGTGCAGTAGATTATACGGGCTGCGGCAAAAAACAGTGGACCCCTGAAGTTTTTCGCTGTTTTCTCAGCAACCGTTTGGGATGTTAATACAAAATTTTACAGCTTTATTTGGTGACACGTTCTACAGATAATTGCCAAGTAAAATGTGATTTTGTTGAAAAACGACAAAGTTATAGACTTTTTAACATGACCGCCTACTGATTTTTTAGCATTAAAAAATGTTCAAGCTAATAAAGCTATTTAATTTTCAGAAACTGGTTACGAGTTACTGCCGATGATGTCACAGTGATGTGTTGATAAACAGTAATTTATATTGTTTATAAATTATCACTAAATTATCGTTCCTTTAAAGCAATCGCCGGCTGCCCACTGGATTCATCATCCAGCAGGACGGCGCGTCAGCACACTCAGCGCACCGCGCCGCACAGCACACAGAACTGGCTGCGGGCCAGCTGTCCAGATATCATCACAAAAGACCAATGGCCTCCAAATTCGCCGAATATATTAACCCAATGGACTATCACGTATGGGGTGCAATGTTGGAGGCTTACCGCAAGCTTAAAACAAAGCTGAAAACATGCGCCGAACTCAAGGAAGCATTTCAGGTTATCTGGGACAGCCTGCCACTGAGACCGATCGACAAGGCTGTAAAAGATTTCTTAAATAAGGCGACTGAAGGCTGGCGTTGTAGCTTGGAACTGGCGATGGACACTTTGAACATTCACAGTGACAATGGAATTCTGGCATTTGATCATTATTTAACTGTGTTGTTCAATGATGTTATTAAATTGGTGGTGTAGCCGGAACATTGAATGCTGAAAAATCGGTAGGCGGTCATGTTAAAAAATCTGGAACTTCGTCTTTTTTCAACAGAATCACATTTTACTAGGCAGTTAGATTTAGACGGTTTTAGTAAATAAATCTGTAAAATTTCAAATTAAAATTCCAATCGGTTGCTGAGAAAACAGTGAAAAACTTCAGGGGTCCACTTTTTTTGCCGCACCCTGTAGTATTGTCAAATTCTGTATATATATAGAATAGTTTCAAATAGTTTAGTTGCAGTTTGTGCTACTCTGTTTCTAATAGTTAATGAATTCAGACTAGACTGACTATTTGAAGTACGTCTTTAGCTTTTACCTTTGCTTTGCTTTGCTCACGTCTCGTTTAGAGTTGTTTTCGAATAGCCAGCATATTAGAAGATTTTTTCATATATTGATAACAATTGAACTTAAACTAAGCCACAGAATTTTTGACAGTCAGTTAATTGATATGACCACTTTATTTCGACACAAGAGTCAGAATAAAAACTAGGCTAAATGATGATGAAGATGAACAAAAAATACAGATATTACAGAATAAAATGCTATGCTAAAAATCAATGTGTCCATCTAACAATCATCAAAAATCTTACGCATAATCTCATATTTACTGTGACCGTAACAAACATAAAATAAAATCCAGTCAGAACAGTTCAGGTGTAAGCTGGATCATAACACAGTATGCAAAACGGTAAGGCCACTACTTCGTAAACGAAGATAAAAGTTCAAAAGATATGCTTTCTTTCATTCTGTATTTTAGGTGTATAATTTTTAGACATACTGTACTGTAGTGAAATTGTTAACTGGTATTAGGTGTAGCAACATAGCATACTGTGTATTATTCCCCACTTTGTTTTCTCCTGCACTGCAAGCTATATGCCCAGTAGTGACCCTTGTTGTCAAGCACCACATCTATGGCTGTGTCTCTTGTATCTGCTGTCTGCAGCTATGCACAGCTGTTGCTGGAGCTGATGAAAAGCCTGCTGTAGCGTTGCATTGCAGCTTGCGAGCTGGCTCGCCTACCGGCTTGTTAATGTTACTAGTTGCTAACAACTTTGCAGTGCACTGCACAGTGGGATGCTGATACAGATTGCCTTTTCAGTTTGCGCAAGTTCTTAGTTATTGCTACATTCTGTAAGCTAGATATCATTCTTATAACTTGTTCTGTTACCATATCTTGTAATTAATCGTCGTCAATTTCCGTGGCACTGTTTTGCTTATAATAACAGGTGGACACTGAACACGCACAGTGAGTGGGTATTTTCATGCATTGTTACATGTTTTGTCGTGGGCATATGTGTCACTTTGATCATTATTTTGTCAAATAATGATTGCCCGTTTGTTTTGGGTTTTTATTCATGCTGGCAAAGCAATTTTTGTCGCAGTTTTGTGCACATTCGTTCGTTTGTCGTTGAAAAGATGGTACACAATCGTATAGTAAGCATATTGTCTTCTGTTCGGGCTTTTACCGGTGCAAGCATGTTAGTCCTCAGAAGTTTATTTTAAGCACAAGATGTTCTGTGTGCAAGTGTAAAATTTACTTCCAGTATGCTGAATAACCCTGATATGATATTAGCCAGTTTTATCTAGCATGAGAAATGGATGGTTGTTAACTCGAGTCCCATAACAAAGGGCAAGTTTCGTATCTTTGGTGGCTGTGCAGAAGCTTTCTTTTGTTTGTGGTTGCCACTAATGTATACACTGTGAGTCATAAAAAACTGGGTTTTTTTTGTGAGAAATGTGGGCCTGTGGCTCAAATTTGATACTTCCTTCGCTGATGCATTGATTGTGATTAATAACACAAGAAGCTATTAGTTATGTAGTGTATGGTTTCATTTCACCTTAGATATGTTGCTGCACTACCTTGCAAAATTGTTACTCGCAGTGTATATTAGGCAGTAGCAGCACTAACTGCTGTTGCACGTAGCCTATCTGTTGCTTATGTGATTGACGAATGCACTGTTTTGTTGTCCACAATTTGTTGTTAGTATTTTGCACTGATTGCATGCAAAGGTGGTAAGAGCAAAGCAGTCGCAACACTTTGTTATAATATGTAACATGTCTATGTACATATAGTGTATAGTGGTCTGGAAGAGCAGCTGTTTTCACATGTCATGTCATTGTTTGATGCCCAGTGATGATTGAAGAAACAAAGATGCAGTACATGTTTTAGTGTGTTTTTATTCACACCACTTTCAGATGACCTGTACGACAGTTTTGTCAGTGAAATAAGTAACGCATGCTGTTCGGTGCTGAAGTCGAAGGTAAACTGATAAGGATGCTGAGTTTAAAGGGTATTTCAGGGCATGCATTTCACTTCTGATCACATGCTACAGCCAGATGAATCAGAATCCATTCAGGCAGGATTTGAAAATTGAATTAGTTGGCAAAGCAGGCCTGAGCGACATTTAGAGATCAAAATTATTACATTTTTAGTGCTCTTAAAGGCTAAAGGGCATGCTTTTTACGCGTGAGAGCTAGCATAGCTGTAGCTCGTATTAGCTACGTAATTCTGTCTGTCCGTCACAACCTGGTACCAATCAAAGACCAGGTGCGAGAGATTTCAAGCTTTCACCTATTGTGTCTAGTATTTCGTGACAAAATTTCATTTCGCTGGGTAAAGGGGATCCCCTCGAAAGAGGGGCACCCTCTTAAAAAGCGTTATTTTACCGCTCATCTAATGTGAAAATGGTTGCAGATAGGCACAGACATGCTGCTTATCGTAACAGGCACTGGCGTAGAGCTTCTTAGAAATGTCAACATCGATGACCTTACCCTGAACCCTAAAAATATTGGTTTTTGGTGATTTTTTTGGCGATTTTTGGCTGCAAAAGAGTGAATTGCGACGAAATGGATAGAGATAGACCAAGATTGCTTGCAAACAGAAACTGCTATAAGCTCTCGCGCATCTCATGAGCGTTAGCTCAGATTTCTTGTAATTATCGGTTTTTATGATTATGGAAATACATGTAACTGTCATATAAAAATGATCAGACAGCAATCTTTAATATGACAATTAGCTCAAGAAACCACCTGTCTGTTCTGTAATCTGCAATGTTACAAAGTGATAATGGAAATCTAGCTGTGTAAAGCTAGCAAAAAACTGGGTTGTGCTACGAAGTAATACTCTGGTGAAAAAAGCCCGACCTAATAATTCAGGCCAGTATGCAAGTCACAGTTATTATTTGTTGATATATCAGTTTATGAGTTGTTGAATATCGGTTCTAAATGAAACACTCGACACACTGAATACACCATTAGCAGATGTTACAACTTCACACATGAAAGTACTTGAAGCCAACACTGCTTGATGCAGCAACAGTCTTGTGATGTTGTCTCAAATGCCAATGTATACAGTTCTCGTGGAAAAAAAAAACGGAGAAATTTTAATAGATGAACTATGAAGACTGGATGACTAGTTATTTTACATGCTGTGGATCCGGCAAGATAAAAAAGTACTATCAAAAGATCAATGGAACATCACGCAAAATGAACTAAGCGACCCAAGTCAATGGCAACATCGCAAAAAAATATTCTGCTGTTAACAGCCGAGTTAATAAGTTGTTCAACTGATTATTTTTTAGTTATTCCAATATTCCAGGTTAATCTGGATAATGTAGGCCAGATCCCTCCGCATGAAACCATAAGGCAATAAACGGTATAAAATGATGAAAAAATTGATCATTACATTACTAGAAGATGCAGCAAACTGTACACCAGAATTAACCTATGACTGTAGCTGTGTATCACCAGGGAACAGTTTTCCGCAGCAATTTTGCAAAACTTCACAGACCAGTTAGTCAAATTATGTGGCTTACCATGAAAAATTTTCCCTGTCTGTGGCGTACTATTTATCAAGTAAATTGAACACTACTGGATTATTTAAAGCAAACAAACGTCTGTCGCTATATCGAATGTTCAATAAACACCAATTATGTGTCGCACGTAGAATATTTTTGCATGTTTCAGGAGTTTTGCTGATTGCTAAAGTAGGCAACTGAATCGACTTAAACAGATTTGGCAGTTTCGTCAAAAAGCTTCAAAAACTTGGATTTCAACTGGAAAATAAAAGTAAGCACCACCAGCCATTAGAGAAGTCCGCAAAAATGCATGGAAACGGAGAAGTTTTGTGGATATAAGCAAATTCCGTGCAGCTCGGCTCAAAATTCTGCAGCCCGCAGAAAACCGTGGTACCTAGATATCAATCAAACACAAGTTCTGCGGAATGGGTGTGATGTTATTTCTTTGCCTTCGACTTTGTCTGAGATTTTGAAACAGTGCGTTTTGTCGTGTTGGATGTCTTTGTGGCTGATTTCTTCGCAAAGGTCTTTGTATTTCCGGCTGTCTTGGTTGCCGCCTTGTTCTGGCCGCCTGCATACTTTGCCTCTAGATCGTTGAAGAATGAGTCCATCTGTCGGCCACGAGACTGTTGGTTGCGCAGTATGAGCGCCGACAAGCTGGTGCTGTCACCTGGGGAATGTGAATGTTTCTTCTTCATCTGTTCCCACTCCTTGCGCTCGGCCTCCGCCTGCAAAGTGCCCAAAACATAACTTGTTGGACAAAGTATAGTGTGTAGTCTACTAAAACAGAACCATCCGAAAAAACAAATTGCATCATAGCATTAAAGAGTTAATCATGGTTGAAAAGTAAAATTTAAATGCAGTTAGAAAAAAACTACACAACTGCAGCAGCTTGCTTTATTGCTTATTGTGGCTATCTTGCCGGACAAACTATCAGTAAAAAAACTCCCAATATATCGAACTTCTTGCGTCAGCTATACTGATACATTCCGACTTTTTATCTTAGTAAAAAATCCCCTGTTACTCCTTCTCTTTTCATTCCTTCACTCTCCTTAATTTCCCACCCCCGTGGGGCTCTAAAACATGCTAATAAAATATTGTAGTATTAGTGAAAGATGAAACTAAAATTTGATCAAGTTTGTGATGGGTTTTTATAGGTGAGTTTACCCGAAAAAATCACTGGTTTTTTGGGACACATGCCAGTGTCTAAATGCGGACTTGAAGTAACTTTTATGAACTATGCCTGTTAAACAAAAGCCAAAATCTATTAACTTACCTTCCTCTTTCTTGCAGCGGCTTTGGACTTCCTCTCATTGGTGAAAGCAGAATATGCTTCAACGCTTCCATCCGCAATGAGGTTTCCTAGGTTCTGACGAAATCGTGGCTCATCTTCGACAGTAGCGCACATCACACTCTCCATGATCCTATCCATGTCTCCCCGCCACCTTGTATAGGCATGTTTCAGATCCTCCAATTCTTCATCTGAACCTGAAATGCAGTGCACAAATGAATTTCACAATACTATAAATATTTACAACTTTAAACATTTGAACACTGGCTCTCTGGTAATCAGCAAATCATGTACACAGCTAGAAATCTCAAACAGCAGTGCATTATCACAGTACAATGATAGCATTTAAATAGCAAAATATCGCGAATCACGAGTAACGAGTATCATATATTAGTCTTAAAAAACAAGAAATTTGAGCTAATGCTCACAAGACGCGCGAACGCCTATAGCAGTTCCGTTTCACGCTAAGTTAATACACAAATACCAAATTCTCTATCTCAGTGTTTTTCAACCGGGGTTCCGCGGAAACCCCAGGGTTCGGCGAGCATCTGCCAAGGGTTCCGCAGCTGGCCAGTAAAAAATAAGCTAGCGTGCGAAATCTCGCCAAACAATGTTGTAGAAATACTCATCATGAAATATTTTGTTCAAAATTGCACTTCTACGTGTTCATTTTTGCATAGACCAACTCTGTTAAATCATTTTTGCTGTTAGTAGTCTTGGTGTATTTGCATTTTTAGAAGCGTAGGCTTTCTATGCACGACATTAGGCTACTCAACTCCGCGGATAAGTGTATTATCGCAAATAAAGATGAAGAGAGAAAAAACATTGATTAGGGTTAGGCCTATGGTTACGAAATCGTTTGACCATTTACGTAATAAATTCAATTCTTTAAACACTATGCTAAGAAAAATTAAAAAGACACATAGGCCTATCTTTAATGAGGACGTCCACATGATAAATTTTTTCAGTTGGTATGGCTGGGGCTAAGCGGCCGTGAACGACCGCTTCGCACGTGGTGTTACGTTAACTACAATAACGTACTGCTACCTGTTAATGTAATCAAATTTAATATTGGTCATCTTTGCTTGCTTTGTCGTCCTCACAAGGGCTTTGCTCTGCTAGGG
>Ga0209367_1003144_pt1 | contig 22290 bp, 12 predicted proteins | sample WorMetLIZISLAND2_FD_187412 | JGI IMG/M metagenome (GOLD analysis project Ga0209367, IMG submission 187412) | Marine gutless worms symbiont microbial communities from Max Planck institute for Marine Microbiology, Germany - Olavius geniculatus... ... | reverse complement strand
CTACTCTCGTTTTTGTGTATTTAGCTTAGGAAGGCTACTGTAAGTGCTCTATGAGCCTGGTATGTCTTGCCGACAGTATGTTTGTTTCAACCTTGTGCACTGTGTCATGTTTTGCTGGCAAATAAATGATGAAACTACACAGAAATGAGAAATCACCGTACTTATTCATTTGCAAGTGGTGAACTAGTAGTAACCGTAATGGAAAAGACCATAAAAGCGCTAAACAATGTCGAATACATAGCGTAACCAACAGTAACTGTTGTCAAAGACGGCGACTATTTTAAACCTTAAGCTTTTTGAAATGACCCAAAAAATCGACACACCAGTTACTCTTGCCCCCCAAAACATTTACACCAATTTTGATTTTTATTCACGCATTCTAAACACACATTATAAATTGATTTATGAAACGCATAAAAAATTAACATTCGTTGTATATATTTCTTGCAAATACCGATTTTAAATATTCATTTTCACAGAATAACTGCTTAACGATGCGCACTTAAACATTAAAATTTTACCAGGTAATGTAGCAACAGATTTAAAGTTAGGTGGCCGTGTTTGTTTCTGCCTTTTTCTCAGACAATGCAAACGTGACAGAACAGTTATAACCGGAGCTTAGTAAAGGTCAAAGTTGTCATTAAAATAAAAGCGGCTTACATTTTATGGGTTACGTTGTACAAACTGATACCTAGAACATTGGCCACAGGTGCATCGAACATGTCCCAGCACTGATCCATCTTATTACGGCCATGCCACACTGGCAACTTTGAGTACAGTGTGTACAACGTCACATCACAGTCATCAAAGGACCATAAAAACACCACTGAGTATCATCACACTGCGTGCGATATATACTTATGACACCAATGTTGCTACTGCTGCTGCTCGTATAGTGTGACGTAGCTAATGACGACACTGACGCCGCCATCCCGTCCTTATGTCGCCACCTTACCGTGTGTATATGCTAGCGTTAACTAACGCATCAAACTCAGTCTCTCTCGCCTGCCTTCTCGTTCTCATAATCGTAAAAAGCTATTAGACGGACATATAGGCTTGTGCGGGCGTATAATAGGCTTTGTCTGCAGATGGAATACAGTAGGCCTACACCGTGCGTCATAAAAGATGGCCACATCTTTACTTCTGGAACTATATATGGCGAAGATGTCGGCCAAGTGACAACATAATATACGGTCGTCCGTCTAGCTGTGTGTATTTGCCCACTGCAATGAGCAACCCCAGCCCTGACCTTTGACTTCTTGAACTGAAAACTGGCACATAGGTTATTACTGCTAAAAGGAAACGTTCACACTAATAGTTGTAAATTTTTTGGAATTTCGGTTATTCTGCACCTTTTTTGTTTTCGACTTATGTGCCTGTGCAAGATGGACAGACGGACGGACAGACAATACCCGTAATGGGACTTATCGTTGCGTGAGATAAACTACAGAGAAAAAATCAAAAATGAAATAATCATCCAGATGTTGATACACTGTGAATATGATGATGCTATACCTTGCAAATTTATATGTTCAACTATACACTTTTATTGCAGTTGTTTAGTTCAAAATGTTGCAAACTGGTTTATCTACCTGTAGTGAAATTGCAAAAAAGTTGAGTTCATTTTACAAGGTAGTGTGGGAACACATTCAAAGCAACGTGGCGGCAAGCGTAACAGTTCATCACCATCATTGCTGTACTACAGTAAAAGAACTATCAATATCGTTGCACGTTTTCGCAAAAAAAATCGTTAAAATATAAGCGTCATCACGCGTTTTATGGTGCACAGCGTAGTCGGGGATGGTGGATGGATATAAACCGTGATTGCGTCTATAAGAAGCCCAGCGTTCAATCGTTGTTTGGACGCCGCTACCGCTGCCAGGCTGCACACTACAGCCAAGCGAGCTTAAATGCCATAGGTCTAAAGCATACCAAGCAATGAAAAAAAATCCCAAATATAATTATATTGAATAATGTGCAGATACGTAAATTAAGAATGTTACAAAAGTTATTGGGCCTACTGTAACGTTGTTCCAAATTGTTGTGAATAACTATCATTCATGTAGTTTGCACCGTCGTTTCTGCATTCTTTCAAATTTTGGATTCACAATATGAAATTATCACGTAGGTCTATGTATGACGTATCGTTTTAACTTAATTATTTTGCAGATGCCTTAACTTCATCCCACGCCGCTGGTGGCTTTCTGACGTTGTAAGAATCTTTTTCCTGTTATATATACACGGTGTTTCATAAAAAGGATGTCTTTTGTTTTTCTCATAATTTACTCAAATGGTGATTAATTTACATAACATTTTTACCATTTGTAGCCGAAAAAACATTAATTCAAAATATTGCAACAAAATGGGGCAGTTGATTAAATATGTTTTTGCTAGTCGTGACGTAATGCTGACGTCATAATGTGTCACGAGTACAAGCTTAATAGTCTCAACTGGTGCTGTCAGTTGCTACCCAGCTTCGATGGTGAACTTAATCTGGTTCGCTAATGAAAAATGTTTATCGTGTCATCACTGAGCAAGATGGAGACATGAAATCAGGCGTCTCACGATCCAACGAAAACGCAACCATTTTGCAAGCTCGGTGTGCCAGTGCACTGTCTTGCTTGAACATGTGAAAGTCCAACTATCCCCACAGACACGTAAATGCGATTGATTTGCACGTTTTTTGTGGCTGCAACTGTAAAACTTCAAAAATTTGTCATCAACGAACCAGATTTTTCACTATCAGAGCAGGGTAGCGATAGACAGCACCTGTTGAGACTATTAAGCTTGTACCAGTGATACATTATGATGTCAGAATTACGTTACGACTAGCAAAAATATTTAATTAACTGCCACATTTTGTTGCAATATTTTGAATTAGTAATTCTTTCGTTACCACTGGTAAAAATTTTGTGTAAATTGGTCATTATTTGAGTGAATTATAAGAAGAACAAAAAGGGGTCCCTTTTATGAAACACCGTGTATTTATCCACAGACAAAGGTCCGCCTACTCTTTGCGCTGAAGAAAAGTATTTCCACTTTTACATCACGTGTTCGCCGCAATAACGGTCTGCTAACAGAACCACTTTGTACTCACTAATAATGCGATTTTGCGAAATACTGCGGAAAGTATTCGGTAATAAATCGAATTTCGCCAGATCGCGCAGTTAATTTGCTCTTATACGGCGCTTAGTTCGGATACTTTTTACGCCCCATAGGAAACGCAAAAGTTAGTCGTATAGGGTTTACCAAATTTACAGCGAAGATAGACCTTTATAAATTTTTTTTAGTTTTTAAAACGCATTTAGCATATTGTTACAATATTTCTATAACTAATATCAATTGCCGTTGTTTTATAATTACTGCTTAAAACAAAAAAAAACGTAATTTAAATAGTTTAGACGCGTTCTGTGAAAAAAACAGTTGAAAAAACGTTAATAAACAGTTATCGCAGCTGTGTAAAAGTGACTTCGGTCATTGTACAATTTCCTTACACAATGCTGTTACAAACTGTATTAGTGTGACCGATGCATAAACAGTGGTTTTTTTTCAGCGAAATGCTATATTTAAATTCACGTTTTTCGTACTTGCTTACTTTCGAGTAGACGGACGAAAGAAAAAACAAACGAAATAGCCGAATAGCGACATGCTGTGATAAAACAGGCTGAAATTTCAGGGACGCAAGCAGTATAGATGGAATACGGAATGAAGAAAGGCAGAGTTGGACTATGTAGAAAACAGATAGCCAGGCAGCTAGAAACTGTATGCAGAAGCCTCTTAGAACTCGGCACAAGGTAGTTTTGTATGTATCTTTGATGCGCTGCATCTGTAGCAGTAGCTGATAGTCCACTTCTGTGTCATTCCACTCATTCGCTATACAGCAATCGTATAAGCAACATTAAATCCTTATTGAGGACTTGTTTTTACCTCATCGCACGAGACGCACTTCCTGTAATGGATTTTCAGTAGGCCACTGCATCGAAATAATGTTAAAAATATAATGCGAAATTATATAAATACGCACCCTACAAAAATAACATCATAAAATCAGATGCTTTAAACGTTGGCATGCATTTTTGAAAAGTATAAGGCCTAATAACGGTGCTTAGCTTGAGCTGTATACAAAAGCACTGCTACCATACTGTAACCACGCTCTATTAATAACTTGCGCGATCTGCTGATATTGCGCAAGATTTAAGCTTCACGAATTTCACGACAAATCGAAAGTCTACCCCAAGTCCACAATTAACAAATAGACGTAGTGGAAGTTTATCTGCTTGCTGAATGTGAGCAATGATTAAGTTACGCCGCGTTCAGACAACAGCAAAATGCTTGCAGCTGCAGCGCCAAGATATCACGTGTTCAAAGTCGCAGCCACGGTAAAACACACGCTGAATATTCACGCTGCATAATTAGCGATGAAAACGATAAACAAACTATTGAATGGCAGAAATAAAGTTATTGCTATTAATAGCATTAACACTGTTTTTAAGCCATAACGTATAATGTAAAATTAGTTAACAAAATAAATGAAATGACAATATATCATGGCAGTGAAACGAAAAAAGACACGCAACGGGTCTAAATTAAAACGGTCATCAGTACTGTTGTAGTTGTAGTTGTTTAAGCTGCTGTTTTAACGCAGTTCTGAAAATCCGCGTAGCGTGAAAAAGCATTGCCTACGTCTTTGAAACTTTAATGCTAAAAGATAAAGCTTATTAACTTGATGCAACATAAACAGTAAAGGATATGGCCAGGTGATGAGACGTAGACACCAGCTGCGCGGTGGCGTGGTCTGATCCAGTAGAAAGAACGCTCGATGCACGAAGCCTGGATAAGCCGACACTAAGCCACGATAAGTCGCCAATAAGCCAGGATAAGCCGGCGTAGATCGGTCCCCGCCGGGCGCCAAACCCTCCGCCCCGGTCACTGACGACGCAGGCGGCGTCACGTCTACTACGTCATCTGTGACGTCATGGGTGTGACGTCATCATTGCTATGACTACTACGTCATCAGTGAGCTGGCGGTGCAGCGGGGAGTTTGACGCAGCAGCCATCAGAGGTCCGGCCACACTCGATGACCCGCCTGATGTTGCTGGGTGATCTCGGTCCTCTGGGTGGTCGTCAACGGACATCCGGCCACTGCTAGCACCTGTCTGGAGCCTGGACTCGGTCTCTACACGGCTATGTGACGGCAGTCGCCATCGACTGTGCGATTTGTCAGACTGCACTACCGTGTGACTTGTCACGATACTTATCACGTGACGTGTCACGCATCGTGCGTCACCGTGGCTTGCGGGTCAACTGGTACCCGCGGGCATACCCGACCCGACCCCATCTCGTTACCCGCGGGTCGGGTCGGGTCGGGTCGTCATTGTCATGTGACGTGTCGAGAATCTTGCGTCAGCAGTAGCATGACAATTGCCGACTGATGCCGTAGACACGCACCGCTGTCACGAACATCTAGAACTTCTAAAATAACAACACTAGATCGTCAGGTCTTGCTCAAGGCTAAGTACTGTCCGCGAATAGCCGCAGTAGTCACATCATGACTATCAGGTAACAACGCCAAAGCCAGTCAGTGCGATGCCCCAGTTTGGGGACCTAGCCAACTCAGTAATCGAATCAAAAATCAAATAAATGACCTTGACAGTTTGACCTATGACCTCAATATTCAACAGGCTTCTGGAGGTTGTCAAGCTTAATAAATCCGCACGCAAATAACTCAAACTCATGTACGTACCTTGACTTTTAAGTCTGACCTTAAAATTCATTAAATTTCTAGAGATTGTCGAGGTACAAAGTTGTGTAAAATTTTATCAATATTCAGCAGTTATGCGTTTTATCCACAAATCGACTGAAATTTAACCGGACCGCAACTAAATCATTATCTTGCTTTAACTACTGTCATATGTGGCCACACTGTTTCGAGATATATGGTAATAAACCGTCCTTACGCATAAAATAATAGGCCTACACTTCCAAATGTTTACAGGTAACTGCACGACCTTGCTGTATCCATGCGTCAATCTTAATATTATTTTCCTGTTAGTGCACAGTAAAAAGCTGGAAGCCGCGCAAATGTTCTGAAGGTGGTTATAATTATGTAGAATAAGGCTCGAAACATTTACGCCGTATTTTTGCACAGTGCACAGACTGGAGGCAGAAACGAACATGCGCCGCGTAAACCGGGCGTAAAAAAATAGAAGGCCCATTATAACCACTTATCCAGCAGGAAAAATGCTAAAAAGCCCAGTAATTAACAATAATTCATGCGCCTTTGTCGCAAAAGACTGAAAACATTTTACTTTCGTCAGTTTTTTAAAATCTCTGCCAAGGACAGCAGAAACGTAATTTTAAAAACTGAAGTCAGTGAACCAAACGTGTATGATCTACTGTTCAGACATGATTTGTTAGTGTTTGCTAGTAACGTGAAAAATGATTAGCTTAGAAGCGGAAATGGTCCACGCGACGCAGACCAATAGTTTTGCGCAGAGCTGTTTTTTTCTCCTAGTTGATTTGTGTCCTGTCTGCTTCTGCTTGTAACGCTCTTTGTCCTCCAGTCAACCCCAGCACTGCACTGTATTGTTAGTTTCCTACATGTCCATATTCTTCCGCTTTTTGTATTTTGTTTAATATAAAGTATACAGCTTATTTTCACAGTCAGTAAGCATTTTCTTACAGCTTTCCGATTAAACTGCAACATAGTATAGTTTGCTATATTTTTTGTAAAACTGTTCAATTTTTGCAGTACGCATGTGTAACGTCACAATTTTTTTTTAATAAAACTATTATTTTATTTAGCATTTTTTTCAACAAAGTGACTTTCGCTTTCATTGTTCCTGCAACGTCAGGGATTTATGAATTGAAAACGCGGCTGTCCTAAAACCAAACTTCAGTTTATACTTAATTCAGACTACGGTTCTGTACGCGTAGCACCGTAGACGTTGAGCTGTGGCTATGTAAAACAGAAACAAAGTTAGCAAAATACTGCGTAAATGTTTTGAGCCTTATTTTACTTATTATAACCACCTTCAGAACATTTGCGCAGCTTTCGGTCTTTTAATACAAATACGGCACTAATTGCTCGAAATAGTTTAACAGAAATCAGTGTGAATGCAACAGTGAGCATACCGGGAGCGAGTGAAACGACAAGAAAGACTGAAGCGTGCGGCGACACGACTTTCGTACTATAAATTTATACAGTTGAAGTCTACAACTGACAGCGAACGTATGAGTGTGACATTGCGACGTGTGTTCGCGCTATAAACCACAGACGACTGTGTATATGTGCGATCTCGCGGACGCACACACGTTGACCGCTGAGACAAGCCAGGTCTGCTGTTGCTGCTGCTGCTGGATACAACTAACACCTTGATGATGCTAGTGCGTAACAAGATGCTGCCATATGTGTGCAATACTGAAACTGAAACGGAAAAAAGAACAACAATAAGAAGAATGTTTATTTGCCAACAAAAATCAAACGAGATTTACATCAAATTGAGCTATATTATATATTGAAAACGGGCTACCAGAAAAGCAAAACGCTCATCAACGCTGTCTGTTCAATTAACTCGCTCAACTAATTACATACAATTTATGCAATAGGCCTACTTTACTCCCACGCAATTTGGTATTAGACAAATGTACGAATGTAGGTCTAGACAGCGCCAAAACCATTCGAAACTGCCTAAAATAAAAAAAAACGCACGAAAATTTTACTTTAGTTCTGGTTGTAGTAAGTTATAGGCTAGATTTAGGCATACTTGGCTAATTTGCTGGCCCAGTAACGACAAATGGGGTGTTTACACGATCCAGCAAACGTCCAGCAAACTTCCAGCAAATGTACTCAAAATATACGTGCTAATGCTGGACGTTTGCTGGACGTTTGCTGGATCGTGTAAACACCCTAAAAGCTTCATTGTGTTACAGTTCATGCCTTTTTATTCATATACTTAATACACATCGCGTCTGCTGGGCTTCGATGCTATCTGTATTAAGTATTATTACCTCTGCCAAGGAGGTTATGTTTCTGCCGGTTTTTGTTTGTCTGTATGTCTGTTTGTCTGTCTGTTTGTCTGCGTATCAGAAAGATAACTCTAAAAGTTATGGACGGATCTTTCTGAAATTTTGAGGGAATGTCGGGCATGGCATAAACTACAAGTGATTAAATTTTGGGGTGATCCAGCAGGAATCCTGGATTATGGATCACTTCAAAATTTTCGTTACCATTGCGTTAAAGGGGGCATAAGGGAACCGCTGGCAAAGCGAATATGGTGACGCCTTGGCGGAGGTACCTGCAGACTACGACTGCGTTCTAGTTTTATTATTGTGATAAACCTGTGTAAGTCTATAAGTTTTCTGTCATTTTACAAGTTTTTAACATTTAAAAATTTTGAGTTGAAAATGTTTTTACATGTAAAACAATAAATATAAAAATAATAGCGATTTGATATGATTATAGCCTACGTGAAATACAAAAACGTCAAAGTGCTAGCTATTGATAAAATAACAGCGGGTTCCGTATGGCTGTATTATACAAATAGTGATTGACTGTCGTCGAGGTCATCATTAAAATTTTTTGACCCAAATGTTTGTAAAATGTCGCCCGAAATCGGAGATCGCGGGCAACGTTTTGCGAAATAAGGGTCAGAAATTTTCAACGCTGATGTACAGGCCAATTTGTTCTGTTATACCTCAGAACCAAAACAAAAAATTAAACAAAAATCATTTAAACAGAAAAGGCTGTGACGACTTTAATGTTGCCCGGTCAACAGTGCGCGCTGGGTATTTTTTAACGTCACGTGACGCGATTTGGACCAATCGCGTGCACAAAAATTTTTTAAAAATGCGAAAATCATTCTGTATCACGAAGCAATTAAACAATTGATGTAGTACAGATGTTAAGTAAAATAGGGTAACGATGTTATTGAGCATTCGCAAACATTTTCTTTACTGCGTGTAAACCCTTGTCTATACCTAGGCTCTTGCACATTGGACTAGCGCATTTAAGTGACGCCTTCTTGTGAATGAATACGCATGAAAATAGGTTGGTGGCGTGGCGTAGTTGGTAGCGCGTTTCGGCCGAAACGAAGTTACTCTACGCCGGGCCCGGTTAGTACTGCGATGGGTGACTGCTTGCGGGCAGGTAAACCATCTCCGTGCGAAGCCTGCCAGCTAGGTCGACTCAGCCTTCTACCCTCCGTGGGAAGGTAAAATGAGTAGTAACTCATTTACATGGGTTACGGAAAATGGGGACCTTGGTACAGCTGACTGGCGTTGCCTAGCCGGCGCTGCGCCAGCCTGTGTCTGCAGGCTGCACACGGTGGCCGTGCGGCAGGCGGCTCTGGTTAGTGACGAAAGCGCATTAGAGGCGTGTTTGCGACGATGCGCTATACAAATTGACGACCTTGACCTTAAGCCATTCACAAACAATCGACAGCATATAATGCTATAGCACGTCTTAGCTATCGACGAGGCGTCCGTCTGTCTCTCTGTCCGTCTGTCCGTCGCACCCTGCAACATTATCAAAAAAGTGTCAGCTATGATCACAAAATCTTCACTGTGGGCTGCCACAAGGAGTGACTCTTTTCAGTTCGGCAAAAAATAATTCCTAAAGTTGTCTGCCATTATCCAAGCAACCCGTTGGAATTATAACGCAAAATTTTACGCACTTATCACGTGTTTATACCTGCATACAGAGGCCAAGCGGCATTTGGTACTCTCTTACTGTTCAGTATATATTTTGCGAGACAATCTTTTCTAACTCGACGTAGAAAGACAGACATAGCTTAGTAAAAATGGAACTGCATGTCATGACAATTTGCCGGCTAAAATCCGTTACATGCGACACATTTTTACGCACGAAAGCAGCTACTGCTTTCAGCGCGTCTTAGCCATCGCAATTTTGTTCGTCCGTCCGTCCGTCCGCCCGTCTGTCTGTCTTTCCGTCCGTCACACGGGTGGATCAGTCAAAAACGGTGCAAGCTAGGATTACCAAATTTTCACCGTCGGCTACCCAGAAGACTCTAGCTTCAGGAACCGTAAAGCTTTTTCATAAATTCGAAGGGTGTCACCCCGATCGAGGGCGCTAAATGAGAGGAGGGTTGTCAAATTTGCGATTTTTGGCCAATAAGTCGCTGTATCTCAATAACGGTGCGAGATAGGGTTTAGGTTACTATTAATCACTAATAAGAAGTCGTACACTGGCTCTCGATTGCCACCGATTTCAATGACCTTGGATGACACTGAACGCTTAAGTAGATGTTTTTTATGGATTTTTTGGTGATTTTTGGGCTGCGAGACACTTTTCAAGAGCAAATTGCGCTGAAACCAATTAAGATAGACATAGACAAGCTGCATATGAAATTTTTAGCATTGAACGTAGACTTAGACGGTTTAAGTCTCGATTTCCTAGGTTCAAGAAAACCTGCGCACGATCCCACGATGGCATCAAAGAGCGGTCCCCGGTAAAAGTTGCCCAGACTTTCGTGAAAACAGCTGGAGATAGACTGACAGTTTGCGAACAGGAACTGCTATAGGCTTTCGCGCGACTCGTGAGCTTTAGCTCAAATTTCTTGTTTGTTTTCGCGCAATGGCTGTTAGCTTTTTGAGCACACTCAAATCAAATCGAATATGTATTTACGCTATATGTTTTAAAAATAAAAACTTGGTTTAGTGATGTACGTATCAAAAGTTAAAACACATAAGTTCATAGGTGTTGTCACTTTATTGTCATTGCAACAACTAATGAAGCTACATAACGTGATATTCAGAAACAAAAGTCCGGTTTTTCGTACACTCTGTATTAATCTCGTGACCTCGACCGAATTACATGCGTGTCTTTGGCAAATTGGCGTACAATTAAAACTTTATTCATCTCCGTAAATTTAGCTTCTTGGTCTAGACGACAAAATAAGTAAGCACAAAAAAACAAACCGTCAAAGAAACTGTGCATCGCCTAGGTTAATAAAGGTTCGAGAAAAAAGTGGCTTACATGTTGTAATTCGACTAAATGGAGTGATATTTTTATTTAATGCATACGAGTACACCGTACAGCTATAGAGGGCACTTGACGTTCTAAGCACCGTGTGGATGAAAACTTGAAAACGTTTAGAGTCAATCCTCGTTAAACGAAACTGGTTTCTAGTGTTGGGTCGTCACCAGAAATTAGCGTCTCGCATTGCCAGCAGTGCGTCAATGTCGCGTTTGTCGAGATCGGTTGAAAATATTCGAACCTAAAACAGAACGAAAATAAAACTATTTTTATTCTTCGAAACACATCAGCCGTAGACCAATCCTACGAAAGAACTTAAGTATCGTGTTACTGCAAGCATTAATTTATTTTCTGTTTAACCCATTCTTACGGAAACTACTGTTTGTTTTCGTTGTTCTTAGACGAAGATGCAGCGTTTCACAATTTTGTGTTTGCAATGGTAAATATTATGTACCTCATCAATGAAGCCGACGAATCCAAGACCTTGAACGCACCCAAGAGCAACAGGCTGATCGCGTACCTTTATCATACCTATAGTATACAACACTTGCTAGATATGGTAAGTCTTACATGGATACGATTAATGATTTAGACTATAAAAACTGGCAGTCAAGTCAAGCTGTTTAGCAGTTAGCACCTACTGTTTTGAGACACTGTGTAAAAATCTTTTCAGATCTAACGATCAAGCTTACTAAAACTAAATTTACTTACAATCTTCAAAATCCCGCACATGACAAAGCTTTGGTTAAGAAAACGCTCATTTAAATGCATATGATTTTATTACCTCCGCCAAGGAGGTAATGTTTTTGTCGGACTTTGTTTGTCTGTCTGTCTGTGTGTGAGCAAGATAACTCAAAAAGTTATGGACGGATCTTTCTGAAATTTTGAGGGTATGTCGGGCATGGCATAAACTACCAATGATTCAATTTTGGGCGTTATCCGGCAGGAATCCTGGATTCTGGACAACTGGCGAATAGCTTTGCCTTGGCGTAGGTACCTGCGGGCTACGAGTGTTTTTCTAGTTTTAAATATGCCGTAGCCTGCAATGACATTCTGTAGGCTACTGGGTGTATTATACTTGTGTTCGTAAGTTGCGTTAGTCGACTTTTAATAAACCAACGTGTAAGGTGTAGGCCTAAGTACGGGGTTGGTTATCTATTTAGGCTTGATGATACATACCGACTTCCAGTCGTGAGTTGCCGACCATCTCGCTGCCGTCGACGAAGTACTGTAGAGTCGGCAGCGGCGAGTTTCTGCCGTTGTAGGTCAGCACGTGCTGGTGCCAGCGATTGTCCGGCGACACGGAGTACTTGAAGTCATCGACCGTCTCGAGCAGGGTCTCATCGGTTATGACGCCTGCCGTCGACGTGTCGGTCAGGTTGTCGGCAAACACCGCCCAGGTCGGTTTGCTGCTGCTCAACGAGTTGCCGAACACGCCTGCACAGTGTAGCAGGAATTACGGACGTTTCGCTTCATGCCGTGGCCAGAAATGAGAATTGGAGCATTCACTCATTTTCTCTTTTCTTCCTTTCCTTTTTTATTTTCTCCCCTTTTCCCTACCTTTCTTTTCCCTACCTTTCCTTTCCATACCCTTTCTTTTCTTCTTTATTCCCTTTTTTTCCCTTCCGTTTTATGTCCTTTTTCTTCACTCTCCTTTCTCTTCCTTTTCCCTTTCCTTTTCCGTACCCCCTTTTTTACTTTCTCTTTCCCTCCTTTCTACTTTTTTCCCGTCACCTTCTTTCACTTGAAAGTAAAACGTCTAAAATACGTCTAGAGGCATGAGGGAGCGATGTGAGCATCCCTAGCGGTGCGCTACGTAAAATATATAAGTCTTTAACATATATTTTAACATGTATAAATTACTGCTGAATTTAATAAAGAAAGATTAGCTGGAGTCCAGTCCAGAAAATCGTCAGATAAAAATATATGGTAAATAGGTAAGTTCTGAGTCGTTGCTGACGGAAGGGGGATAACAAAACGGCTGAAGTACGTATATAAGCAGTTGAAACAGTATGACAATATACGGTACAGAAACAGCAGTAAAATTCGATATAAAGGACGACAAATCACCGACCCTGCTTCGTTGGTGGTCCGTTGGGCACTCGCTTGAAGTGGACGACAAAGCTGGCCTTAGGTACCTGAGCGACGCTGCCTTCGACCACCTCACTAGAAGTGAACGGCACCGTCGCTAGGCTCGGTATAGTGATGCATTGTCCCTCGGTGAACAGCGCCGAGCAGTTGATTGATTTGTCGAGACAGGTGAAGCTGGGTGGCTGTTGACCGCTGGGTACCTGGCCGTGACGTCCGATACCCGAGTGATCGAGCATGTCACCGTCCAACGGCAGGTACAGCATCTGCGCTAGAACAACACCGATAGCAATCTACACCGTCGGTCAAAATTTCACAAGATATAGTGTAGCGACACCGGCGCCACCGCTTAGATGTGGCGAGAACTTAAGACTGAGTCTAGCAGTAAAAAAATTGAAAATCGTTCTCAGTAGATATCTTTACGTTGGACTTGCAACTGTTGCGCGATCACCTATATCGGGCGGCAGGTAACACTGTGATCTCATATGGCAGATGACGCTTCACAACTTTAAAATAATTAAAAGTTTAGTGCCACGCTTTTTGACTTACGGTATATAACTTAAACCTCTATTGGCAAGAAAGTGAAAAAGATAAAAACGGCAATTAAATCAACGTACATCTTTTTTACTTTTGGCTTAGTATTTTTCTCTTTTTTATACAGCCACTGAGAGACTGACTGCCTGCAACACATAGTAAATAATTTAATTTTAATTGTTCATTAAGAATACAATAAAATTGCATAATAAAAACCGGTATAAAAGCGCGATCAATCATGCTTACCAACAAGTGCCTCGACGCTGAGACCATTGCATCTGGCCGTGTCGCAGTAGCAGGTGACCGAGCGAAAGTTGGAGTTGGCGTTACCGTCGACAGAACACCCCAAACTGTCACCAGCCGTATGCCGCCCCAAATCGTCACAACCTCTTTCGATCACTGCACACATTACCTTTATAGACATTCAGTGGCGTCGTAGCAAAAAAAATCAAAAAGGGCAATTTTCCCGCCCCCTAAATTCATGGGCGTTGGAAGTGTTTGAAAGTTGGGGGAGCAAGCAGTGGCCGGGACCATGGCGAGCGCGTGGAGCGCGAGCCTATAACGGGGGTCTGGGGGCGGAGCCCCCAGCGGGGTCCAGGAGCAGAGCCCCTGGTAGGGGGCCAGGGGGGCTCCTGAAGCTGAAAGCTTTTTGGTTCTTGAATGTCCTACGGAACGGCAAAACTCTAAGATGTCTAAGTCGATTCGACTCAGTCTAACATCGCAGTGCAGAAGGCTCAAACTTTTGGGGAAGCAAGAGCTATGGCCTGCTCTCCCGTGCCAAAAGTTGGGGGAGCAGCTGCTCCCTCTGCTCCCCCTGCTCAAAATTACAAATGTTGGGACTGATAATTATATTTTGGGGGTAATTAAGGGGTAAAAACAATATTCTGAGCACCCACAATTTCTACTGTCGAATGTTTGCAGATGTCTTTCCGAAAATTGCATCTTTCTGCCCCCAACTTTGTAACCCACGACGCTCTTATAGACATTGTTAATTACCTCCTCAGAATGAAGAAAGTACCGACCTTTTCCGATCAGCATAGGCTTATATTACATACAACAATAATCAAGAAACCAAGAAAACCCTAAAAAAATCAAGAAAAAAATAAATTTCAGAGTTAAATACGCTACAAACGAATATAACAAAATTTGTCAGTTTCTTCAGTACATAAAAATTTTATCATATTATTACAATGCAGACAACTGTACTACAATCTTATTAGTATTATCAATTTTACTAAAAGACTATTATAACTAATAATTATAATTAATTAATATTAACTGGCAGTGGCTTCTATCCCTCCCAAATCTGGAATCAAAATCGGGCGCAACATCCCGCCCCCAGTTTCAGGCTGAGGTTTCCCCCAATTTTTGACTCGAGTTTTCCCCTCCATTTTGAGCTTCTTTCCCCTCTAGAGACAAAGTTTTGTTAAGAATGTAGTTTGCTCAATGAAAAACAGGGGAAAGTAAATATAGTGGGGGAGTTTTTTGTTGAAAGTGCAAATTGAAAAATAAGGGTTAAGAAATAGGGGGAGGTTTTGTTAAGGGTGTAGTTTGCCCAGTTAAAAAAATAAAAGGTAGTAAAAAATAGAGGAGATTTTGTTAAAAATGCAGATTTAAAAATAAGAAAAAATAAAGGGGGAGTTTTGTTAAGAATGTAGATTGCCCGGTGAAAAATATGGGGAGAGGAGTTTGATCTACAACTTTATCAAAACTTCCTTTATTTTTCACTGAACGCAAGCTGCGCCCACCATGTATAAAGATAGAAGCCACTGTTAATTGGCATATATGATGATTCGCTGTACGGGCGTACGGTTAGTGTTGGCGATCGTCTGTCGCACATAGCAGAGTCCGTGACAATCGACCGACGCCGTGGATCTAACGTCAGTCACCCTTCTCTCGTCACTGCTACTCAGAGCCGTCAGCGGTGTAGACCAGCACTTCAACGGCGCTGAAAATTATCAATACCAACACCACATCGAACATCTAACAACTTTCTTTGACTAGACTCAGGTTCATACAGCAACTTAATAAGTCATATAATTTCATCGATAATACGACCTTTTAAATTTTTTTATTGTTGACGTATCGGCAACCGCTGCTGCCTTCTTCAGAACGACTGTCCGCCAGGTGTCGCTTATAGATCGGGGAAGCGACACACACCAGGAAAGAACAAGACAAGTCGATGAACCGAGACGATGGGTCCTACCATTTTCCACACATCTATAATTGCTTACTGTTCATCGCAGCGACACCTGGTGGACAGTAACTGTTGTTCCGACAAAGGCAGCAGCGGTTGCCGAAACATCAACAATAAAAGAAAACATTAAACATTAGCCGCGTAATTTCTGGTGATAGCGGACCAAAGTTCACCAATTTTTTATTCAACGCGGGAGTGATCGTGGATAAAAATGTCCTTTACAGGCTGTTGATATTTTTTTCTGTGCCAGAGATATTTGCGGTCAAAGTGAAAAGTTGACGTAAATCGCGTTTTTGCCTTCCCAAATTTTAAGAAGGCGATGCTTTTCAAAAGTTGTACCCACGTTATCACCCCTACCTAGCAGCACGTCACATGGCAAAGTTTCATGAAGCTACTAAGTCTCCTTCTGGCTCCAAAGTTCTTGCACCTAATACGCCAAATTTTGAGCAAATTTTTGACCCCTATTAAAACTGTAAGAAAAACCCCGTCCCCGTTGGGGTGTGCGCCAGTAAGACTTTGTTATTCTGTAGTGCGTGTAAAAATTTAGGGGCGCAGCATCCCTTAAAAACCGAAATATGATTTTTCGAAAAAGTCGATTTGGGTGGGCATGCTTAGACCTACATATCAAGGTCTTCGTTGTTAGTGAACCAAAGTTTACCGGACTTTTTTATCGAACGCGGAAGGAATCGCAGTAAATCAAGGACCGTGTCCGATTTTAAACACTTTCATCCGTTCCGGACAAATTCGCCGTTAAAGTTTGAAATCGTCCAAAATCGGGACAAATTTTGCATGTTTTTGGCCCCTAAAATTTTTTAAGGGAGGCCCCTTCCCGAAATTTTAGACCCGGATTATAAAGTCGAACACACTTCCGATCGCGGTGCAAAATTTCGCGGCGATCGGCCGACGAAGCTCGGAGATCTCGATCGCGGCAGGAAAAAAATAAACGCCAGCAAAACATAAGTTCGCTCCGGGCGGACTGCAGAAAACTCACGAGCGCAGTTGGTTTTCTCGTAGTGATTGACAGTCGGTGCTTCGACGAGTAGAGCGGAGTTGATTTCACGCAGGAAGTAGCAGGTTCCAGTCGACACGGCGAAGTCAACGCCACGACAGTAGGCGCGCACTAGACACCAATGCTTACATTTCTCCGGTGTGTTGTTAATCGTTCCGTACGTCACGTTCTTACCGAACGGGTGCGAACTGCCGGTGTATTTCTTGAAAGTAAACGGACAACCTGCGTGTACGTTAAACAACACTGTCCGGAGTGGTATAAAGCGCAATATTATAGTTTTACAGCAATAGCATTTAAAGATTATGATTTGCGGAATCAACTGCATAAGATTTTTTTTAAATATGTGCAACTACATTTATGACGAATTTAGGAAAATTTTCACAGTGGTGTGTTATTTTTCTATGTTAAAAAACGGTTAATGATGCTGGCATATTCTTGCTGAATGCGATGCTCGCTTTACGCATTATACAATATTTGTTGTATTTTTATGTATTTTTTCCTTTATTTGTAATAAATTTTGTTGCTATAGAAACAGGGACGGTCGGTGAAAATGCAATTAACAGCATTCGATGGCCCATCTCCAAAACCCCCTATAGGCGTAAAAATCTCGCAAAAATTTCTTACACAAGCCGAGTTATAGCCAATTTTGTCCCAAATACTTGTAATATTATAATAATTTGATTATTCACGGCGTTATCACTATGTTTTAGTTAAATTACATAGACAGCTAGCGTTGATAAGCGTTTACTTTTTCCTTTCTAGTTATTGCCGTGATAAAAATTACTAATACAATTATAATTATAATAAATTAGAAATATCTAACCGGTGTCTGGAATGCTGCCTGCTTTCATCTCATTGACATCAAAGTTATCAACCAAGTTTCTGAAGTCGCCAGCGCCGTCGCTCTGAGCTGACGACACAAACGCATTAGCACCACCAGCTGCAGCAGCAGCATCTGCTAACACAGCGCCAGCAGTATAGCATCAACCAATTAATTAATCTGTCAAAACGCACTTAGGAATTCAAAACTAACGAATCTAATAGTAAAACAAATTTTAATACCGAGGAAGGAAAGTGGAAAAGATGAGAAAACGGAGGAAATAAATGTATTAAAATTTTATTACGACAATCTAAACACTGTGGAAGGAAAGAAAACGTTAGGATCTCACGTGTTTGCGGCGGTGGCGCCTGTACAAACGCACTGGCTGCAGCAGCGGCTGAATCATACTGTGACTGTGGCAACGCCGGCGGCTTGGGTGTTGTGACGTTATATCCACTAGGACGCGGCACGGACGTCGACAGGCAGTAGGTTCTACGATAGTGGTCGCAACATTCGTCGTTAGCTGGTTGAACACCGTAGCGGGTTGACTCCGGGTAGACGAAATAGCAGCGTTGCGAGTCGCCAGCCGCGACTGTCACCAGCTTATTCCAGTCTACTCCGAGACAGTTGCGTTCTGCCAGGCAGGCCCGCTGGCACTCCACCAGTGACGTCAGCGGTCGGACCACTCCCTGGAACATGTGACTGTTGGCGTACCGCCGGTACAGGTCCGGACAACCTGCGACACCAAGCCATCTAATTGATCAATCGATCATTCATTTGGTATTTACGGCACATTGACGGAGTTTATCAGCGTTTTAACGGTTTATTGCTGAGTTGCTTAGAGCACTTTATCCGCTTTTCTATAGTCCCTACTCTTTAGTCAGTTCTTGCTTCAGACAGACAGACAAAGACATAGTATAGAAAAAAGTTTTGTATAATGACTAATGACCAATTCACACCTACGACGCCGACGAGACTCAACTCAACTCAACTCAACTACTCAGCCAGGCTAGCAAACAACGCGTGGTCTGAGCACAGCAGCGTGACGTCACAATGCTAATGACGTCATTGCATTGTCGCCCACAGTCACGGCAGTTGAGTTGAGTTTCGTCGTTGGTGTGAGTTGGCCATAATACCCAAGTCACACCTGCGACGCCGACGCGACTGAATTGTCGAGTCAAGTCACGTCAGCGTCCCAAGTATGTACTGGATATTAAACCTACTGCAAACCAACCGTTGGCCGGTAGTGAAGGGTCGTCGCGTGTTGTAGGCTGCTCAGAGGCACTCAGTTGCTTCGAGTATTTCCTCAATCTGTCTCTAAGCTTCGTTCCTCCATGGGTCCTATTTCCTCGACGTCTGGGACTCGGTCTTGCCGAGTAGTCCTCGAACGTTCCGTCCCAGACGGCCGCTTGCACCCTGTTGCCAGGCTTACGACGTGGGAGGTCTCCTGCAGCTAGTGGAAGGTTTGCCGGGTCTTCCAGCGAGCTGGGTGGTCCACGTTTAGCAGCCGCTCTCAGTCTGCTGCGTCCGGACAGTCGTTTGTTGTGACTGAGAGGTCTGAGTTGAGGTCGACGTCGTTGCGAGGGTGTTCTTCGCTCACAGGCACACGGTTCAAACGCACCCTAAAGGTAAAAAAGGTAAAAATGGTGTACAACTTTTAAGGAGCAAACCCCTCACAGAGCTACTGAGCGTCACCTGCCATATCGGATCACACAGTGTTACCTGCCACCCGACACAAATGAACGCGCTCCGTTTTAACCCCAGCCAGATAGGCCGATACTCGATTTACCTACCCCGGAGGGATGGAAAACTGAGTTGCCATAATTGGCTGGTTACATACAGAGATGGTTTACCTGCCCGCAGACAGTCACCCATCAAAGTACTAAGCTGGCCCAGAGTAGAGTAACTTCATTAATCGAATGAAACGCGCTACTGCTACGCCACGCCGCTACATACACACACATCTTTATTTACCGTATTCAGTAGACAAGAAATAAACAGGAAATAAACAAAGAAAATAATAAAACTTAAATAGAACTTAACTAAAACTTAACTAAAATGTAATATAACGTCCATAGTCAGAACTCAGTTGATGCAACAAAACAGCAGAGATGACATAAAAAAGTTATTACACTGGCTGAACCGTGACAAAAACATACGATACATTGTACTCAAGAGACACTGAGCAAACTGTTAGGGACGTCCACTCTTTTGACAAGTAAAAGCAGGACGCTTCTCGGATCAAGTTGGGCGAAGTAAAAATAACAAACTGGAGGGGAGGCATTTTTCTAATGGAAAATTGTTGGTTTAACTTCTTATCCACCAGAAAATGTTGAAAATCTCTTGCCACGAGATGCATTATAAGAATCTTAAATGCGTTAAAATGCGTTTGCAGCGTCCCCGTTAAAAGAGAGGAATCCATACTACTCCTAAAATACTCGTACTTAACAACCTGGATCGAAGACTGGCTGCTTGTTATAAGCTAATAATTGTCAAGCAGTTTTTCACGACAGACAATCAGTCAAAGGCTATCTGCAGAAACAATAGCTTGCCTGGTTATAGCGTGAGCACATGTAAGTACCAGCAGAGCATCGCATCTTGACGGCATTTATCACGTAGCTAGGAACCGAAGGGTTAACTCCTGACGTCGGCTCAACGCATGCGTAGAACTCACTCGGATCTTCTTCTTTCCAGTAATACTTCCCCGCACTGCATTCTGACAGTAACATACTTAATTAATTATACACCGGGCGCAATGAAAAGGTGCTATATCTAACTTTGGGTCATATAGAAAAGTTAAAAGTCGAATGAGAGACTTTGTGTTGCGGAAAAACTCATCGCAAAGTTACGAAGCGTCGCCTGCCATACGGGATCACACAGTTTTACCTGCCATCCGACACAGGTGAACCCGCCTCACTTTAACCCCATGCAGCCAGAAAGGCCGGTACTCGATTTACCTACCCCGGAGGGATGAAAGGCTGAGTTGACCTAGGCGGCTAGTTACATACAGAGATGGTTTACCTGCCCGTAGGCAGTCACCCATCCAAGTATTAACCACTTGATAACGACGCAGTTAATGTGGCGAAATATTCAATAAGCGCGTTTTGCAAATTTTCCACAAAGTGCGCTGGTGAAATAATTTCCAGAATCGGTCATTATTTGGCGAAAACATGCATTGACAAAAGTTAGATGGTATTTTTATGTCCCACGGTGTACTAACTAAGTAACAGTAGCCTAACATTTGTTATCAGTGCCGCCGTGTTCAGAAATGAACAAAGTACATCGGCACTATTCAAAGTAAAACCTATAGAATCTTAATGTGTCTTAATCCGAATCTTAATGTGACGAAATTACGAGATCTTTGTGAATCCATAAGCTTAGACAACACTTGTTAAGGCCTAAGTTTCAACTGATTTTGAGATACACTTGTACATTTTTCATATATATTTTTTTTATTTTTCTTTTCCCGTCACTGTTGATAAACGCAGTAGATGTTCATGACGTACCTTCGATATAGACAGCGTCCAGGCGTGGAGTGAGTTCACGTGCCGTGGTAGATAGCGGCAGCATTATAACAGTCACGATCAGCCACAGCGTTGCAGCCGTAGATAAGGACACGACATGCGATCCCCCCGTGCTCTTCATCGCAATTGCACTAATTATCGATCAGAAATTAGTCACTCATCGCTGACGCAAAGAAAAACAACATTAGCAACAATCGGACGTCACATCTCACGTATTGCGGTGCATGACGCCGGATAATGATTGTCATAGGCCGTGATCATTGTGCGTCTATGAACAATGGTTGGGGAGGTTTGGGGAGTGCTAGGGGAGTTAAGGGGAGCTGGGTGATTGCGTGCAGGCGTGAACGATATGCCTGCTCGAGGCGTCGTTGACTTAACGACCGAGCGATTGACTGAGAGCGTTCAGCGTGCGTTGGTCCTACAGGGTGCGCGAAAAAATGACACTCTGTTGATAGTCTACCCCATTTAAATTTTTTCCGTTGTTGGATAAATTACATTTTTAATTTCTGCTTGCTTTCGAATTAATTTTATCAGACGGTGTCGTTCTTTGTTTATCGATGTAAAGCAATGCTGTTTTTGTGCGAATAAATTCAATTTTGTCCCGACGGTTGGATTTAGTAAAGATGAACGCTGCATGTTTGATTCGCAATCAGCTCGTGGAGAAACGTTGTGGTTTTGAACGAAAATTATGACAATGTTTCAAAGAAATAAGCACATTAAAGCTGTCTATGCACAATTAGTATAGCAATTCGCTAATGATGGGTTTGGCTTTGTGTCTGTGGCTTCGTTTCCGCTTCTTGCTTGTTAGTCCGCCCGTAAGCGATAGCTTGCGGAAGCGGACTTAAGTTTTGCTGTGGTTTATTTTTTTCTTTTTTTCCCCTCGCGTAATCTCTGAGCTCCGTCGGCCGATCGCCGCGAAATTTTGCACGATGCTCCTAAGTATGTTCAATTTTATAATCTCGGGCCGAGATTTTGGGGGAGGCTCCCCAAAAAAATTTTAGGGGCCAAAAACATGCAAAATTTGGCCCGATTTCGGTCGACTTCGAAGTTCGGCGGCCAATTTCTTCGGAACGGATGAAGATATTCAAAATCGGTGAGTTACTCGTTCGACACCGATTCCTC
>Ga0209367_1003143_pt1 | contig 22296 bp, 10 predicted proteins | sample WorMetLIZISLAND2_FD_187412 | JGI IMG/M metagenome (GOLD analysis project Ga0209367, IMG submission 187412) | Marine gutless worms symbiont microbial communities from Max Planck institute for Marine Microbiology, Germany - Olavius geniculatus... ... | reverse complement strand
GGGTCTCGCGAGATCTCGCGTTCAGCGGCCCTTCCGCGGTACGGCGAGGAGCGAGGCGACGACGATGAACTTGCACCAATTGCCTCGTCCTGCGGCAAGACAACACACTTCGTCATTGTATACATGACAAAAAATTTGATCTAATGCTCACGAGACGCGCGAAAGCTTATAGCATGCCCATGCTTATCTGCAACCGTTTTCACGAAAGACTGGCCAACGTCGGAAAAATAGCGACTTTTACGGGAGTACCGCTCTTTGATGTCTTCGTGCGCAGGTTTCCTTGAACGTAGAAAATCGAGACTTGGACCACCGAAATCTATATTCAATGCTGAAAATTTCATACGCAGCTTCTCTATATCTATCCCTCGCAGTTCGCTCTTGAAATGTGTCTCGCAGCACGAAACACGGCTAGTGTGAACCGGCCTTAAGCGGTATGTCGTGGTGCGCTGTACACGGTGCGAATAAAATCGACGGCAACTGGACTGTTCGAACGTGGATAAAGAAGATGGATCAGGTCGCTGACCCGTGTTTTTTCACTAGCTGTCACGATGCATATAAGGACGGCTTAGCAGTGATTCTGACTGACGTGCGGTACGGCGAGCGACAGAATTCGTGGACACGTATAATTCACTGAAGAACGTTAATCAATCATTGCCAGACCAGACCTCTCACGCAACAACCTGGACGTCTATAGTCAGCCACCGGATTGCTTGGCAATCGGCCCACTGGCTATAGGGTAAAGGTGTAGTTCTAAAAAGTGGTCGATGCCTAGAACTCAGTAAATTAAAATCTTGCTTAAATTATTATAAAATGTTTTGCGCTTTGTTTAAGCACTCCACTTTGCACAAAATACCGCAGATAATTATACCGCATTAAAATGGTCGTAAATATTTAAAAATGAAATTCAGCTACAGAAACCATTGCAAAATAAATCACAAATTGTCTTAGACATACAGAAAACATGTTTCAGTAAAGAAGCAGACGAAACTGTGAGTCTTTTTTGGTTTACAATAAAATAGTGGGAAATATGTTCCATCCGTGGACAAAAATTGGAAACGAAGTATCCGCCCTACTACAGTAGGCCTACACGCGGAGGATTTGGTAGTCATTTTTGACACCGGCGGCTGGTCGACGACTGAGCTAAGCTCTTAAGACTTGCCGCGTTGACTATGGCGTAATGGATCGGCCACCGGCGCAGACAAAATGTCATTAAGCGCACCTTATATTTGCCAGCTAGCTTCGTTGGAACTTTTCGTCAATGCTCCACACACTCAAGCTTTCGCGGTGGGAAGTTGATCGCTTAGAATGCACCTAGAAACGCTCGATGCGGCCTACAGCAATGCTTATAGCACACGTACGGAAGGCCTTACTTAGTCCATTAGCAGAGACAACGTAAAACAAAGAATATTGAATGCTCTGCTGCCTAATATACATAGTGATGTCACCGACAGATGCACAAAATATAAAACGAAAAACATTTTTCGGCCTAGTGCCGACATATTACTATGTGGCGGTCCGCTTGAAGCGGCTGAACTCTATTCGTAACCCGAACCTCTGACATTCTGAGCTGAAAATTCGCGTCAAGCGTTACGCCTGCACCCGGGCAACTTTGGTTTTTTCGACGACTTTTTGTTCTCAAATTAAAAACACCTAATGGAAAAATAGACGGACCGACGGACAAATGGACGGACAGGAAAGACTTGTAATGCGGCTTATTATAAAAGGGCCGCATAATAGTCAACCATTATTGAAGTGCCTTTTGTTCACGTTACTAAAATTGTCACCACAATTCTCTGTTAGCGTAAACATCCTACTCGTAAATTACGTCAAAATGGTCTAAAATGCAATCAAATAGTTTCTCCTTAAAACGAATCATCAGTTTTTTTGGTGCATTTGTGGCCAGAATTTATTGTCTTGACCAACGGTTCGCCACGCACGTGCAGAACGTCAACATATGGCACACGGCTCTTACCGTTATAACTCAGAAGTGGTGCGAGACAAGATCTCAATTTCCGCGAGATAGTGACAGAAATTAACGTAGGCCTACAGGTGTGCGATTGGAACAAAAATCGACGACCTTGGATTATGACTCTGAATAATCATTTTTTTCACTTCGCACGTTTAGCTGAACACTATGCACCATGATCTCGTCGCACGTATATATAGACCTATTCTATATTTTTTGCAAAAAATACGCACATATTTTAACGTATTCTATTTTTTGGCATACTCCTCTCTTTGAGCATTGCTTTTAAGGCCTATTGCATAAGTTTATCTTTTTATTTTGCCCTACTACTGTTTCACCTGAGCTTTAATATAGGCCTACAACAGTAAACTGTTGTCACAGTAAAATGCGTTGCTTAATATAATCTCAGCAATTTGTCACATCTTCCAGTTTTTACGACTTTTTCGACTCGTGATTGTATCGACGGCCAGATGAACGCAGTCGACGAACAAGACGCCTGAGGCGCGTTTCGCACTTTTTATTTCTCTCAGATTCTCAGAGAAATAAAAAGTGCGAAACGCGCCTCGAGGAACGGTTGGACATTTCGTACGTGCAAGAAATTAACCGTTTACACGCCGCATTGTGTTGCCACCTGGCGGCCAGATATGGAAGTCGCCCGGTACGAGGTGGATCCAGCGAGCGTTGTTTGTATGCCACTGAGCTGAGGGATTCTGAACGCTGTCGCTGTGACGATTAAATTTCCATTCGCTAATATCGATCCAAACCGTTGTCGCCATCTGGACGGACCGCAATAACCAGTGATTATAACTAACACCAGTCGCCATGCAGAGATAGGGACAAAGCTAACGAATGTGCATTATGCGCTCATATCGGCTCGCCGGACACCGTTATTGCGACTGTTATTATGACAGAAATTCGTGCGACGGTGCGACAACAACATTGGCGTCAGATTTGTCATTGAAAGATTGGATCCGAGCCTTGGCGGGTGAGGCCTGCAATGCTACTGCATAACAACTCTGAGCAAAGTTGTTCAATTCATGTAGGCTAGTCTTGCTCTGCAGCTCCAGTCAATAAACGGTCGCATTTAATACGCCATTGTAACTCCTACGTAACTTTGAAGATACAATAATCAATAGTTGGTCGCAAAGCGCCGCGTTCTCAACACCCGAACAAAAATATCTTTAGTTCAAAGTTATGGTCGGTTTTTTCGTTGACTATTTTAGGCAACTACTGTGACATTAATATTATCGTAGCTTGGCGTGTCCGTCTGCATGTGGGCCTATCACACTATATAGGCCTATGCATGTCTGTCACACTCGTGGTCTCGTGCATCCGTTTAAGGAACCTGGACGAAATAAGATGCCATTTGGCGGGAACACTCACGTGACCCCTAAATATCACTGCATTATACAGGGGTCTCCGTCCGGCAGGGAAAAGAAAGATTTTAGAGACCTATAGCCCTCATTTGCCGTGCTTTTCCGAGAGCGGTGAAGACTGACGCTTGTACGCGGCAAATCGAGGGATGCGGTCACGCATGCATGAAAGGAAGTTGTACGTCAGAATAAGCAAAAAGCACAGAGCTGAGCTAGAGGTCTCGAAGCCTCGTGAATGCGCGCAAACGACAGCATCTATTATAGATAGCACGTCGTTCAGGAGTTTTACGAGCCGACAGCTGGACCTGGTCTGTAATTGCTGTTATGTAAGGTTGAGACCCGTCCAACCTGAAGGTGACCGATGACGTAGTCATGAAACGACTGCAGTTATAGACTGGTCCTTGCTGTAGACAAAACGATAAACGCTGGCAGAATTTAGGCCAGTTTACATTGACGAGCTGTCATTGTGCCTGCATTCAGCAAACATAGGCTGCAAATTGAGTAATATGATTATTAACCATGTGCTGTTTGCAGATGATGCAGTATTTGCTCCTTCTGCTAAAGGTCTTCAAGTGCTGTTAGACATCTGCTCAAAGTTTGCCGTGTCCCATCAAGTTGTTTTCAACTTAACCAAGTCACAGTGTCTCACTTTAAAATGAAAAAAATGTTGTGCTTAATTGTCCATCGTTTCAACTGTGTGGGACAACGTTGCCCTATACTGATAGCTACAAGTACCTTGGTCATATTGTCAACTCTAGCTTGACTGGTGATGCCGACATAATGAAACAAACTAGATCTTTATATGCCAAAGCAAACATGATTAGGCCTATACAAAAGTTTTCATCTGCTTCGTTGAACACAAAACTTGTTCAGAGCATATTGCACTCCAATGTATGGCTGTCAGCTGCGGTGTTCAATGTATCAATATTCTTTCAACAAGTTACGTGTTGCATATAATGATGCGTTTCGACAACTGTTACAGGAGCCACGATGGTGCAGTGCTTTTAAACTTTTTTTGTTTTAAACAGTGTTTTATCATTACCGGAAAATATGCGGAAACCGACTTTCTCATTATGGCGTTCATTGCAAATTAGTGACAATTCGCTTGTCAGTGCTGTTTTGTCATGGGACTTGTTTTTTTAAATCACTAGTTTTTAAAAGTTGGCGTAGTAGTTTGTTTTAGTCTTTTTTTTTTAGTTTTTGTGCTTGTGTTACAATTGTGTTTTGTGTGTTCATTGGCTTTGAGCCTGCTACTAAAGATAAATAAATAACTAAAATATTGTAGATAGATGCTGAACAAAAAAGAGAGATCTGCTATCACTACCTGGCGGAAATATACTTGTCGTAGACAGGCACATGTGAAACGTTATATGAGTAGGCTGTACTTTTCGGTCACCGCAATAAAGTAAGTTTGCGTCTTTGAAAAAATTAATATAAATACAACCTAGTTTATACCCTACAAGTACCAACGAAGGAACAGTAGGAAATATCGTTAAATTCATTAAATGTCCATAACAGATTCCCATATAATAAGTACTCAGCTTCAACTACCGTTTTATAGGAAAGGGTTGATTGGCCATTATTCATGCCGAGCCTTCGAATACAGGTAGCTGTTGGCTGCCCTATAATCCTATATCCCACGTGGGAAATAGGAAGTTGCCAAGTTGGAAATTGGACGTAGTCATAAAACCCCGTGGTGTACTACTAGCCTATTTACTTGAACATGACTTTCTGAGATATCGGCAGAGGGTCGAAACTGATGCAAATGTCATAGAGAGTTCCAGAAAAGCAAACGTAATCTAACTGCTATTAGGCCTAGATAACTGTGTTCTGTCACTCTCGGCCATTATTTTAGCTTTAAGATTAAAGCCAAGGCCAAAGATTAGCGTCGCTGTCAGTAAACAATCCTAAAGCCGACAATAACGACGAGCGCTGGTATTTGTTAAGCTCAAACGACAATAACGTTCAATGTTTCCCTCGTTAACTTTTACCCACTGAGTACAATGCCCAGTTTTCCCGAGAGCCCGTGCCATATAATTGGCCAGGTCGTCCCAAGTAGCCTATATCTTTTCGCGTTAGGTGGTCAATAAAGCTGGCAATTTTCTTCTGCGACCTCTGTCGTCAACTGCTGCGCTGCAAATAATTGTTTTTCGACGAAACGCTAGGCCTATTTGTAGCCTGTCCGCGGTGAGATGAATTTCGTCAACCAATTGAGTTCACATGGACGTGATTGCATTTTTACCGAACAAAGTTCTGCGTGGGAGATGTTTTATTTTACTTTCGACCTAAATATTTTAATTACCGCACATGTATCCTAGAGATAGGCAGTGACATTTCAGCTCGTTTGCCATAACTTGCCACTTGCGTTGAAATTGTAAAAGCAACGTGTTTCATCATACCTTTAAGGTCAAGCAATAAAATGTGTAAAGACTTTACTATCCCAATAATTGATGGCATTTTAAAATAATATGACCATCGGCCACTTTTTCTACGGGGTTAATTCAACACTTTTTGGTATAGGGCTTAACCTAAAAGCAAGTAAGTTAACCTAAATGAATTGGATCACAGATCATGAGATCCGTTAGCCTACTTTATAGAGATTCTGGGGTGTATCGCTCCAAAATGTCTTGTATTTTTAAAAGTGATGCTTTCGAAATGACAGTTTTACATACGATATTAGGCACAGACAGTATTAATGACCTATGGCGCTTAAGAAAAAGCCCAAATGAAACAAATACCATTCAAACACGACGTATAATTTTAAAATGTTCTCGGGCTGGTGGTACGTAGAAGCTGCTCGACACATCTTAATTTCTTGGTTGAGTTGCTCACGTGAGACTATCCACTCGTACTGGCACTTTTGAACGTTTTCTCAAGACCTTTTTCTGTTCCCTTTTCGCGCGGTTTTCAGAATATTATCGTACGCGGCGCACTTTTTTCGCTGTATACAGGATACACTGGGACTTCATATTTCGCATGCTTATACTTACTTACTTATCAAAACTGTTTCAAGCCATCGGACGTTTGGTTGACCAATATATAGAATAGCCAATTAAACGTTTCATAAGCTACACAATAAGCGCTTTACTACGAATTTTTCAAGAAACCTTTACGCTTATAATAGGCTGACCTACTGATCACGGCTAAATGTGATGATCTAAGATTACTTTACGTTATCCGTGTGACCAGTAACGTTTAGGCGTCTTGCCTTCAATATGCACTTGTGTACATGTGGTCTGGCGTTGGGCAAAGTCGCATATTGTCTGAGGCTGCATAATTTGGTAAACTAATGGATAAAGTCGGTCAAGGCAGACAAAACAATAAGTAAGTATGCAAGTAAGAAATTTTAAAAGCGGCCATTTAACAGTTAGTCACGTTAAAATGCCGCGATTTCAACACCAGAACACAAAGTTTTTGCAGCCGCTTAAACTGTTCAAAGTTAATGTATGTTTGTCTCAGAAGGCTGTTTTGCAGTTTTGGTCCTGCAGCTGCGAAACATCTGTCTTCATAGCTGCTGCAGGTCCGTCTGATGACACAAGTCTTTGAGTTGGCAGAACGCAGCTGACGACGACCTTTGTCGGAGACAACCTGACAGTCGGCGAACGGGTGAGCAGCAAATAACGTCAAATATCATAAACAACTAAAAAATGTAAACGCTGAGTGCGACATAATATTCGGCCGTCCGCATTATCACCAAAATTTATCATCATAGTCGTCAAATGATACAGTAGCAAAAACACTAAGCACTAAATTTTTGTTTTTTTTTGCTAAAGCAATATAACATACACATACACACACTACGGCCGCCCGAAGCAAAATTTGCAGTTTACTTGAAGCCTTTGGCGTCCATTGACCTTGGACCGTTTAACCTAAAATTGACAAAACAATTATTTCTTCCCCGAAAAACGTTCACGAAGATTTCAGTTAATGCCTTTTCGTTTTCGAGTTAGGAGTCCGTATGGGACGACGAATGGTCAACTATAGGATGCCCGTATATAAGGTAGATAATGCGTTAGGCTAGCTAATTACAGACTCGCATACGGAGGTCGCCTGTCGTCACGTGACACGTAGGTTACTGACAATGCTACTCTTGGTGCTAGTTAGCTATCCAAACACAATTATTTATAGTTTCACCAGTGGCCCATATCGCACATCGATTCGGTGCCGGTCGTGACGTAAATGGCAGTAACCGAAACTGGATACGTCACTCACTACAGCCTTCAACCCCGACCAGAGGAGGTCTAGGCCTAAATGCCCTTCAGTTGTCGAACGCTCTCCCCGCGCCAGGACTCGGTTACGTCACGAAGTGCGCGAATTGCATTAGTCGACGGACATGATGACTGACAGTCGTTTGATCTCGACAGACCAAACCGAAACGGCGACCGACCGGCCAAAATGGGTCCTGGACCGGTCCGTATTTTACGAGCCACAGACGTGCAACAACGATCAAGGAATGGTTGGTTGACTGATTGGTCACGAATGCTCATCGGGCATCCAGATGACGTCACAGTGACATCACTACCATCCGATATTTATCTCCGCCAAGAAGGTAATGTTTTTGCCGGTTTTTGTTTGTCTGTCTGTGTGTTAGCAAGATAACTCAAAAAGTTATGGACGCATCTTTCTGAAATTTTCAGGGTATGTCGGGCATGGCATAGGCTACAAGTGGTCAAGTTTTGGGAGTGATCCGGCAAGAATCCTGAATTCTGGATCACTTTGAAATTTTCGTTACCATTGCATTAAAGGGGGAATACGGGAACCGCTGCAAAACCGAAGATGGTGACGCCACCTGGCGAATAGCATTGCCTTGGCGGAGGTATCTGAGAGCTATGATTGCTTTCTAGTTCTTCCTTTCTCTTTCTCTCTCTGTAGACGGAATACGAATGAAGATAGCATGCACCGCGAAGAACGTTCGAACTTGTGCTCGGAATGATAAAATGCCAAACGATCTGCAGCATCAAACGCCAGGAAACACACCACCCACGGTAGAGTATTTAATCGCATTTCCATGCATTTAGTTCACTGATTACAGTGCCAGGAAAATCATACAGCGACATAGGCAAACGGGGCCCCATCTAATACCATGCTACTTAAGGCAAAACAAGCACCTCGGCCAAAGGGGCATTTTATTTCGTCCAACGGCTTTTGCAAGATGAAGGAATATATATTTTTTATAATATCATAATTTTGGGAGAAACAATATCAAATAAATTTAGCCATAATATCAGTTCAACAAGTGCGACAGGGTCAGGGACGTCTATTCCCCCCAGCACCAGAAGGCAACCTTCCCCCCAACTTGGATGCTTTTCCCTTTTTCCATTCTCTTCCATTTTCCTTCCCTTCCTTCCTTTTTCCCCTCCCTTCCTCCTCTTCTGTTCTTCCCCCTCCCGTTTTCCTTTTCCCTTTCTCCCTCCCTTTAGAAGTGGGACTCTTTGAATCTAGCTAGGGGTTCTGGGGGAGCGCTGTATGCTCCCCCAGCGGGGTCTGGGCGAAGCCTCAGCTGAAATCGAATTTGGTGGATTTTAACCTTTAAAATATAACATTTGATGGTAACAAATTTAATTACTTTTATATAATTAACTGACCACGTTTTACTGCAGTTTAAACAATATAGGCAAACAAGAGTGACGTGGCACCACAACTTTAACATTAGGCTGGGCCGTAGCCAGGACTTGCTTGGGGGTTGACCTTTTTATCCCTTTATCCCTTTCCCTCCCTTTCTCTTTTTTCTTTTTTCCCCTTTTTGCTTTTTTCCTTCCTTCCCCTCTCCCCTTTCTCTTTCTTTTCCCTCAAGTCTGGGAGACCGCTGTGAGCTCCACCAGCGGGGTCTGGGGCAAAGCCCCAACCGAAATTGAATTTAGTGCACTTAGCCTTAAAATATGACATGTACTGGCAACAATTTTAATTTTTTTCTCAGACTTGGCTGATTAAATTCACTGCATGCAGTTTAAATGAAAGCAAACACGGATGGTGGAATAAATTAAAAAGTATGGATACAAATAATCTGCGAACAAAGCGGGCCATTTTTTGAACGGTTGTATGCAGAATTGTCACATTAAAATTAAAAATTCCTTGAATGAAAAAGGGGTTGTACCCGCTAACCCTTCATCCCCCCTTAAATACAGCCTTGAAAGTAAAAAGATTACAAGTAATTTGCGAGCGAAGCGAGCAGAAAAAAATTGAGCTGCTGTACGCAGATTTGTCGCATTCTGTGCCATGCGTTTCTAGGAAATATTCCACCGAAAGAAATATTCTCCAGTTTTTAATTTTTTTATTTTCTCTCCAACTTTTTCCTTGAGGCATTTGCCTCCACCTGTCAATGGAGTGGACGCCCCTGGGCAGGGTTGCCAACTGTGCGTCCTTAATGCATCTCTAAGATCAGCAATTTCAGTGAAGGGAGATAATCATGCACGTCTTCTTGTAAGGTAGGCGTGGCTTTGTTGCGTGACGTAACGTAAATGTTTGTGATTTCACTCACACCTGCCGCAACCAGGTGAACAAGAGCATCACGTGACTAATAGCTACCGCTACGTCATAAATGACGCAGTCGCGCAGAATAATGTTCGGGCGCCTCACACACTCGCAGAAATTGAGTCGCTAACGAATACCTGGTACCGCTCCGTTTCATCTGTTACGCCGAACTTGGCTTGCAATAATTATGATCATGACATCCGCCATCTGAGCCCAAATACAAAGAAATGAACGAACGCAAAAAAACGTAAAATTACATGATGGGCATTTTCAAATAAGCGTTTCTTCTTGGTGTTGGCTTAACGACAGAGGTAGGGTTGTGCTACATAAAAGGCCCACTCGTTTAATAACTATGACATGTATAAGTAACGCTCGTAACATCCTATAGGACTGCAGAGACTTATTTTGTGACATTTCTCACTGTAACGTCTGGAATGTTATAAGTGTTTGTGAATAATCTCACTCCACTCAAGAATGACGACTGATAGCGTTTCGCGTTTGTATATTACACGTGCGTCCAGGCAGAACACGCCGTGAATCACCGCAATAAAATAAGTTAGTTTCAACACGGTCTACTGAGCATTATTTTTTCATACTGATCTGGAGTTTGGATTAGAGTGACGGAGTCGTTGTGCATTTTGTACTTATTGACAATTTTCTTTCTCGTTTGTCTAAATTATGGTACGATATATTTACTCGTACTTTGTGCAGGCTACGATTTACTATTAAATAAATAGGTCGGCCGTATTGCTGAAAAGTTTAGACGTTCAATTTTTGGTAAACTAAAAATACTTCACTCAGTGTCTGCTTGTCTTGTTGTCGAGAAAACCGTTGCACTAATTGCCGTGCAGCGCGATCGTCTTTACACGCACCTGTAGCTTACGTCACGACTGTCAATCAATGACAGTGATTATTGATTATAATGAGTCGATACGCTAAGAAGATTTCAAATGCCGTAACAAGGATATAGAAATCGACCAGTGCTAATGCAGGTAGCATCGGTATACTGATTTCAATTCTAATTCATCTAGGACGTGCAATTTACTGTGTCGGTCGATTATAGTGTCTGAATAAATATTCAATTGATTAACTTGCGCATGTTAGTAAGACCGCAACGCATGCCGTATTTGTCATTAGCTCAAAACTCACAAATATGCAAACTGAAGTTGTTTACTGTATTCATCGACATTCATTTTTGAAACGCCATAAAGTGGTTTATTGCCATCCTTTGATTTTCATGTCATCAACAAAAAGCAAATGTAAATCAGTAGGCCTATAATGACGCAATATTCTGAAACGAAAGCGATGATAACAGCGATGATAATAATGTTGAGTTTCAGACTAACAAATTATATATGTTTAAATTTTTGTCACCGCAGGCCACGCATGATGAAGCCCACATCCGTTGGTGTAGACCTAACACTGCCAGTATAGGCCTATGCATAGGCGTTCTTGACAGATCTGGATGATAGTCTAGACTCTGGAGCCAAGCAAAAATGTTCGCAATCCTCCAATCGATCATCTCCTGTCACTCAAACGTCGTTCACATTCGGACTGTCGGATTGTGACGCTGTCAGTATGTGACAGAGGGCGCCGACAGTATCGGCTGACAGCCGGCGGATTCACATAATCATATGATCGATATACAACCGCTTGACTGATTGACTGCCATTGGTCATACCCGTACTCCGTCAGTGGCTTAGTCGCCGTAGTCGCAACGTGCCATCGGCCTGTGAATGATTTATTCCACAAAACTGTTTTTCACTGCCACGGACATTTCTTAGCTACGAAAAAGACGATTCGCCCTGCCTTCGCGCTGCGTATATAGGAACATGTGATTTGAGCAAAGTTCACGAGACGCGCGATAGCTATGGCAGTTCCTGTTTGCACATTGTCTTGGTCTATCTTCAGTCATTTTGTCGCAACTCATTGTTGAAGTAAGCGCTGCAGCCAAAAATGCGAAAAATTCGACAAACCTTTCTTTTGGGAGATCAAAGTCGTTCATGGTCATCGATGTTGATAAAACTAAAAAGCCCGTGTCCAGTGCTTGTTATAATAAGCAACTTGTCTGTACCTATCTGCAACCGTTTTCACACTAAGCAAGCCAATAGCGGCAAAATAATGTTTTTACGGGGCACCCCTTTTTTGACGCCCTCGTTCGAAAAGAACCCCCTCACACAGAAGCATGAAATTTTGTCACGAAAAACTAGAGTTCTTGAGGCAGCCCACAGTGAAAATTTTGTGATTATAGCTAGCACCGTTTTGATAGGGCTCAAGGGTGTGACAGACGGACAAAGAGACGGACAGACGGACAGATGCCCATGCAGGCGATGGCTAAGACGCGCGAAGCATAGCTGTCGCGCATAAAAACGGCCATTATCTGTATTCGTTATCTCGCATTTTTCGTCAGACACAAAACTGGTTAAAAACATCAGTCAGTCCGTGCGTATTCGAGAATAGAGAATTCGGCACGGACACCTTTTCTTGTACCATGGCCGCGATCATCAATATAACCATCATCGGGCTTTGCTATAACATGATAGGCCTACGCGACATGCGAGTTAGTTATTTGCGTGTATCAGTATTGCAGTGATCTAGACGGCGGTCGGCTCGCGTGACGAGAAACTGAAAACCGAGAGGACGAACGATGTGACCAATGCATCGAGCTGATTGCGCCATGATGACGATGATGCTGGCACACTCTCACTCACTCAGCCGTCTTCCACGAACATCGATCCATCATTCACACACCCGTCCGTCTGTGTCCTCCGCCACTCAGCCAGTCTCTACTGTAGCTCCATGCTGTCCAGACCAAATCGACACGTCTCTAGTGTTATTTATGCAAATTTATGTTATCGGTTAATACATTTAACAATTTCATGGCAAAAAATGTTTTTTTGATGCTCTGTTTTGTGTGTTCTACGTTTTGTAGTAGCTGAATATAATATAACGTTCATTTTCCACTTACATGGTAACGGCACAAAATGGTCTCTGAAGTGCTGCTGATGTGCCGTTAAGAAACTCCTAACTCGCTGCTGCTCGAATCTGATCCAAGTCGCATGGATTCCGAGTTTCTCTGACAGCTTTTACTTCCGTTCCGACGTCCACTCGTCCATCAGTTCGCTTTAGTTAATCCCACTCCGGTTTTTGTTAATGCGATTTTAATCTGTACATTTTCACTCGTACTCCAACGACTGACGTCGAGCTGCTTTCAGTTCATCTGTTCCAAACCGACATCAGCTTTAAGAAGTTTTAGGGATCGTAGAACTGTTTATCGCTACAACTTGCAGACGTGCATGATATTGGGTGCACAGTAAATTTTAACTTTCAAAAGTGCTTCTTTTCAAGTTTTCTACTTACTTACTTTTTTACTGCTGTTCCCGATATGGACTATTATTGCAGCTCCACGTGTTAACTTTGGCCACAAAGTGGTTATTGTTTTAACGATTTTTGTTTGAATTACTGCTATTTTTAAGTTTATACATATGTTACTTATAAGTTATTGAGCACGCACTTATAATATTGCAAGTTTTTAAACTTACGTTTAATTTTTGTTACACTGTAGGCCTATCTGCACTGTTCTCATTTTGGCACACTGCGACAAACGTAAGAAATCGGCAACGAAATCTCACCAGAATTAGCAAAACGGCAAAGTTAACAAAATCTGAATTACACTATTACGTCGATATGCATAAGCTTTTGGTGCCGCAACACTGGCATAGCTTAATGCTTTCATCAGCAAGTGGATTCAGCAGATAACCCAACATTAGCAGCAAAGTTAATTACTTCGTAGATACAGGTGAGGTTTTACCTGTCTCTGAAGCAGCGTCATCATCATTAGCAGCAGCAGCAGCAAAACATATTCTATTATAGACGTATTAGTCCACGGACCGGGCGCCGCTATACCAAATCTCCGGTTCGTTTACTTAAGAACTTACGTAAATAACCGTAGACTGAAAGCTTCCGGCAGCAGATGTCCTCTATAAAAAGTAACAATTTCTTGCAGGTTAGTTACCATGACAACACAGCGACAACGACAACATGTCAGTGCAAATTATCCTGGATGAGCGACGTGGAACGGGCGCTCAGATAGGCGTGCGATTAAGTCCACCGGTCGTAGGCTACATATCAGCTCTACAACGTTCTCTCGCCGATACAGAAATTGATTTCAGCCGCAGTCCAGTGTTATTTTTGTTGAATAATTTTTACTTGCAAAATCATCGTAATTTTTGATATATCAATGCTCAGATCCAATCGTTGCCGTTTTCGTTTTTGCTAACGAAAATAACACTGCATAGCTGCAGCAGACGTTAGCAAAAAGTGGTAGGTAATCAATCACTGCAAACCATAGAGGCTAACACAGAAACTTCAAGAGAGAGAAAGAGAAACGTGGACAGAAAAATGCAAACACAACTAATAGTTAGTTATTTGATTGAATATGTATCTGTCAATATCGGAAACGTTTTGCCGCGTGATGACTTAGTGTAAAGCGCGGTAACGTATTATTACCGATAGTTTTCGTCCGTCAGCTTGTTTGTCTGTCTCTCCGTCCATCCCTCTGTAACGGTGACGTACTGTGGCAGCAATGTTAGGTTACTTGGAAAATAATTACGTCGACGATTAGATTAGGGTCTTCGCTGCTCGGCGCCACAACATCGGCGACCTAGTGCTAAGGGAACATTCCCGAATTTCAGCTAAAACACACCGTTTGCAGCTAATTTAATTACTTATTTCATCGCCAACGTAATGCGTGCGACCTCAGTCACTGGGAAACACCACTGTAAACACAAATAGTAAACGCATCGCACGAACTGTTTGCTGCGACAGTCGGGCTCTGTTGTTTGCTTTTTTGTTGTGTGTGGCTGTGTCAAGAATTTAAACTTATGTATGAATTTGAACTTCTTCGAATAATCGACGCAAGTTCTCATACGCAGTGAATGTTGTTCTTAAACGATACGAATGATTATACATGTATGGCCTAATTGTAAGGTAAAAAAATTCACGGTTTTCGCAACATTACAGATCATGCTCAAAATGTTGATTATATTTTTTTAAGTTCGTTGTTACATCAAAATGAAAACCTTGCAAAATTTGCTTTAAAATACGGTTTATCTCAAATGTGTGCAAACGCGATTATACAATTCTTTTTGCATACAATTTATGCACTGCAGCATGCCCATACTCAATAACAAGTGCAATATCGTATTTTTTAAAATTTCTAATCTATCCTCGAAAACTTTAATTCCTCAAGCTCCAGATCTATAGCGGTGCCTGTGTACGTGATCAGCGTGACTCGTCATTAAGCTTGATTGATAGGGTGATTAACACGCCGGATGATACCTAAGCATCTGTAGGCTACTCGCCGAGACGACAAACATCGACTTAATTCAAGTCGTGTGCGCACCCAACTTTCTGACCTGAGAGCCGACATTACCCATTTTTTTAATAACCTGACAAGAAACAGGCATTGGCAATAAAGACACTATGAATAGATTTTTAATTACATTTTCGATATCTTTGGCGGCGTATAGATGCATGCGTCAAACCGTGATCTGCGTTTCGCGATTCGAATCGCAATTTCCGGCATTGAAACTCGAACTTATTTGTTTTGGAAAAAATGTACGTGTGAGGTAAAACTGCAATGAGCACAACGTGCTTAATATTTCTCAACTATTCGCAATAGCTGCACCGTAATAAATGTCTAGCATATACATTAATTGGGGATCGAACAAGAAAAAAAACAGCAAATGCGTTCTTTCTGGGCTTATGAGGACGATAATTCACGAAGGCGTCTGCGGTCATTATCGGTGCAATTGTGCATCTGTCGTGGCGTAGGCTACAGCGAGTGATGACCGTGCTTTCAGCGTTGCTGCATACACCTCGCTCGTGAAGTGATTTGCCCGCCTACGTCACATCTCAGTCTGCACCATTCTTCCCATTTTTTGTAAAGAAACGCTTAAAAGCACACATAACAAGAAGCCCAGCTGTCGCTAAGGTGGGACCGACCGTACTGGTTGTTACTGACCTTGAAGGTCATCCAAGGTCGATGATTTTTGTCATCTGAAAGGGCGTATGCCACTTCCTATTAGTGATCAATAGCAACCTAGGCCCTATCTTGCACCGTTTAGCCACAATACATCCATGACGGACGACAGACAGACGGACAGACGACAACGGCGACAAAGCGGTCGGCCATAAAACTGTCTCGCTGCTTATGAATTCTGCCTTGAATTTAAAGCGTGCATGCTTACTGCAGACTAATTTCGTCGTTTTATGGTATCCGAATCGAACAATAACATCGATTCACGGGTGTTACCTGACTGGAAAGAATTGCCATCATCTTTCTAGGAAACTGGATCGTCACTAACGGGAAGGCGGCATAACGCTTGTCAACCGAAAGTCAAGCGTGAGATAGCGACAATAATGCATCATGATGTGTGGCGATGATCAAACACTAGCCGCGTTGATCCGAATCCAGGAATCACTGAGGCTGCGTTAGCAAAAACGAATGTCGGTGCAGAGTGCTGACATGATATGCGGGCTTCCTCCACTTCTCGAGCGCCTCAGGCATTGACAATAAACTGGGTCACCCAAAAAAATGTGATTACGCAAAATGCGCATCATCACTTTTACTCCTCGCACGCTACGTTCCTAACGTAGCGAAGAGGAGTATATGAAATTAGTGTAATTGAAGACTAACCGACGACCGACGACCGACCGACCGACCTCCCTTCTTGGAAGAGCTTTCCTGGAAGAACTTCAAACGGCCATGTCTCCATAACGGTGCCAGATAGACCCATGGTCACAATAAACCACCAACAGAAAGTCGCCCACCGCGAGTAACGTGACCGATGACGTCACGTGACCACAAAGTCAAGGTCGTGACCTTATTATCTTTGAAGCGCCATATTTCCATAACGGTGCCAGATAGACGCATGGTCGCAATGCATCGAAAAAAAACAAAAAAAACATTTGGAAGAATACAGGAGAAAATAATGCGCGTGAGGAGTACATTAGATTGTTCACAGTCCAATAATATTTCTTGTACATTTTTGACGTCATGCAGGTGACATTTCGAACTGAAAATCAGCACACTCGTTACTTCTACCCGGAGAAACGTTCACGCCAATCATTTATGCTCTTTCGACGGCGTTTTGTTGTTGAATTAGTAGCGCACGGCCTGATAATATACGGAGAGCGGTTTACAGTTATGTACAGCACGACCGCAGAGGGATACTGCATCTGAGTTACACGAGACGCTAAAAGCTTCCGATGATGCAATGAGGCAGGTCAGCGCCGGACAGTCAATACGGCCGTGTGTGGCGATGCATTCAGCGTTCAAACTATTCTGCTAATCCACATCTCTCCTGCTCCGTGTACATGTATGCGTGTGTGTTCTCCGTCTCTGTGTTTGTACGACTGTCTCTATGCACGTGTTCTATCTTGTGCTTCTGGAACTGAAAGCGCGCTCGCCCCGCTGGCCGATCTAATGACAGCATATAGCGCACTGGGACATTAGCCTGACACCGGGCACAGATGGAAACCACTGAGTTCTGTCGTTGCGGCCTCATGCGTGATCCGAACACCCAAGTGCAATTTGCTCCACTATCCGTTGTCTAGCAGCATAAACTGTGTAGGGCCGAGAAAGCGGAGAATATCAGTGCCGCTGTCCCCATGAGCATATGCGCTCGGGAAGGACTTTCGGTTTACAGTAACACGAAAGACCAGCGTGCACTGCATCGTTTTACGTACGGCAGCAGAACGTCAGAAAGACAGAATTGATGAGCGAGTGAGCGGGCAAAGGACTGGTCCCCGCGGGCAGCAGTTGCAGGAGCTGTGCACCTAAGATCGATAAGCGCAGTGCGCAGACGACGACGAGATGTACGAGTGTTGACAGTCCGAGGTACGCCAGCTGGCCGTCAATTACTGCAGTCGGCGACTCGCTTCGGCCGATCGGTATTCGACTGTGACAGTTCGTCACGTACACATGCCGGCGTGCACTTCAACTAAGCGCCTGAACTCAGCACTAGACCGAGAATACAGTCAGTCTGTACACGCGCCGCGCCTGATTGGGCCCAACTTGTCCTTGTTTCCCAATCAGACTTGATCTTGGAGACTATTCTACAGACAGCTCGGCTTGGCTGTCGCGGTAACACCGTGCGACATCTCTTAGTTTCGTCGGCCTGGAAGAGTTTAGTTCTCTATGTAGACTACACACTACGTCTCTTGTCAACTGCTTATGTTTCATTGCTTTATGTTTTTTGGTTTCAATTTTTAGTATTTAGTAGTTTTAGGCTCTTGTGAATTGCAGCCTGACTGTTGTAAGCAGTGATATACCGGACCTGGACATTTTTTTTATTTTCGCTCATATGACACTATATTACTGAATTGTATGGATTACATTATTGAAAAGTTGTGAACCAATATTGATAAAAAAACTAAAGGGTTAAGGTATCGCTTAAGGAACAATCATTTTTTCTAGCGATCCTGATTATAGTACGCATCCCGATTTCTGGCGAAAATTTCCTGCATGATTCTTCATCAACTACAGCGATCCCTATAGCCGGCTAAACGCAAAACACAGTTTTGTATACACCTGACGCTGACCACTCGACCTCCAAAACTTATTAATTGATCTCTGGTTTTAACTATCAGCCAAAGCTCGGTGAATTTAACGCAACCGGATCCTAAGATATCGTACACTAACAAACTTTGCGTGATTCACGGACGTACATCTGAAACACGATGTCTCAGCTGATACCTGCCAAGACATAAAAATTAGCAGTGATCAGAGTATCGTAATCCGGGCGTAATCCGATTATTGCTTGACTAATGCAACGCTGTCAGATGCAATAAACGGCCGACTGAACACGTCTGGTGACATCCGACTGAGTCGCGAATATCGATCGCGAAAATTCATCAGCAGCAACGGATTAACTACAGTAAAGATTTAGATTGGACGACTTCGAGCGATATTTCCAGCGACGACAAACGCTACGCGAGCATTTTTTTCATCGCGAAAAAAGCGTTGCACCGTGAGCTCTCCGCAAATCGCATCTCGTAACGTGACCGCCTGCAAGCCCACTTGCGGCGATGACTTGCGTAACGAACTGATACGGGTTAAGCCTGTAGGTCCACTTTCACGCTACGCCGAACAATCTCAAATGCCGTCCGATAGCGAAAGCAGGATTACACGAGGCGGGTGCCGGCGTCTCTACCGCCTGTAAGCTAATAAATTACTGACTGTAACTATAAAGAAAATGAAATAATATCGATAAAACCGTAGCTATGTGCAAAACGCAAGACGTTTAGCTTAAAACGTTTCAAGTGTTTTAGACATGGACACGTGTGTATAGGTGCACGTAAAAGACAAAACGTTTACCTACCATTTCGCAAGTGTTTCATCCTGCATATAACGGTAGCCTACATTGTAAGTGAAACTAACTAGACCTATGGCATAAAATGAAAATCGGAGGTACAAAAAATGTTTGAATTTTAAGCATGGTATCAGCGTACAACAACCGCGTGTGCCGAAAAGTTTCATTTCATCTCCATAATTAAAGTAGAAATGCGCTATGCGGGCGTTCAAGATGTAATTCGAAAATAAGCACAACTTTCAATGCGACTGTCTGGGATTACGTAGAAGTAGCCTATAGATCGTTGTTAAGTCAAAGTTTGCGGCATAATAATGTGAACTGGTTTTATTGTTGACAACGTAAAACAGCTTTAGCGATTAAACAAAAAATGTCAGAACCGAATGTCGACATATTATGCGTTTGTCCGCGTTGCATCAGAATTCCCCATCATAAACAGCAAAACATATAACACATAGCCACTAACGGGAATCTCAGCATTAAATTCCCAAAGTCCGTGCGTGAGAACCGTACGACGGTCTGCCGATTGTGCTAGATATGCGTCATTTTTATGAGTATTTCTGACGATGATATATTGACATTTTGCATTTTGAACTAAAACTGCAAAAATACTTTTTTTGCACTGAAAAAAGTTCACATAGAGGTTTGGTTTACAGATGTTTTGTTTTTTACTTAAAGTCGGCGCGGAACAAACGGACAGATAGACAGACAAACCGGCAAGACAGGTAATGCGGCCTGTGTTAAGTTTATAAATAACTACGATGAAGCTATCTCTGACCTTAACAAGTCGCAGCGCCCTCAGTGCTTCCATGGCAACGGACTTCAGATGCTGACGTGATGCTGGTTGCAGAAACAATAGCTGAGTGATGTACCCAAGAAAGAAACCTATTCTCAGTGTAGTATGAGTATAGGTCTATACTCCACAGTGCTTCGCTGTTGTTGACACCGTATGCGCACCGGCGACGCCGACGAGATAGAGACCGTGTGCAGTAATCACGCCAGCAGCAGCAGCATGGCGTCGGATGAGAGGCGGTGGATCAAACGAGATCAAAGGACGACGCCGACAATAGACAAGCCTCGTTTTCTCGACGTGATGAGACGACAGACGCTAGCGTCTGTTAGACACAAATTGGCTTACGACGTCGACTGCTGTGCGGTAGTTATATGCGAGATGACGGCATGCGTGCAGACTCGACAGGACTGCAGCAACTGTCACTGCTGCTGCTGCTGCTGCTGACGACGACGATGATAACAACGGCTAAGCAATGCTTAAACTGCGCACGCACGCGCTGAGCGTTTAGCTCACAGCGCCAGGTGCTTGTCTGTACTTTATAGCGCAACGCATTTTTAGATGCATTTTCGGTTTTCACTGATTCTTTCAACACCGTCTAAGCTTACTTTTCATTACTTAATAATGTAAAGTAAGCCTATTGTAGATGTAGTTGCAATTGTTTGTGTGTGCTTGTATGTTGTCTACCGTTTATAACAGCGACTAAAGGACGTTTAAAATGTTTGCACGAAAACCACCCTTCTACAATCACGCACGAAGTATCTCAGTGTTTACGATCATGTAGGTATATTGTGGTTATCATAGCTATTACCCCGGTCTGTGGGCTATAGCAAAGCAAAAACTATTTTTAGCTGTCTCTGTCGCTCTTCTTGCGTTTTCAGAGGTGATTTGAATTTTTGGAGCAAATTCTGACAATGACTTCATACTGCTTGAAAAAAGCAACTCGAAGTCACTGTTTGCGAATGAGTAGAATATGCCTGGACAGTATTACATTGCCCTCAAGGCTCGGTAAGAAACGAATAAGTTCTCAGTCGATTTTTATTTCCGGTTTAGCTGGATAATCTTACTCGGGTTTAATGGATTTTATTATTTCAAGTCGACGGTCACTGGACGGCAGCACCGATGTATACTGCGGTTAATCCCCATGACGCGGCGCGGCCGGAAATAATGTCGTCGAGATGCAGACTACCGAAGTGCGCCTTCGGCAATGTTCGGCTGAGCTCGGCACGGCTCACGAGCGTCGTTGACAACACGGAATCACCATCGATGTTGACGTCTGGCCGACCACGCTGCCTCCGGGGTGACTGGACAGACAGTAACTGAGTATTAGAAATTGCTGGACTCATCGAAGGTCATTTACAGATTACTGAATTATGTTCCGTTGGCTGATCGATGCATAACGCGATTATGACTGACTCTTAGCAGTCAATGCCTGTCAATACCCCCAACACATTTCGGTAGATAAACTGCTAAGACTTTAAAATGGTTCTTATTCGGCGATCATTGTGGACAAGAGTTCGATGTCTGTTTTGTGACTAACTGAGTATAGTGCCCCACTAGGCCTATGCAGTAACTGTCCGCGCCTGTAATTTGCCATTTGACAGACATTTTGTGCATTAAAATCTATATGCGTGTACTAGCCCATAAATGCAAAAATAACAAACAAACGAACTGAATGATTGAATGATAAAATGCGCAAAACGACTTTAAAATAACCAGAAAGGTGAAAGGTCAGAGTTCACATCGGCGTGTAGCAAGAAGTTCCTTAAAGTAGTTCTTCCACGCGACGTCCCCAAACGTCAATGAATAATTTATTAACAATTATTGTCTTGTCTGCTTGAACTTGACGTTTTTCGTAGTCGCGGAAAGATTGATGATGTCGCGACTATTGGCCTCGATGTTCTGATGATTGATCTTTTAGCAAATACGGAGAAGTAACGATACTGACAAACGAGGCTTTTCTACACCAGCATCGCCGGCAACAAAGCTCAAGCTTTTTCTCAGAGAGTTAACACGGAAATTTTTGTTCACAATATTTTAGCACCGTAACAAAAAAAGAAATAAAACGACATAATTAGAACGCATTGCAAAAGGAAACAACTACATCGCCAAGAACAATTTTTAGCCCACAGCAATGTCAACTGACACTACTGAGGAAGACGAACATGGCAAATCATGCAAATGCATGCAAGCACGTCGTCGAGATGCAGACTACCGAAGTGCGCCTTCGGCAATGTTCGGCTGAGCTCGGCACGGCTCACGAGCGTCGTTGACAACACGGAATCACCATCGATGTTGACGTCTGGCCGACCACGCTGCCTC
>Ga0209367_1003142_pt1 | contig 22297 bp, 12 predicted proteins | sample WorMetLIZISLAND2_FD_187412 | JGI IMG/M metagenome (GOLD analysis project Ga0209367, IMG submission 187412) | Marine gutless worms symbiont microbial communities from Max Planck institute for Marine Microbiology, Germany - Olavius geniculatus... ... | reverse complement strand
TCCTGAAACTAGAGTCTTCCAGGCAGCCGATGGTGAAAATTTGGATATCCTAGCTTTTACCGTTTTTGCCTGATCCACCCGTGTGACGGACAGACAGACGGACGGACGGACGGACAGAATTGCGATGGTAACACGCGCTGAAAGCATAGCTGCTTTCGCGCGTAAAAATATAGACTTAAGAAACTGGATGTCACAAGTAAGCAACGGACTGCAGAAGAGCGTTCAAGGCGATAGGTGCGTGTGACAAATACGGCAATGTCGCAAATGTGATTTGAGAGCAGACAGACGGACGGACGAGCAGACGTGCTGCGACGTTTGGCTGCGGTTTGACACGTGTTGATAAATCACCAGATGGCAGCAGCAGCAGCAGCAACAACAACAGTAGCAGCGGCAAGCGTCGTGAGAGGCAATCGTTGCCAGTGGCTGCACAGAAAGAACCACTAATATACATGGGCGCCATTGCACCCACGGCCGAGAAGCTAAAGCCTAATAAAAATTCTTGTGATTCCTGTTGCAATCTGGCAAAAAGTAGGGTGGGGAATATCTTTAAACATGTTATTTCAGTACATTCAGAGTATACACAACAGTTCATAGAACAAAGCGCCATATAAAAACTATGTGAAAAAGTGAAGAATAACTCTGAAAGCAAACAAAAAATGCACCGATATTTAAAGAGTCCAGTGAATTATTTTACTGACAAAAGTTTTTCGGGAACGAACGGCAACTGGAAGCACGGGAATTATTTTTATGCGTTATAAGACGACCACCCACAAGCGTTTGATGTCTAAATATTTTTACAGTCGTAAGATGGACTATTTCTGCATCCCGATGTACGTTTCAACTCGCAAGTCGTCAATTTACGCATCTAAGTTAAACATTACAAAGTTACGTCATTGTGCAATGGTTGGAAGTGCACAATTTCAACCTCAAATTGCAGCAGAAATCGATTCGTTGCGGTCGAGCTGACCGCCATACTATTTTTGGTACATTTCGACGCTGAAACTGCGCACTACTGGAAGTCACGTGAGCAACGACGCATACAATGTGCACTGAACCGGAAAAGCTTCCTTGCTGCAATCCCGTTCACTTTATAGCTGGACTGTATTTGCATTTAAGGGTAAAAAAACAAAAATGGAAAAGACAGAGAAGGTCGTCCCCCACAGTGCTTTGTAAAAGTCGGAACAAGTGGCGTCGTGAAAAGGGTGAAAGGGGCAACTGTCTCTTTTACCCCCTTCCCCCAATAAAAAAGTTAGCCTGCGGAAAAAAATTTTCTAAAGCTAAAATGGGGATGTAAATTTTCCATTTTAGGGATGCTTGAAGAAGGTGAAGGTGCATTTTAGAGACAAGATTGAGGCTTTGTGTACCCGCAATTTCCTCTGTCGGATATCCACAGATAAAAACTTTTTGCATTTCCGCTTACTTTTCGAGCGCACGACGCCGCCACAGGTCAGTGCCCGTGCGTGTGGTCTGCGGTGGTCGCAATGGTTGCTTGCTCATCCCGCGCCACTGACATTCAACGTCCGACCGTCTGTCAGACTGACATCAGACTGAACGTTCAATTCCGCCGCGCGTCAGTCAACTGGCGTCATCAATGCACGCGACCGGGTGATACAAGAACTACTCGGGTCATCGACACTCGGCGTGATCGGAGTCGGCGTGCGGTGCACTACCACCTGTCCAGTATCACGACTACAGTCATCCACATCATCAATGCATGCAGACAGCAAGCAGTGCTCACTCACTCAGTCACGTCAGATCTCAGGAGACCTGTTGACATGTTGCTGACGTCGCAGCGACCTCAGGTTGTCTTCCATGCAATCAAGGACGTGACTCCCTTGGACACAATCCCTGAAATAAATCCCACCCCCGAAAATTCCTCCGGACGAAATTCCCAATGTAGACAAACATGTACAAACATTGGCACGAGTGGGAAATTGGTTTCTAGATGTGGTGTTAAAAGAGGGGGGATTCTGTCCGGTTGAGATAATGTCCGGTGGATTACGTCCCGGGAGAAATTGTCGGCGAAATGTGCGTTAAAGTTAAAATGTGATTTGACCAAATTGTCCATTTTCCCCTTTTATGAGCACAACTTGTTACGTCATATAGCGTCGGGCCCGGGCCGCCAACGGAAATGCGAAAAAAGTGCAAATGCGAGACTACGGCAGCATTTACTGTCACGCATTTTTCAGTTTTGTTTTTTTCCATCGTAGCATTTTAGTGCCGCAAATTATTCCACCAGTCTCGTATTTTCGTTTCGATATTATCAGCGCCGTTGGGCGCCAATGCGCCGTGCAGATCGCAATACGATGATCACCGCAGATAACTCACTCTGCTGTGGCGCGGTCGCTAGTCTACAGTCGGCGACTACACGTAATGCTGCTAACGTATGCATGTAGCTGCATGCAAACTTGCACGTTCATATTTATACGCGTTAATGAAGTAGACAGCTAACAGATAGTATAATGTTGGGAAACTGTTTATTTTATTTATTTCACGTTTACTACAGTCTACCTTACTACAAATTTTTTTATAAGAAATTAAGACTGGGCCACGTTTACAATAACATCGACTGCAAGTCTTCCTATCTAAATCAACGAAATACGTTAGCATAATTCTGGTGCAGGCTCTACTTAAATAACGTCGTTATTTAATACTTTTGCTGTTACTCTAAAAACAAATTGAAACGGTACATAGGCTGCATATTTTATGCGTTGTAGAGAGGATGCAGCATACGCTTAATGGTGTTCTTCAACGGCATAATTATAATATCAGCAGCCTATAAACAGTATGTATTTATTATAGCCTAAACAACCATTCACTATTTATAATTCAATACCCTGTGTAAATTTGTTAAGTATGATTGGCAGAATTTGACACAAAAGTTATGTAGGCCTACGTCCATGCTGGGTTACTAAAACACGCAGTGAATCTGAAAGAAGTACATTTTGATGACAAACTGATGTAGTAGAAGTTGACGTCAGTGCAAATCTGTGCTGTGCAGGGTTAATGCGCTTAACTGCTGCAGTCAGTTGGTTGGTTGCGACAGATGGACGTTTGAATGCATGGCGCCACGTCGCAAAGCAATGCAATGGCTGCTGCTGCTGACGCTGGCGACGCATCAGCGCATTTTGTGACATCGTAATTGGACGGCAAAAGCACCATTCACCAGCACCGGCGATCCATCCATCCGTTTATTCATCGCGCATCGGATAACGAGAAATTACACGAACGAACATCTCGCGCGCGCGCAGACTTAGTCCACAGTTCATGTGAAATAACTGCTCAGTTGGCGATAACATTTACACCGCAACTCACCAGAACAGAATAGCAAACTGTCGTTTACATCAATGTCGAATCAATCAATCAATGATGTCAAGTTTAGGGTGCCGTAAGTGAAATAAAAACACAAAAAGCGCCTAATTAACAGTCAGCACAACGATAAAAACAAAGTAAGCAAAATATCGCGAATTAAAATCGACACTAAAAAGATGTGTCTTGAGATTTTTCTTGAAACCGCCAGTAGAGTCAATTGAACGAAGGGAAAACGGCAGACTGTTTCACGCACGGGGCGCTTCGACGGCGAACGTCCGATCTCCAAGTGATGAAAGTGTGCGCGGTACTGCCACGGTGCTCGACTCAGCCGACCTGAGTCCAGCTCGGCTGTGTGCAGCTGCGGACGGCGTGATGAGCTCCATCAGGTGAGATGCAGCACGTTCATGCAGACAGCGATGAACCATCACGCAAAGCTTGTAGTCGATGCGTTACTGGCAGACTGCGATAAAAGTTTGTAATAAAACGCTGTTAAAGATACCACCATATTATAAACGCTCCCCTGCACTACCTTTTACAATAACGGGCCCACTAACGTCTTGAAACCAGCGTGTTCTGTACGCTGTGACGCTATTTAGCTGAAATACCAGAGACCTGGCGCATACAGGCAGCAACCGTGGCAAGAAAAGCGATGTAGTTTCCAGCGACGTTGACTCCATAATTATGGTTGTTAACACAATTACAACAAACCGTCTGTCCTCATTAGCGAATAGCGATCGAAGTCATTCTTACGTGAAAAAGTCGCCTTGACTCGATGTCCTTTAAGCATATTATTTGTAGCATGTAGCAGATATGTACACTCGATTATTCTATACATTTGTCAGCGTAGCCAACATTAATAGCTTTTTTCATCACTAAATTGAAAGAAAATTACAATATTTAGCAGTTTTTAGGCAAACGATTCTTGTACGGCAACTTGCTTCAATCAGTTTATTAGGAGTCGTCTTTTTAAACATGATCGGTAATGAATGATTTGTATGATATCAAATACGTGCTCAACGAAAATTTCGGGAGAACAATTTCACATGTTTCTGTATATAGCTACGTAAGCACGATAAGTATAGCAATTGGCGTTTTATTGCACATTTTCTTGTTACTATGATGTTTCTTCTGAACAAAAATTGCTACAACTAAACGCGAGATAATACTGCATGTAAAGCTGCCAAATGTGTTCATCTTTGTGCTTTCTTTACCGTATAATTTCTGCGTTGGTGTGACTTCATCGCACCTTGGAGCATAATTACATAATTACCAGATACCTAAGATTTATTTTTTGTTGTATGTCATTTGAACAAATGGACAAAAATCTATAAAATGTCGCACAAATGCCTGGTATACTATGCTGTTATAGGCAACAGCATCATTCTACACCACCGGCTTAGTTTGTCTTCAAAATTTTTCTTTTAACACACGCACAAAAACGCGTGCGTCAATGGCTGACTGCAGTATCGATAACGCGGTGATTCGGTTTGTCTGTCAGGATAGTAAACGCAGTTCAACGACGTCTTTGATCCGTTTGTTGTAAACCTTTTGCTGCATTGCTGACCGCACTTTGTAGTTTGCCGGATTAATGCCCGGGCTGTTTGGCAGCATGCGAGGATTAAAGTCCGAAGTCTCCACGGTCAACAAATCAGCTGTCTTTCGAGCCATTTCGAGGTCACTGTCTCGTTGCGACACGTAAAAAACTGACAGCTGATAAATATCTTATTCTAGCAGACGTTTTGCATTTAGAAGGACTTCTTCCTCGTAGTATCGACCGTCGACTTTGACAGCAGGCTCGACGAAAAGAACGCTCGTTTTCCGACAGCTGACACTCCGGCGGACACAAAAAAGAACGATGACGTCACGCCGATACAAGAATTACAGTGTAAAGACAGTTAGAATGTAAAAAAAACTTTGCGTTTTTCCATGCAGCATTTCCGTAGGCTTAGTTGTGCAAATTTTTATGCAGAAAAACCGCATAGTAAAAAAGTTATGCCATTTTTCGCCAAAGATGCCGCTGTACACGTCTAATCATAATGCCACCAGCATGTAGCCTACACCTTGGCTCTGCAATCGGTTATATTTTGGTCCGTTTTCAGCAAGTCATGCATTTTCAACGATTTCCGTTTTGTTAGTTAAACGCCAACCGTATTGCCGGCTTCAATCTTGCGACACAGATATGAGCTTATGTGTTCTGAAAGACATAGCATATATCTGGACATCAAAAGCATGCCTTCAATTGTGTACAATGACGTAGGTCTTTGATCAGACAACGCGACTAGAGCATCTACGTACAGATGTGACGGTCAATCGTACTGTCGTAGGCTACGGATGCGTATAATGCTAGCTGATAGATTGCCATTGCCACTTTCGCCGGGTGGTTCAAAACTGTAGGTCTAATATATTTGACACTCCGTTATGTGCGACATTTTGCAAAAGGTCTTCAAAAATACAGCGACAAGTACCAAGCGATTAACTTGATTACTTGTGATTGCAAGTGATTACTTGCTAATGACTTGCAGCAAAATGTCTTGTTGTAAAGTGTCGTCTGCCTGTTTATGCCTTGTTGAGTTTTTTGACTCTTACGCGAAATCACAAAACTGTACTCTAGACGCACATGAGTTAAACCTCGCAGTGTCTGGTTACTGGTTGCGAAACTTAAAATGTCTTTGCCGAAATGACAGTAGATGTTTTCAAAATCGTTTTCTAAAGATAAAGGAGTGTACAGAGCCACATTTTTGCTCCATCAAATTCACACTTTTCACGTAGTTTCACCTGTTTGTGTCATTACGCTAGTTCAAGGAACCTGAACGTCACATGAAAATATGCATCACAGAGGAAGGTTGTTCCCGTGTGCTAACGGTGGGCTTGCAGAGAAACGGTGCAGTTATGTCTGCGACGACACCAGGTATAACTAGATTAGGCTACTTTTAGCAACAAACCAGCAAACAAATTTGACAGATCTTTCAACTGCACGTTCATGACACAGAGTAGCCTACACGGAAAATGCACAGAAACCAGATATTGCATGGACTCACTGTGGGGCTGCTCAGCGGTACTAAGTTTAGGCCCACACACTGTGCCAATGCACGGGCAATCGATCATGAGACCAGACGCCATCAGAGATGTCACGTGATCGCGCACATGCACATCACGTAACGTGCCGACCGCGACCAATCAACCGTGACGATCGCTGTTCGATATTCAACATACCGAAATCACTTCTACTACATGACTGTTAAGAACTACAAATCCATCGATTATCTGTGCTTACGTGTCATCATCTAATTCTATAGGTTCTCACTGTCAGTGTATGTTGAGTCGTTAACCACTGCATACAAATTCCATTGCTTCCATTTTGTCGCAAACCTGCTAAATAGATATATCCAACACAAGCACTGTTTGTGCGACTGCAAAGTGCTAAAGTGTTTGTGCTGCATCTTATACCTTGCTCGCTCAATAATGCTGGCTCGACTAGCTCGTCGAGCATTCATCAAGCATATTCTAAGCACACGTCAAGCATACATTCAGCTGGCTCGTCGAGCGACACTCCAACACTTCGTAGTCATAAACACTCAGCAGACAGACGGACACACTTCATGACGGATGGTACTCAGTTGTATATCAGAGTTGTTAAGCACGTCGTCCGACGTCTGTTGTCTGCTACAGGTTGTCTGTATCGCTTGTCTCGCTCGCCGTTACCTATGATATATGTACGCTTCAGACAATTATTGCCGTCGTGATCGTCAACGTCACGTTTCGTTACTCATCGTATGAAGATGATGCGATACTTGTGCGCGGCTGTCCTAATGCCCGTCCTTCCGTCTGTCCCATACGGGCTCCAAAGTTATAACTCAAAAACACAAATTACTATGAACGTTTCCTCGGGTAAGAAAAACGCTCTGCCAATTTTCAGCGAACGGCCACACAATATTTTGCCACTGAGCGACATATTGTTCTAGGTCTATTATAAAAAAAAATAATTTTTGCATCTACTAGTATAAGTAGGCCTGATATTATGCCCCGCCCACAAAAAAATTGTGCAATTTTTTGCTAGAACTTCGTCAAATTTTCAGCAACTTTGACAATGTTTGGCACAAAAATGGTAAACGAGATAGTCTGATGTAAGATGCACTCATTTTCCACTTTATCTAATTCGCCCTAACGCACTGCCGTGCTAATTTTAGATGTTTGCACAGTTTTGGGACACGGTGTATCATGCAATGAAGACTGATGGCCGTCGTCCTCCAAAAATCGTACAGACGGACCTACATCGCAATCAACATTCAACACAATCACGGTGTCTACGCCGCGGCATACCGTGTGTTACTGCCTACAGGTGACACAACCGGCGTGCGGCATTGCGATTAATGTGACCGCTGCGAACGACCACAGAAAGCAACTTGACTGCAACCTGCTACGGCGAAGACCGCAGATCCAGTCGTTAATGAATACGGAACGCCGTAACGTCATACGAACTACGAACTACGGAACGCTGGCCAGGCCTGCCTGTCGCCACTGATGCAGACATACCGCTTCAGCGTTGCTGAACAGTTATAAAAAGGACTTAAGTATCTTCGTTACGATACATGAAGTCGTACGGTACGAGTATATGTGCGAACGGTCCGCCGCGTGGTTAATTTGCAAACCACAGGCTACATGCAGTTCATTCACGTTGACGGTATTGCACTCACTGCACTCAAGTTAAGCGCTTCGATCTGTGACACGAATTAATTTCAAGATTTGGATACCTGTGCACATACCCGCCAAAACCTGTGGCTTTATTGGGTAAACCCATTCAAAACCCCACCCAAACATAACCCAATTTTAATATCTTTTTCACGAATACCGAAATATTTTACTACGGTTAAGTTTTCGCAGAGACTCTAATGAAAATACTCACTATATAGGGTGCTCGCGAAAAGATGCGTTAATTTCAGTTCGTGATTTGAGTACTATTAAGCTTGTTTGATTGTTTTAAAACGCTCAACGAACGGATCACGGGTCAAAAATTTTGACCCAATGCTCGGGGTCAAAGCGAAATCATCGACGACGTTCGTTCATTGCTTCGCTCGCCGTGTGGTGAAACATGTCGGCTGCTGGACTAGACGCCTGGTCAAGTCTCAATAAGCGGCTAAAGCCTGCGTCTGCAGCAGTCAACCCATCACTGTCGCCGGCGGATATCCTTCCTCTCTTCAACGGACTCTCGACGCTCTAGACCCCCATCCCTCCATCTATCCATGCAACAGCTCATCTGTCTGCATGCCAGGCTCATCTCTTCATGCCATGCGCTGTTAGCTAGCACACCCACCGAGCTAGCAGGTAGTAGTAGTAGGGACTAGGTTATACTGCCTTTCCTATACACGAGTCCGGACCGGGAGTGCATTATAAATGTCAAAATATAAAATTAAAAATCATTACAACATCTAGTGAAAAGAGAGTTTTCAGTTTTCGTTTGAAAGAGCTGACGCTGTCTGCTTCACGAACTGCTGCAGGTGCGTCTTTGCTGCATAATATCCACGTAAGTGCAATCCAACCGCAATAGTTATATTTTTGTTTCTTGTAGCCTATGGCAATTGCGTCACACTTGTCTTGCTTCTCCCATTCTCAGACTACGGCTTCGTGTCTTTTCTTTGCGATAATATCGCGGCTTTCTGTGTCTCGTAGAAAAAGAGTAGGCCTAGATTTGCTGCGAAACGAAAGCGGCATTCTTGATCGCGTCTCCCACTGCCTAACTCTTTCGTCTGTTGCCTCATGCAGTGCGAGAGATGCTGGCTGCATCAGTTACGACAGCTGCGACGAGTGACGTCAGACAGGTATTTGAGACGTCATTATGATGTCACAATGACGTCACGCAAGACGTTAGGGGCGTACGCCGAGCATTGCAAGATTGTGCCAAGCATGTATCAGTCCAAAAACAGTTTCATTAGCTATTTATGCTACGTGTTTCTAAGCCTTATTGCACCATAAACGCGACAAATAACTAACTTTATTTACTTCGATTAGCTATAGATGTGTGTTAAACATTACAAATCCATAAAAAGTCGACGTAAATGGCATTAGACAAATCTAAAGCTGCAGTCTCAGTGGATAATTTTTGCGCAATTCTGTCCATTTGTTGCACAGCTTAGTCAAGTACCTTACCGCAATGCTGCTAACTAATCGCATTTTTATCTTCAATACAAAATATTTTTTAAAAAACACCGGGGAGGCTGCGTCAAGCACAGAATTACCTCAATTTTGCAGTGTTAAAAATTATGGCAAAAATTAGTTTCTAGCAAACGTATTAAGAGTCAATGTCAATTTTTCATCACTGGCCTGCTTCAGACGCTCGTTATTTAATATTAATTTTTTATTGTTTCATTGTCATCTAATGTCTTATCAAAGAATATTATTGTCAACGTTTTGTTTCATGCATTGCTTACCTGGTATTCCCGTTTTTATTGGTAGGGCTGGCTAAGCAAAGTGTCAAAGTCTCCCTGTTAGCGCTTACAATGATCAGAACCTGTATGTAGACTGGGCGATAAAAAAAACTATAGCCAAATACTACAAACACAATGATTATACCTGGGAGCTAGCACATGTGCGATAAAAATAACCTAGAACAACTGCAGACGACCGCCGTTGACAAGGCTTTGTTTTGTTTTATCGCAACACAAGCAACAAGATTGCAACAAAACAAAACAAAACATATCAATTCGTTTTATTGCATTTTATCGTAACGATACGTTCCGTTCTGTGCTAAAGACAAAATATTTCACTTCTCATCAACACAGACCTGTGATAAGTAGGTAGAGTGCTCTCCCGTGCATTGTATAATAGTCTGTAGTCACTTCTGATGAAGTAAACATATTTATTCCGCTAAATTGCACGCCATTGCTAACTGACATCAGCATTAGCGTACAGCACCAGTGACTGACAGTCAGCCAGTAGACAATCTAGTTAGCGTCAGATCGAAGCGACGTATAAGTAACAGATGCGTTGTTGACCGTAGCATTAATGCACGGTTGTCAGACGACGATTAGTTGCAATACGCGCACGACGACTGCATCTAGGCTGATAGATGATTGGAACGTACGCGAAACCAGGAAACGGCCCGACAAAAACACCCCTAAAAACAACCCCCGGACATAATCCCCGTTTGTTAGGTCTCATCTAGGACAAATCCCCTCCTAGCTACTTAAGATCAAATAGTTACACGTTACTACAGCAAATCCCCTATATTGGCAGAGGGGATTCTCCGAGAGGGTTTTGCCCGAAATTATGACTGAGATTTGTGACACTGGCACCACAGAATCGGCTTTTTAAAATTTCTGCGGACGCAACCTGTTTTTTCTATCGTACCCCTTTTCCTCTTCTTCCCTTCATCTTCGCCCCATTTCCTTGTTCATTCTTCATCTTTCTTCAATTTTTTCGTCTCCAAATCCAGCTAGTTCAACGAATCATAAAAAACTAAGATATTACTATGCGCTAAAAACATAGAAATACTACTCTGCTAACACAAAAAAAGTCTTCCATGGCCATAGGTCTTATGGCATCATTAGCATTGTCTTTTGACACGCTGCATACAGAGTTTACAGTACAGTTTACACTACAGGCCTATTGATGATCAACATTAGCAGACGTACGACATGAGACCAAACCCGAAATAATTCTAAGTATTGCATAATACCGGTGCATTATATACTGTGTGGAACTGGGACGTTCGACGCAGCCGGCCCTGAACATAATTCGTCAGTTTCAGCAGCAATCAGCAGATGAACCTTGCTGTTTGGCGACAGACAGTCTGTTGACGTACGTGCCTGTCAACTGACCACATTCACGGCAAACAGTAGGCCTAATATTCACCACTATCACTACGATACACACATTGAGCGTCGCAGATGATCGTTCTCTATTTGTCACGCCGTCTGACGGGCAATTAGCCATACGCTGCCTGCCGCGTATATTGCGATTGTGGCTACCATCATGATCACGACGATGTCTGACGGCATCGCTTAGCGTTATAGCGTAATAATGATCTCGGCTGCAGTGAGACAACTGCGTTCGTGGTGGACTGGTGTGCCCCAGGCCAGCACGACGTGGTTGGTATGCAACAGATGCCTCGAAGTCCGGAAATCGACTGCAGGGCAGATGAAGAAGAAATAGAAAAAGCAGACTTTGGCTCAGAGTCGCGTGGACGGCGGGCGTCGTGACGTGACACGGCTGCGAAGTAATTTCGTCGTCGCTTTGTCAACGTTCGTTCTGTCTGTCTACGACTGCAGCAGCAACTGTACAGGCGTCTAGATCTTAGTACAGCAGCATCGCACCGGCTCTTCGCTTCTGATGCTGCTTCAGTCTGATGATTTCTGCTGCTATTGCTGTCTGACCGACTGTTATATGATTGCGATGCAGTTTGAACAAATCATATGACAGAAAAGCGTTTATCATCATTATTTGCCATGTCGCTACAGTGTCAGACTGTTGATTGAATCATGTTCGCTCGTTCGTTGTCGTTTTTTTGGCCGACCGTTAAGTATAAGATGTCGTCTCTCTATCTGTATTGCGGATAAACGATACGTCGTAGAAAATCAGCAATAATTTGACATAACTGACATCCCATCAGAACGAAAACACGTTAGCGATGGTACCATTGGATAGGTTGATGTCGAGTTCCTATAGACTGTCAATAGTAGGCATGTTTCTATCTGCAGCGGTTTGGCCGCAATTTTGAATGCAAAGTTTTTGCCTACAGCCATCACCGACGTGTCCCAAATTACTGTATCGTATCCTAGCGTTGTTTATATGCTATAGCATTTGATATAGCAGCGTCACCATATATACCGTGTATTGGACTGCAGTCACTCTAGAAAATCGCTTTCTTTCCGCGATTAGAAGTCGGACACAGGCCTTCGAATAAAGGCGGTACGATCGGCCCAACCTAGCGACAGCTGGGCTTTTTGTTCTGCTTACCATCTTCTGATCCTTATTGCCGAGGCTCGGCGGACATGGAAAACGACACAAGAGCACTTCGTCATCCATGTGACGCTCCTGTCCTTCGCCCGTGTTTAAGGCGGCGTACATTACACTTCGGCTAAAGAAGCCTGATCTAGATCCAGTCGATGTCAAGTCATTTCGGCCAATTTCTAATTTAACCCTACTGTCAAAGTTGTTGTAGCGTCTGGTGGCACGACAACTTTTCGACCACGTGCGTGTCCACAAGTTGCTACCACTGGCGACCGCACCTTTCCAGCGACTGCTGCATCGGTCTGGAACAGTTTGCCGGAGTCAGTCCGGTCATCGACGTCGTTGCAAGTTTTCCGCAGCAGACTAAAAACCGAACTTTTTGCCCGGTCTTACAGACGTGACTAAGAACGTCTCATTGCGCTGACTACTATTACGTGACTACACTGTTTTAGTGAATCGCTGCTCCTTGTAGTCTTAGGACTTAACGCCACGCTAAAGTTTATTCGTCCTTCATCGTCATCATCATCATCATCATCATCATCCAGGAACGTTCAATCTTCCAGTCCAGTCTTTGACGTCGTCGATCCAACGTCATCGCAGTCTCCGTTTGTGTTGTATGCCGTCTCTCCGGCCGTAAAGATTTGCAGTAAGTAATTATAATTGTCACAGACTGTATGGTGAACCATGTAGGCTATACGGAGCCGTAACCGATAGACAGAATGCCGACAGAGTTTTCTGTACACAGTAGTGACTGGACGTTCGTCCTTCGTGTAGAGCGTTATTCGTGAGCTATGACACTGACGCGTCACTGCGTTAATTAACACTAAATAACTGTTAGGCCTACAATGCCGGTTTCTCTAGGCTATCAAGCGCCTTCATGAGAACACAAGCACTATATAATTATACACGTACATCATTGGCTATCTCTGCACGCTTCGATGCATTTGGTAGACCGCCTACACGATAGTTCCGTCGGTTAGTTATTAGAAAGCCTTATTTCGCTGACGTCGTTGCATCAGTAGCCGCAAAACTGAGTACTGAAGCGTATGACTTGAAACCTACTGCTTTGCCGAGCTGCTGAAAAACTCATCGTAACTGACGACTGTCTTAAAGCATGATACACGCGCGCTGGTCGCGTAATGTCACCACACCTTTCTGTGGCTGTCGCAGTAGCATGCTGCTTGTAGGCTAGATGAGCAACACCTTGTTTTACAGCACTGTCAGTGTAAGACTGGTTTGCTCATTTACAATGTACATATCGTAATGTAGGCTCGTTATAGCACGTGGGCGTATTTGTGAGAGTATGAGAGTGCGAGTATATACTGGCATATACTGCGCCCGGGACGCGAAGATGGTGTGAACACAGCTATGTATACGTACAATATTAATACGCGCCGAATGCAGGCCGCAAACTGCGTGTAGGCTAAGTATGCATCTGTGTGTCTCTGATCAGGATTTATAGCGCAATATCTGCACACTACATACACACATATAGATTTATTACGGAACACTCTAATGGAATGTCAGTCATAATGCGGTGATGATATATCAAATTATCAAACCATGTCATCACTGCTGGCGTTCGTACATATAAGTGGGTAATTTCAGCTCGCGTGGATCTTTTGATCCAGGAGTCCGATCGATAGTAGCGATTACTGGATTGTGTATCGTTAGGTGGATGGTTTCTTCAAAGTGGCCGGCTCAGCTGTGACTGAGGCTTTAATTGCGTTTCACTTGCTTGAAAGCCTGACACACTAAATAAAAATTAAAGTCAAATCGGCAAAAATGTATTTTACTTTCACTTTTTAACATAAAAATCATTTAAGTTAAGTTTTGACTTTAACTTAAGTCAAATATCACTTGACTACATAGCTTAAAAGTGGTGTTTCCGTGTAGAATAAAATCTGCTCAATTCAGACGCTGTCGGTTACCTTCTTAACTAGACAGCCAGAAAGTCGAGACAAGCAACACCCCTTGACCCTAACCCACCTAACGATACAAGACCGTTAGTGCTCACTTGCTGTAGTGGGAGTGCTGCTGCTATGATAAGTGCTTCCGCTTCTCTGGTCAAACTAAGAAGAACAGGTCAGATATATTATAGGACTTTCACGCTCGCGTAAGCTCGTAACGCATATATAAGTAAGTAAATAATTTTAGTGTAAAAAAAACAAACAAACGCAAAAACACAAAAGATAGCCGGAACACCCGAAGGCTACATAAACTTGAAAAACAACGATTAACGACAGAACATTTGAAAAACCTATAAACGCAACTCGGCAGCTCAAACTCGTGTACACGTGGACGTACATGTAGGCTCACGTAACACTAAACTAGACTTTTTCTGGTCATGTAATACAAACTACAGCGGCTACCATATACATTACAGTACATTGCAAGACAGAGCATAATATAGTTAAATTACTAAGACGGTGTACTGGAATCTATTTTCACCACGGCATAGCTTACGCAGTTACGCCTACGCATCGCATACACATTGAAAGAATTGATATTTATAGAGAAACATAAATATTGCATACAGTAGAGATCTCGAGATTAAGATGTTTTAGGCTATATAGCTAATTCGGCTACGACTATTCATGGTCACATTAAGGGCATTCTCCCAAGAAGAAGACCACGTAAGAGATGGCTGAACAACGTGACAGAAGACTGCAAGGCTCGACATCTCTCAGTAACTGCATGGGGCTGACAGCAACGGCGTCATGAGTTGAAAAGGTCGGAGGGCAGGAAGTTGCGATATTCCGACCAAAAGCTGCAAATTTTCGACAGAGGAGATTATGAGTGCTAAAAAGTTCATTTATGTCCCTAAATCCCTAAATGCCTCCAAAATGTCGAATTTCCAGCGCCAAATCTTGTGTTTTCAGAAGAACATTTTTCGTCAAGAAAGCAATTTTTAGACAGGCTGAAATTAGAGGAAAGCAACTGTGCCTGCCGCCTTCTGTTAAGACGCCACTTGTCGACAGAATTGCTCAACACAGCTCCCACGGGAGAAGCGGGATTTGTCATCGAGAAATTAAAGCTGACGGAGCATGCTGATCCGTCAACTTCACCGTGGCATTAAGTCAAGTCAAGTCAGGAAGTGGTTAATGCCGTCGACTAGTGTATTCCGGCCAGACTTAACGCTAATAAAAGTTATCCCTCCATCTGGAATAAACAGGATGTTCTCACTGGCATGAATATTCATAGTCTTTTATTGCGCTTGGTCTCACTCCACTGAGTCGACTGAAATTGAAGGATTTTATGACGCAAGGGCGGAAAATGCAAAAGAGGAAAATATCGGACGAAATGGCAGGGACAAAAAATGCACGAAGCATTCTAGCGAGTTGTGGTCATACTGGAACGCCCAGCAAAACTGAGCAAATCATAGAGCAGTAAGCCCACGACAAAATTAATCATATTCTGGAACATTATATCAAACTAAACAGATTAAAATAGAGGCCAAGTACTGGCATGATATGCAACCGTCCGCCTATAGCTATGCGTACTCGCCCACTGCATTCCACAATCCTGTCTCTAACTCCGACCTTTGACTTTCTGAGCTAAAAAAATTGGCATACTTGTAGAACGTTCACACAATCTTAGTCTTTCTGTGCTCTTTTTACGCGCGAAAGCAGAATGCTTCGCGCGTCTTTGCCATCGTCTGGGCGTCTGTCTGTGGGTCACACTCGTGATCTGTATCAAAACGGTGCAAGCTAGGATCACGAAATCTTCACTGTGAGCTGCCCCAAGGTCTCTAGTTTATCGTGACAAAATTTCATGCCACTGGGTGCAGAGGTTTCTCTCGAACGAGGGCGTCAAAGAGGGGTACCCCCTAAAAAAGACGTCATTTTGCCGTTATTGGCTCGAATAATGTAAAAACGGTTGTAGATAGGTACATACATGCTGCTTATCATAACAAGCACTGGTGACAGGCTTTTTAAATTTATTAACATCGATGACCTTGAATGACCTTGAACTCTAAAAATATTGATTTAACGTGATTTTTTGACGATTTTTGGCTGCAAAAGAGTGAATTACGACGAAATGGATGGAGATAGACTAAGATTACCTGCGAACAGGAACTGCTATAGGCTTTCGCGCGTCTCGTGAGCTTTGCTCAAATTACTTGTTGTTTTCATGTTACGAACGAGCAAAATCCGCAATGCGGCCTGGTAAAACGACCGCGTACTAAATAATGCATAACATTCGCTTTGTAGCGTCTTTGCCAGCTGCAAGAGCGGTAGTAATTAACCCTACGCTCATCAGCAGCTGCTGAAAGCATGCCAAGTAGGCCTACAGTTGCTGGCCAATTCTGTCCGAATTTTAAGAGAAATGTCATGTAAGCCAAACGAACTAATTAACTGAACTTTAGCAATCTCAGCACTGTTCACAGTGAATCAACAACATGACAATAATTATAGGTGCAGCAATGTTAAGTGTTTGAGCAAAAACGTTTTTTGCGCAAGTAGAATGACGTTCAGTCAGTCGATAATGATAAGACGGCGCACTGAAATTGGACTACGTTAATGTATATTCGCAGATTCTGAAGTTCCAATACATTTGAACTCACCACAATTGCTACCTGTCATCATTCTTACTCATAGGCCTACGTAATAGCCCCATAAGACCATAGTCTTATATAGAAGCACTAGGTGTACACAAAAACGGTAGTTTACAACACTCGTGGTGCACAATGTAGTGTAGCGACGCGTTTTGGGTATGTCAGAATCTCTAATGACAGTTTTCATCGAAAATCGTCCGCAAAGTGTGCAGTGAAAGAGGTTCTGAAAATCGGTTTGGTGAAGCAAATTGTTCCCAAACTCGTTCACAAACAAGTAACAAATTTACTATACACCTATACGCGTATTATTGTAACTTAGTTAATGGTGACAACATAAAGTTATACACCTGGTTAATGGTTAAAGGTGAAAACTGCAAACATATGTCGTGTCAAATGTCGATATACAGCAAACAGATTCAAGCTTTCAGACTTTTAAAAGACTAAAGTTATCTGAAATAAACGTCATAATGAGCAGCAAAACGATAACGACAGTAACTTCCTCGAGAACTTTGCATTATTAATTTCACATGCGTTGTACAGACAAAAGACAAAAAACAGAAGAAATGCTATACTAACGAGTTCCGTCGAATCTGGTGGCGATGGTGTCAAGAAAAGTGTTCTGTGGCGCGAGGAGACCTTTGCGAGCTGGCATCTTTCTTTGCGATGATGACTATGCTGCTGCTGCTGATGATGATGATAACGATAACTTATGACGACGCTTAGTGCCTGCAGTGAAGACTGGATGACGCTGATGTTACAGGACATCAAACGACGACGACGAAAACAACGAAGACGACTGATTCAGCGGGCATGCAGCACTTGTGACGGCGGCAGCGCATCATGAGCGACCACGCAGTTGACGAGTGACGACTTTTGTCACCAGGGCACACCGCGCGATGTACAGTAGTTGTCGTCGTACCACTCATCTCGACAACTCAATCACACAGTCTCATTTCGTCGTCGTCGCGTCCAATTCCATCTCACGATGTACGACGACTTTCATCCTTACTTAGCTCTCGCTGCTGGCCCGGCCAGCTCATCTTACCAGTTCTTTCTCTCTCACGGCCATAATGACAACAGCGAGTCGATGATAAGGCGACCGACACATTGCCGGATGCGTGCGTTGTTGCTGTGGCAACGTAGGCCTACGTAGTCTACACGCAGCCGGTGCGGCGCAACTAGCCGTTAAGTAGCTGCTATCGACGCACGCGTAGAGCGACAAACACAGTTTGCCGGCGGTCCGTCGCGGTGCCTAGAAGACGTGTGTCAATTGCTCTACGTGGCGCAGTGATGCCGTGGCTAACTGCACGCTGCGGGCATGCAATGCAATGATGCTTTAAGGTCCATCCACGCAGGTGTGCTGCGATGCGGCCTTGCACGGACGGCGCGCTATTGACATAATGTATCGCCGTTCACCGGCACTTTACATCACGCCGTCCAGCAGCAGCAGCAGCTACTCTGCAGCTGTCCCGTTACACACGATGCTATTTCGTCACATGCACATAACCTGTTGCACCAGGTCTCACACAGCTGCTACAATAGCTTCCTATTGCCCAGTCTTCCTTCGTAGGCCTAGTATTAGGGTGTTTACACGATCCAGCACACGTCCAGCAAACTTCCACCAAATGTATTCAAAATGCACCTGCTAATTGCTGGACGTTTGCTGGATCGTGTAAACACCCTATATTTGACACTGCATTGCGATCATGAACTGATCCTATAGACATTCACGCATTCTTGCATTCTGAGCTTAACTGCCGAAGAACCGCTGGAATAGTTTCAGCGTAAACTCAGTGTGCACTGCAGGCCTGTCAAGTGTGAAGTCGCCAGCGATTTGACCTCGTCGCCCGCTCACCAGCGCAAATTCAATTATTACCTGCTGACGATGAATGTCTTCCATATTGATCCCGATTTGTCTTTATTCTTTAAGTTGCATTGAATTTGGGCAGTTAATTCTCAAAAAAATTAATTTAAATTGTTGCCACAATATGTCATATTTTAAGGCTAAATGCATCCAACTCGATTTCGGCTGGGACTCCAGACCGCTTCACGGTCCACTGAGACCCTACTGCATGGAGGAACCAATAATGACAAAAGTCGCCAGGTCGATCTCAGCCTCAGTTTGCCCCTCGCAACTTTACACATTGTCACAAAAAAAACCGTGCCACTTTTTACACGCGACAGTAAAGTAATGCGCTATAGGCTCTAGCGCGTTTTATCTATCGTAGATGCGTCCGTCTGTCCGTCCCTCCCTCCGTCCGTGTGTCCGTCACATGCAATTGTATCAAAACGGCGTAAGCTAGGATCACGGAATCGTCACTGTCGGCTGCCACAAAGACTTTAGTTTCTGAATCGGTAAAGCTTTTTAAGCAATTATAACAGTACATACAAGAAATTTGAGATAATGCTCACGAGACGCGCAAAAGTTTATAACAGTTCTTGTTCGCAAACTGTCAATCTATTTCCAGCCATTTCGTCGCAGTTCGATCATCCTTGGAGTGTGCGCTGCAAACGGGAATCCCAAAAACAATAAAAAAAACTTTATTTTGGAAGTTCAGGATCTTTTAAAGTCATCGATGTTGATACGACTAAAAAGCTCGTCACTATAGTGTTTGTTGTGATAGGCAGCATGCCCCTGCCTACTTGCAACTGTTTTTCACGAAAGACTGGCCAACAACGTTAAAATAACGACTTTTACGGGCGTGCCACTTTTTGATGCCCTCGTGCGCAGGTTTTCGTGAACCTAGAAATCGGGACTTGGACCATCGAAATCTACGTTCAATGCTGAAAATTTCATACGCTCCTTTTCCATGTCTATTTTAATTGATTTCGACGCAATTCTCTCTTGAAATGTGTCCCGCAGCCCGAAATCGCCAAAAAACCATAAAACCCCTATTTTGGCGTTTAAGGTCATCCGAGGTCATTGAATTCGGTGGCAATCAAGAGCCAGTGTACGACTTCGTATTAGTATTAATAGTAACCTATCTTGCACCGTTAATGACATACAGCGACTTATTGGCTAAAAATCGCAAATTTTTCTTACTTTCCTTTTCATGTAGTGCCTTCGTCCGGGGTGACTCGCTATGAATTTGAGGAAAAGCTTTACGGTTCCTAAAACTAGAGTCTTTCCAGGCAGTCGATGGTGAAAATTTGGTGATCCTAGCTTGCACCGTTTTTGACTGATCCACCCGTGTGACGGACAGACAGACAGACAGACAGACAGAATTGCGATGACTAAGACGCGCTAAAGCAGTAGCTGCTTTTGCGCGTAAAAATACGTACCCCGTTATACGACGCGTATAATTCGTATTAGGCCCCTATGTAATCGATATAAATTTTTGGGTTTGAGAAAAACCACTCTACTACTTCGTGTGCTGGAATTGTTAAACAGTTTGTTGAGTACTATATGCTAGTAGAGGAAGCCACGTGTTTGTGTGTTTCATTGACTACAGCAAAGCCTTTGATAAGGTGAATTATTGGAAGTTGTTTAAGCAGTTGATTGACGATGGTGTGAATGGATGTATAGTCAAGATGTTAGTATATTGGTATTCTCATCAGCAGGCAATTGTATTATGGCTCAACACAAAGTCCAACTCTTTTTACATTGGTAATGGCACTAACTGCTGCTATTTGTGATATCTACAAGTGCAAGTAATTTGAGCAAAGCTCATGAGACGCGCGACAGCCTTAGCAGTTGTCTTGATCTATCTCTATCCATTTCGACGCAATTCACTCTTAAAATCTACGCCACAGCCACAGATTCCAAAAAAACATTAAACCCCTATTTTAAAAGTTCGAGGTCATTTAAAGTCATTGACGTTGACACCAATAAAAAGTTTATCACTATTGCTTGTTATGATAAGCAGCATGTCTGTGCCTATCTGCAACCGTTTTCACGCTACATCAGCCAATAGCGGCAGATTAACCACTTTTTAGGGGAGTTGCTGTCTTTAACACCCGCCTGCGCCGGCCTCCTTAAACCTAAGGGGTCGGGACTACGTTTAATGCTGAAAATTTCATATGCAGGTTGTCTTGGTCTATCTCCAGCCATTTCGTCGCAATTAACTGTTGGAATGTGCGCTGCAGCCAGAAATTGCGAAAAAAAACTCACCAAAACCCCATTTTTAGGGGGTTCAAGGTCGTTCAAGGTCATCGATGTTGACAAATCTGAATAGCCTGTCACCAGTGCTTGTTATGATTAGCAGCATATCTGTATCTGCAACCGTTTTCACGCTACACAAGATAATTGCGGTAAAATAACCATTTTTAAAGGAGTAGTTGTCTTTGATGCCTGCTTGCTCCGGCCTCCTTGAACCTAGAGGGTCGGGACTTGGCTGCAAAATCTACGTTTAATGCTGAAGATTTCATACGCAGGTTGTCTTGGTCTATCTTCAGCCATTTCGTTGCAATTCAGTGTAGAAATGTGCAGTGTTATGTTATTATGTTATGTTATTATCGTGTCCTTTACGTTACGTTACGTTACGTTACAGACAGTAACTTTTTCGTTATCTATGGTTGACGTCGTTGTTTATATCTATTGTGTGTAGTTAAATAGTATAAAATTGTCGCTTTTTGCATACGCAGTTTGAATACGACTGTTAGTTTGTATTCTTTGTGAAGTGTCTATTTGCCAAACTACACTTTTAATACTATATCTTCTGAATAGTGGCTATTAGGCTATATTAGGCAGGCTCCCAGCTGTTTGCATATGGATGGGTCTCTTTTCCATTTAAAACATTTTGTTTTTAAAGTTTATGTGCTAGATTAAACTGGCAGCTTGCCTGTTAGTTTCTGAGTGCAAATTATTTATCATATATCATGTAATTAGCAATAGCATGCCATCATTGTTTATAGCTTCAGCCCCACAGTGAGTCAGTGATAGTGAAAGCAGTTACGAATTTGTAAATGCTCAGTGCTACGGTCAGTTCGGCGAACTGAGAGATTGGTGACAAAAATTACTAGGTAAACATGCAGTTTAGCGGTCTAAACAAAATACACAGTCAAATTACTGCCTATACGGGCCAAAGCATGCATGCGGTCAGTTAACCCTAACCCTAGACAAAAACTTCGTCCTAATTAGCCTACAGCCTAATGAGGACGAACACCGGATTGAATTTTTACAGATCGCGGAATTCAAAGTTCAAAATACTCCTCGTAAAACAAGCGTAAAGGCACACAATCAATGCCTTTAGACTTACGGTAAACAATAGCATCCTATCATATAATAAAATCGATGGCATGAACTTACTTTACAATAATAAAACACTTTATTGTCAATTACACAGTATTATAAACCAAGTGAACGGAAGTGAATAGATGTCACGTGACTGACGAGAGACATTAAAAAACTAGTCATGGGCGATACTCAAAGTTTCGAAACTTTACACAACTAATAATCAGTCAGTCATTTATGACCTGGCACACATAAAATACACATAAAATTATATAGAACAACAGCAGAAAAAGCTAAACTAAATGTCC
>Ga0209367_1003141_pt1 | contig 22299 bp, 14 predicted proteins | sample WorMetLIZISLAND2_FD_187412 | JGI IMG/M metagenome (GOLD analysis project Ga0209367, IMG submission 187412) | Marine gutless worms symbiont microbial communities from Max Planck institute for Marine Microbiology, Germany - Olavius geniculatus... ... | reverse complement strand
CTTCCCCGCCAACCCCTTGAATTTGCCACTGGCCATGATACATCTATAGGTGTCCCAAATGTTTAACAAACACATACAAGTGGCGGCCATCACCATAGCAATTAAAGTACCTATTTCTTCCCTGCACGATTATAAGTAACACCTACTTCAGACACTAGACTACAAAGTACCAACAGCAAACACTCTTAAGTCGATTTAGGAGATGATCAATAACTGACGTCACAGAGTTTGCTACAAATATTATGTTGCCGTTACACATATGTGATATATAAACCTTTATTTCACAGATTACAATCAGATCATTTAACCATTCATTGTAATGCACTGACATAAAACGACAGGAACAAGAATATTGCACGCTACAGAGAAATTGCAGAGTCTAAACATTTCCACAACAGATAAAATTACACATTTGTACCCAGATTTTCATCTTGCACACTAACTGCACTAGCCAGACTTGAACAGATATGCAAGTTGTAATAAACTTTAAAACTTAAGAAAACAGGATGATAAAAACTATGCTTGATAGTAAGCAAGTTATTCGTGCCTGCCTATAATGTAGATCTACAAGAACATAAATGAAAGAATGGCAAACATAAAATGGGCTACACAGCTGTTTCACGGATACAATGCACCCTGTTACTAAAAGAAACATAAATATACGCAGATTGCTATAGAGCAGTAGAATGTGACTTTCTTCATGTGAAAGAGAACATCATTACATTCTGTGTCAGTAATTGCATTGCTAAGGAAAGACCTAGGAACAACTCAGAACGCTGACAAAAAGCGCAAATGAAAACCACCTACACAATTTCCTACTGTTACAAACAATAATCGGGGTCAACAATTCATGGCACATGTAGATAAATGTTAAATAAGATATATACACATACAACCAATAATAACAAGATCTACACGGGTTAGCTGGTGGTCCACAAAAATACAAAGAAAACTTTTGAGACCGCTCTAGTAGTCTGGTGGTAATTTTTTCTGACCAGCAAAAAAGTAATCTTCAAAATTGGGACAATATATGTTGGTCTTAAGATGGCCTGAGAACAAAAATAAATTACTGGTCATGATCTCAGAAGCAAATGGAAGTCGTTGTATCAAGAACAAGTCTTAATGACCAATCTTGAAAAGTCTTGTTGACCCAATGCCCAACTGACACTATCAAAGAACCGAAGGCAAAAACAGTACATTCAACTGTTTGAAGATACAGAATATAGCAAAAGAATACAATCATACGTCACAGCTCCACAACACAATTACAGTGTCACACAGCAAAAGCAGTGACATCGCGGGTTAAAAAAGTAAGCGGAGAAGAAAGTTGCAATTTTCGAACAAACATTGTAAATTTCCAACATAATTCCGACGGGCAGCTGTAAATTTCCGACAGAGGAGATCACGGGTGCTCAAAACTTCCATCCCCCCAAAATTTCTCCAAAGTGGGGGGGTTTCAGTCCCAAATTTTGCATTTTTGGATGAAAATTTCCTGACAACAAGATTTTCTGAGAGACCAAAATGCAAAAGGGACGCCACCTACCTGCCAAATGCCCCCTCTCTGCCAATTAACCCCCCCTCCACACCACCCGGCCACAATGCTGCTGGGCATAAGACACACAGAGGGAAAACAGCTAGGCTAGAGTCTCAATGCAGCGTAGCAGACTATGGAAAACAAACATCAGAACCTGTCCACATTGTAACATTTTAACCTTTTTCACACAGCCAAACACAATGCAACAATTAACAGATGCTGCCTACTGAAGAAAAGCAGGATAAGCACTAAGTACAAAGTCAAAATACCCTTAAGCCCAGTTCACACTAGACATTTGAACGGCCTGTTTGATTGGCTAATGTGTACAGGGCTTTAGTGGAAACTCACAGGCACACAGAAGATGTCACTGCAGAGACAAATGCAAATGCTGTGAACTTGAGAGTACAATTTAAGATATTATAGACTATTTCAATGATAGCTTCACAGCCAATGCATTAGCCAGTAATTATACGATAAACAATTTGCCAGGAAAACCGACAAGCAAGCTGTAAGTTTAATCTAGCACAAACTAAAAAAACTCAAAATGTTTCAAACAGAAATGAAATGAGAACAACTGAAATAGAAATTATGTTACATAAAAGATAGAAAATCCGGCAACAGATGGTTATGGGGAAAATTAAAAGCCTGAAATCAGAAAAACTAAAAATGGAAGAAATAACAATAACCGAAACTAGAAAGAACTGAAATGAGAAAAATGATGTAAAACAAACAGCGCAACAACCAACACCGAGCACAGAGAATATTCAAACAGCAAATGTGATTCAGTCAAAATCTGATCAATTCCACAGTCTCCAGAGCAGCCTACATGCTGAATGTTTACTAATGGATTAAAGGACATTCCAGTTGCATGCAGATGAACAGATAAATATACACAACGTCTTTTTGCTGGCCATCTGCAAAACGTGAGATGATCACGTATGCGACTGATAATACTGCAAATACAGCAACATGGGAGAGAGCTTAACTTCAGTTGTGATGAGTGAACAATGCCATCACTTAATGCCAATGCACTAGCATTAGTTCGACTCCATTAACTGTACCGGAATACAAAAATGGCACCTTATGAATGTTATATCAGTTCATATTTAATCCATCACGTTTAATCCATCTCAGTTTCTCGACAGGTGTTCAAAATGCAACACACAACCTGATTAGATGGTGGAAATCTACCCACAAACAAATTTCACCTTCCACACTATCGCATTCTCAGTGGTACTGGCCCAAAAATGGCATCCAAAAAAGCTTCCTGAAATTTTTTTTATATGCAAAATACAGTTTGTACATGCAAATAAAGACGGCATAGCATCTTCTGTTCTCAGGAGTTGTTTATTTACAAGTACTAGCATGGAAGTCCAGCGTGACACTACAGTCATACTCCGGACTCGAAGTGGGTAAAAATACGTGCCGGTATGGTTGCTATGCCTTCCTTTCCTTCCTCCACTCAAGCTAGCACTATTTTGGCCACTGATCGATGCAAACGTCAGCGACCAGTTGCCTAAATCTCACAAAATGGCCTGCAAAGCATACCAGTATGACTTTTCAAAGAATAAGTGCTGGTATAGTTTCCAGGCTGCCAAGAAAGTGCCGGTATCGCATATCAGTCCATACCATTCCACTTCGAGCCCTGGCCAATGGTCATACGGACAATGATAAAGAGGCAAGAAAACATGCACACATCCACCACTACCACAGTAAAAGTACAGCACTGTACTGTCAACATGGCTCCAGGGGCCACGTATGGTTTGTATGGTGACTGTGGAATATCAAAACTCCACTCCATTCTAACAAAATAAGACAACAGCATCTGAATCCATCAAGGGATATGACTAAGATGAGGCTGTGAAATGAATGACAAAAATGCTTGGCCACAGTCTAAGCATACCATTTCTGAACACAATATTATACAATCGCACAAACATCGTCGACAAGCAAAACGTGTTGGACAGCTAACATGCATAAATAACTGCCTACTTGCTTGTGACATCAGCAATAAGATTTCACTTGATAATAATTGCAAATGTCTTCTAATTCCAGGGTTCCCACTTTTTACTGACAAAAAAAAATCCAGGACTTTTCCAGACTTCCAAGGACACCATGAAAAATTTTCCAGGACCTTTTTGTAGCCTACAAGTGTTTAAATATAACATACTGGTACCACAAAATTAAAAATAGGGGATTACAAGTAGTCTGTGAGCAAATCGAGCAGAAAAAAATGATTTCCATTTGAACCTACGAAATAATGCATGATTTTCAAGGAAATTTTTTCCAGGACTTTCCAGGTCCTGAAATTTTCAAGAAAAAATCTAACACTTTCCAGGAGGCGTGGGAAGCCTGTAGTTCAGTCAGGAAATAATAACCAATAGCAATACTTGCTGTACTGCTACTCCTTAGTACAGCATACAGCACTAAATGCACTAAATGTGACAAATCAGTGTTGACATGAGCAGAATAATGCCTTGTTTCAGCATTCCAACAAAAATTAATAAATGTACTGGTAAGCGTAAAGCATCAACCGGATGTCATGCTGCATGTGTAATGTGTAGTGTACACTTTAACACAAATGAAAATCGGTAAATGGCTCCTGTGTTGTAACGGATTACTTGTTACTTCACTGCTGGTGGAATATAATAGGAGGGCCATAGTTTTCAAGGAAAAAAGTCAAGCACTTTATTAGGACTATTCAAGGACGTTCAAGTAGCTTTACCAAACCTATTCCAGCAATGTTTTACCACGTGATCTTAAAAGTATTCAATGTTTCTGGCATCAAATAAAAACTGGTAAAACATAAAATTAACACTAGAAAATTATTGACTGTAATTAAGCTATCCAGCAATTCAGCAACTTCAGTATCTGAAGACTGGGGGGGGGAGTTAAGTAGTGAGTACTGCAAAACTTTCACATTGTGCTAATGATGATTATGAACTACAAAAATTCAAAAACTTTCAAAATCTCCTACAAATTCCAAAACTTACAATGCACTCTTTAGTTCTCAAGGACTTTCAGGTGCTGGAAATAATAAAACTTCTTTTCAAAAACTGACATAAACCATGCGCACTTAACTCCATCCAGCTGTGTCCTGTGCTGTTCCGTCCATCTTTCTCCAGCTGTACTTGAAACCGACCTATCTTCCTCAAGTTTCTTTCCAGGTGTTCTTTGGTCTTCGTTGTTCTCTGTGCCTTGCGGTATCCACTGTGCTTGTTCGTGTATGACATTACTCAGAAACTCTGTGGATTTGTGCAGTATCGGAAAAGCAGAAAAAGAAGAAGAAGTAATGCCGTCATCATTTCTTCTCAGTGTGTGTACAAGTCCCCAACAAAGCAAACTTTGGGTAGTTGTTGGCTGGAGCTTTTCTGACAGGAAAGTTTTACGCCAATAATAAGTAGTGCAGCAGAACACACCCTCGCGTATTATCTTGACATCTTTCTGGAAAAATGTTCAATGCATGAATTAACAAGAAAAAAAACAATTACTTAGAAACTGCAAAAATATGCATGCCACTGGCAATGGCAAAACTGGAAAAAAAAATCCGGAAATACTTCAAAAGTTTCAAAATGAAAGTTAAACAGAAATTTAGATCCTGCCTCTAACAAAACATTGCACTGCATAAAGACTATGGTAATGAGACCAAATGCTGGTTGTTGAACATGTCATGAGTTGAAAACCAGACACTGCAGGAAGTTGCAACTTTCCGACAGACAGCAGCAAATTTCTGACAGCGGAGATTGTGGGTGTTCAAAATTTCAATTTTGTCTCAGAATTGTTGCAAAATGGGGATTTTTCAAGTGCACAAACTTTGCACTGCTGGACGAAAAAGGTCAAACAAGAAGAAGGTTTTCCGAGAATCTTCCAAGAACCCAAAAAATTGAAGTGGGGAGGAAAGGATGCTGTAATGACGCCACTGCTGTTGAAACAGTAAATGAATGAATGTTCGATGGTGTGACTGATGGTGGAGACGGATGGTTACAAGACTTGGCTTGAAGCGCTGTGGCTCTGGTAGATGACTGCACCGACAAAGTTGACTGCCGCAGCGATGATGAATACGGGAAACCAGCGACCGTGAGACTGTGTCACTAACTCTGCCGTCAATGGACCACACAGTATGCCTGGCACAGTCGCCTACAAGCATGTATAATCACTATGGACTACATAGTATGCCCAGGACAGTGGCCTACAAGTACACAATCACTACACTGCGCCTCAAACAAAAACATCCCCGACATTTGACTGTAACTTGAAAACCAATTCCCAAATTTTGATAATTTTTGGTAGTAACATTCCTGATACAACTTGCCATCGAGCAAATATTCAGTTTCCCACCTCACCTAACGTTTGTTTCTGCACTACCTGAGGAAAACACAACGAGCAAAATATCACTTTTTTATCAAATGCGATATGGTTGCTTAATTAACATAATGCATAAAAACACATTTTGTTTACATTTTTGGCATTTATATCATAGAAAAAAAATCAAACTAAACTGCCTAAAACTGTGAGTGATACTAATACCCATCACAGTATGGCACACAATCATAAATAAACACAATTTGACTTGACAAATTGCACTTAAAAAAAAAAAAATGATTGATAATTTTCTTTGAATGTTGCTAGCATAACTGAGCAAAACGCCAGCCTTCAATAACTGAAGTTTTTTGACACAATAGAGCTCAGTTTACTCACAAACAAATGGCCGCGGTACACCGCGTAATTTGAACAATTTTGCCGCAGTGAGCCACAGCATTCTGCGAACTGGCCTGCAAAATTTGGCAACATTTGCCACAGAAAACTGTGGGCCCTAGCCATTATAAAATGACAAAAAGGCAAATGCACAAATGCAAACGATTACAACTGCAGCAACATGCTGATTGTCCAGTGTTCAGTCTACGCTAGGCCCAGTGGACAGTGACTGCAATAAAGCAAATCATCTTGTTATGTAACCAGCCACACAGGTTGACTCAGCCTTCTACCCTCCATGGGAAAACAAAATGTTACAAGTGTCAAAAATGTTACAAAGTTACAGCTTTCAGGGAGTGTATAAATAAATGAAACAGATGACTTTAGTACCATAACTGCCATTTTAGGCAAATCTGTGGCTCAAACCAATAACGTCTAGAGCTTTGCGATCTACTAACTGCCACTTTCTTGCTGTTCCTTCCCGTGCTAAATCTTCTTTTGCCTCTCGAGCTTTTTGTCTATTTTTGCCTAATAATTGGAATTCTCTTTTTCTGCATATCCACTCATCCGACAGTCTTGCTACTTTTGAATCCCGTCTTGAATCTCACCTTTTCGTTTCTGCTTATCACGTCTAGTCACCCACACACCAGTGCATCACTTTCGATTTGCGGTTACTGGCGCTATATAAATATTGATTGACTGAACATTGCCATTTCCACTGCTACTATCATTATTATTAGTATTGCTATTTCTACATTAGCAGGCAGTTAAGAATGAGTGTGCAAATGATACCAATGTGTTTGATATGGCAAACGTGACACCGGCGTGGTTTGGGGCGATGTCCGCATGGTTGCTGAGGTGACCGGATGAGTTGCAGGCACTTAGACCCATCGACAGCGACACAAAACTACAAACCACAACGCCTATCATTGTCTTGTAAGTGGTAAGTTGAAAATAATTCCTCTTCAATCCTGTGCGTGTTTCAGGAGTAAAGACAGTTTAGTGGGGTGGGGGGAGAAGGAGTGAAGTGCGAAGATACTGTTTTGAGTGCATTTACTGAACAAACCAAGAAGTGGCTCCACAAAATTGGTGTACTTGGAGCATCACCAGATGGGATGGGAACACTGTACTTAACTTTCCTTATAATACCCCTCAGCTGAGAAATGCTAGACCCGGTCTTCAACCTCGGGATAACACTTTCCACTCGGAAAGACCACAATTTTCACTATTGACCACGAAGAAAGTAATTTTTTGCATAATGACTAGCATATTTACTGAGCTGGCATAAGGCGCAAACAGAGCGACTTAATTGAACTGAACTGAAATAAACCGACACGGTTTAGTTATTGACGAACTGACCATTGGGAAAGCAGGAAGAGCCAATTGGTAATTGATTGACTACGTGTGCGTAGTTATGTAGTCACCAATGGTGCCTACTGTAATGCATTACCAGTACTGCTTGCTGACTAACTCAGTTCAGTTCACTTCAGTTACTTTGCTCTGTACATGCCTTTAGAGAGCTGCCATGATATATACGCACATGACGGCCAAGGCAAGGTTGTTGACGGCGCTGAAAAAAAGCAGAAAGATTCCAGGACAGACGAGACCGAGACAAGTCATCATCCGCCGGACCGATAACACCGTCCACTTCTGTGCAATCAGCGCGTCCGCGAAATGACCCGCAACTGATTAACAACAGATTTCCATCATAGAATTACTAGTGATAGCATAATGGCGACTAGTCTTTAGTGACAAAATAACAAAGACAAACCCACTGCAACCACATTTAGATACAAATGCACCCATGGACAACACCATCTGTTCCTGAGCTATCTGAATGTCTGTGAAATGACAAGCAAGTGAAAAACAACAGACATCCTCTGCCAGCTCTGTGAGCGACCGTAGGGCAGTGCTCATCTCCGTTTCAAAGGCCTGAGCACAGCTCAGTTACACAAACGGAGGCCAAACCTCCCACATACTGTCGTAATGTTACCAGCGATGAGGCTGGCACCAAATTATACTGGTTGGTGACAGAGGCACATGTGTGTAAACAACTTGCCCCAGGTTGTTACCTGGCAGTGTACCAAGCAGGAGTTGAACCAGCAACCTTACGATCACTGGTCCGACACACTACCGTTAGACTACCAAGCCACACTTCTTGAACTGTCTGTGTTACTACACTGTGTCTCAAAAAACGTCACACTTTGTATTGTCCACATCTTTGCAAATTATTAACCAATTTTCCAAATTCTTTTATCAGCACATTCTCTATACAATTGGCAACAAAGCGACTATTGAGTATATCACCACACCTTAACTGCATTGCTACACTACCTTGTGAAAGATAAATGCAAGAAAAACTAACAACAACACCTAAAAAGCATATTGGAAAATAAAAGACACTTTAGCTTAAGCTCGTAATGAATAACCTGTATGATGCTGAAATTCTGAAAGTCCCTCATGCAGTTTGTCTTTGAAAATTTTGACAGAATTCTCCAGGAATTGTATTTTTGAACTGGTATAAGTTCTTAACCAGAGCCTTGTCTTCATTGCTCAATGGCCAGTTATGTTGCAGGTATATTTTCACTGCATTAAAACTTATTATTTACAACAACGTTGTTTCTTTTTATTTACAATACAAACACAAAAAATGTGTCTAAAATAAAACACTCTTTATTCTTAATATAACAATAAGTAAAAAATTGTTTCAGAAAATAATTTTTGCATACGTATTACTGCGATTTTAGTGATTTATGACAATTTGTGTTTCACAAGGTAGCGTAGCAATGCAGTTAAGTTGTGGTGAGATATTCAATAACCATTTTATTGAAAATTCTATAGAGAGTGTGTCAGTGAAAGAATTTTGAAAATCGGTTAATAATTGGCAAAGATATGGACAATACCAGGTGTGACATTTTTTAAAGACATAGTGTAGTGGCATTATTAGCAGCTTCTGCAGTAAACTGCACACATGTGGGAAGTAAGCAAGTGCAGAAGTGAATAGGCTTCCACTTTCTGCTCTATACATAATACTGGGTAAATCATTTGAGAAACGATCCTCCAGGCAATCACTTGCACTGGTACTAATAAGAAACTACAAGAACAAAATCAATCAAGCCAACACAAAAAATGCAAAAAAATACAATAACACATACACAAATTACACATGCTAAATACAATCCTGAACCATAACCTTATATCTAACCATAACCCTAACCCTGACCCTAAAACTAACCCTGTCTGTAAGCCCATGCCTAAATCGCCTATTTCAAACTTCCTGGTGAGGAAGTAATGCCAGCACCAAAACCGAATGATACCCAATAGCTGGACTTTTAAAAAGACCTGGGTTTTTCCAACCCTGGAAGCAAGCAACTGTGGGTCGCAACTTACTGACGCCAATGAGAGAATTGAGTAGATATGGAATGGCGGTGAACATAATGTCCTGTTTGTTAGCGCCGAGGTTGCGCGCCATGTACGTCGGCAGCCACTGCATTATGATGTAGTTAGACCAGTTCATGCAGAAGTGTGCTATGTAGATGGACCACAGCGGCCAATGACTGATGAACTCTATCCAACGTGGACTGCTGTTCGGCACCTGGATCATGACATATCATACCAACTAACAGTGTTATTGGTAGAACTCAAAGAAATAACATGGCTCATGGAAAATGGCCCATTCAACCAAAAAATAATTCACAGATCCCTTATCTTAAATGATAACAATACAATAACTCTAGACATACTGTACAACACCTGTTTCAAAAAGAAAGTTCCGGATAAATAATTAATTTCGATCTGAAAAACAAACAAATCACACGATCAATTTTCTCAAACATTTAAAGCCCAAGTCTCACAAAAAAAAACGATCTTGCTAAATATGTATAGAATGTAATACTAATAAATGATACGCTGATCATTTAAAATAAAAACATTGCTTTACATTAATTTCAATAAAAATAATGCTGTGCAAATGGAATTGTGACATCACGAACAACGTGTTGTTTAAAGCATGTATTTTAGCGTGTGAGAAAGTTTAAATGCCATGAGATGGCAGTAGCATCGATGCAGCGTGCACTCAGACAGAGGAACTCGCTTGCATTCTGGCAGCGAAAGTCATAATCAGTCGGCGATTGGTGCAATGGATTTGGCATACAGTTGGCCTACTTTTGGTATGACAGTGACTTCTCAAAATGCAAGCGAAGTCTTTTTGCTTGGTACCGTGCTCCATCGACGCTGCTAGTGTTCAAATTCTGTTGAACGCTGCATTGATGCTAATAGTTGTTTGTGACGTCACAGTTTCATCACATTTGTCCACTTGAAACTTTATTTTTACAGTAAAAGGTATAAAACTGGCAACAGTAAAATTAATAAATATCGACAAATTAGCATTTGATTAAGTCAATTAGCGCTTTATAACAGTTACGTAAACTGATGCGACTTAGACTTTAAAAGACTACTGGTTTCTATATTCAAAACCTATGTCACCGAATGTTGATTATACAATAAACTGCCTGCAAGATTTAGAAAGCTGCAGATCAGTTAACATTCCCCCAACCTTCGGAGGTTGAATAAACTCCTCCTCAAAGGAGCCTCGAACTTCTCTGTACAGACAGACCCAAAAGAACACCCATATGAAGCCAAGTGCTCCAAAACTGTAAAACATCAGCTGCCATGGTAGGTGCGGGCATATCTGCACATACAACAGAAATATACACAAGAACATCACACATAATTCACAATAAACATTACATGCACACGCATCATCTTACTATGACTAAATTTACACATCCACTGATACACCTAGGTGACTTTTTGTCATAACTTGTTTAAATACTGAGCTCAATTTTCAGCAATCATTTGAAACAAGAAGAGCACACCAATCACATAGCAGTTACCATTACATTCCAAATGATATCAATAGTTACAATATATCAACTAAGGGCACGTTGCACCAACATCATTCAACTATGAACCCGGGTCAAATTTGACTTTGAACCTAGTTCAGCCGTAATTTGCGTTGCACCAAAGCAGTTCAAGCACTGATCTCGGTTCAAGTGATAAATGACGGGATACTATTGCTGCAAAAAAAAATGTCCGACTCAAATTCTATCTTGTTCAAAAAAATTCTCCATATCAAATTATAAGACCTCTAATGCAATTATGGGGATAATCTGGATATGTTAGATTTCTACTATATTCGTTTTGTTATCTTTTTGCTTGATCAATTAACAAATAGATGAATAAATCGCATTTTTCAGTGTCAATATTTCACTGCTACAGTAAACACACGATCAAACCTAACCACAGCAACAAGAACTCATTCGTATCGATTTATAAGGCATTTAAATCAATTATACTTGTGATCTAAACACGTTAGCTTTGTGCTATATCTGTTTTCTGTGGTCTTTTTGCTGGATAAATTAATTAATGGATAAATAAATACTTAAACAGCATTCTAAAGTGCTGATGGGACGTAATAAAATGTGAACTCAGTTCAAAACTTGATCTAGGTTCAGCTGAACTGAGATCATGAATGATGTTGGTGCAACGCACCCTAAGTCTGGTATTGATTACTAATTTTTTAATCAATTAATCCCCCCCCCAAAAATTAATCAATTAATCCAGATTAATTTTTATACCCATATCAGAAAGACAACAAAACCTGCCAAATGTAACTTCTAGATGCCGTTATCTTTCGCAAACAGAAGCAAAAGTGATAATGATCAGTACACAAACTGTTTAGCTAAATCTCACAAGGTGCTGACTGTCAAACTAACACTATGCAAGTAAATATCTTAATGACATGTATATTTAAGCAAAATTAAATTACATTAAAAGTATTCATCACCAGTCATTTCAGGCTATTAAAAGTCCACTTTTTAAACAAATTATGATCAATTAAAAAATCTGATCAATTAATTTTTTAAACAAGTAATTAATTACCGGTAAGTAATGCGTAATTTTTGCAGCCCTAATTAGAATATATAGCATTACATTATAATGCTACATCGTGATGATGCAGCTAACAACGTCAGAAATTCTATCATCCAATTAAATTTAAGCACTTTATGTCAGATAAGCTGGTTTAACATGTCATACACTTAAATAACTGGCTTAGTTAGTTGAGTAATAACGGCCTGTTTAATGTAGACAAGTTAGAACAAGCAAAGCATACCACAGCCGCCACAGTCTGGCCAACAGAACCGAGTGCTACTAGGTAACCAAATGCCCGCGAACGTTCTTCCACTGGCACGGTGTGTGCAAATATGTGAAACATCGTCGGCAGGCCTAACATCAACCGACATGAATTACTAAAATTAGCCAATGTTTCACGAAGTTATTCATAAAGTAAAAGTGGCACAGTTTTTTTGAGACATAGTGTATATCTCAGCAACACTGGACTATTCATAATAATAAGCTAAGTTTTATTACTGTGAAGTACACTAAGAGAAAAATAAAACTTTGGACTTGACATTTTGGTTGAGTGACAGAGAAGACAAAACTTCACTTTTGGAGACCCAGCATAAACTAGAGCAATTCTTGAGAAACCTGCCATTCTAAAACAAAAATTCAAAGTCACAGTAGATGTACAGTAAAGCACAAAACTTTGTAACTGCTGACTGGGCATTCGTGCTGCAAAAAACACCATTTTATTTGAGGCTTTTGCATGATCTGGACCAATAACTAACATAACAGGCCACCATAACAGTTGTCTATGAATTCCAACATTCGAAAGCTTACTAGAGATGGAAAGTTTTCTGTATCATTTACTACAGCAAAACTCACTCGGCATTTACTTCTTGGCGAGACAGAAAAAAAATTGTTGCTGCTGCTATTATTATTTTTTTTGTACCCCAGTAGTAAAGATCCCGGAAATTAAAAACTAAACTAAACGTTAAAAACTACTGAGATGACCAGAGATCATAATATATTACTAGCAATAATATTCAAATAGATCGATCAACTTTGTGGGAGACACTCCGCCTGCTGACCTATGGCGACAAGCCTTGTCATGTGTACATTCAGGGGTGATGCGATGGTCATCACTGGCTACGCATTAATGACAATGATGACGACAATTATAATGACACTGGAGCAACAACACTGTACAAGAGTTCCCACCGCAATTACAGCCAGACTACTAGTTCTACATTACAACAGGACTTACCTAAACCTTCACCAATTCCAAGGATGACCCGCAAAATAATGATAAGAGTTGGCATCGGAGCGGCAAAGAATGGCGTGATGAATGTGGACAATGACCACATGAAAACTGCGAGAGAGAGAATTGCTTTACCACTGAACCGCTTAGCAGCAGTAGCTCCGATTACCTACAGATCAGGCACACAATTGATACGTTTAACGCGTAAATTAACGCACTCAGTCCTGTCGAGATGGAGAGTAGGAGGTAAATTACCCCGGGCCCGAGACGTTTATGGGACTCACTTGTAGAATATAGCAAGTTAGAAAAATGAAAAAAAGTTTAAAAAACACATATAATTTTTATTTTTTAAACGTATTTAGACTATTTACTATTACAGTATTTTTATTTTGTATATCATCTCTTGTCCATCATAGAGTCCATCATTTTGTGATGGAATGAAGCCCACAATGTAGTGCCTGTGTCACAATAGCCTACCGTGATGCCTGTCGCAGTTTAATGGAATATCCGAACTTTTGCTGCACAGAATTTAGTAACTGAATAAAATAAAATGATAAATTTACGCATGTGCATTAATTTTTTTAACGCTTATTAACGCATTAACGTGTTAATTAACGCGTCAACTGTGACAGCTCTAATGATTACCAAGCCACAGATTACATAGCGAAAAAGGGAAGGTTAGATACTAGCTTTATTGATAAAATTACAGATGCTGGTACACAGATATAGTTACATATATAGCCTATGCAAAGTTACTCAGTGACTATACAAATGAAAAATAAAAAACTAGAATCAGTTAACGATGCCAACCATTGTGCATATGTATCCAATAGAAAACGCACTGAGGATCCATCCCTGTGCATGTAAGTCCCACTTAAACTCTGCGCTCATCTGAATAATGGCAATCGGCATGATGACACGATCGGCTGAGTTGATAAAGTTGGCCAACGAGCACAGAGCAATCGTGTTCGATGTTTTCGTGAACTGCGACATCTAGTCGTTGTTTGTTTCAGCCTTGGACTCAGGCATCAACAGTGTGAAGATATCAACTTTACGATGGGAAAAAAGTACATCCTCAACACAGCCGAGATATCACATACAATATCTGTACAACATGACAACACACGCCTGCAATCGTGGTTAAAATATAATAACCTAATCGTTAGGCCTAAAACATGGAGAAGTATAGAATGACTCAGAGCGGTGTCACAACTACTTTTTTTTACTTAATTTAATCCTGCTACTTGCCAAGCCCCAACACGGTACGTCGATGTGATGCCCCAGTTGTGGGGCAATGCCAACTAACAATCCAGATCCACGTACATCTGTGAACAGTGTCTTCCCATGAATAGTAGCATGAATTGGCGTTCACCGTAACTCCACGCCGACAAAACTATCAGCAACCCGTGACTAGCAATTGTAGCGGTTAATATTACTCAACCAAAAAAAACAAAAACACAAAAACAGGTGTAACGTGGATCCGTTATGTGACAGTGCAGCAGCAAGATTCGGTTACGAGCATGATTTTTCTCAAAAGTACCACTCCCGTAAAAAAAAAAACTAAGTGCAATAAAAACGCATAGTTTCAGAGTTCATAGCAGTATTTACACGCGTGGCCGATGTCTAGTTGCAACGTTATATTAATATTACGCCGAACAATTTCATGTATTCGCGACTTCGTGTCAACAAAAAACGAAGTGCCTCCACGTCCGAAAGTTGGACCTATATTTTCTGCTGCTCGCGGTCCGAAAGTCATTAATCAACAGGCTATCGTTGGGCTATTTGTGTCAAATGTTTTGACTTTTGACTCACAGGCGTTTGGTAAACATTGCTAAACAACAAGGATGGCTGCTGTTGCGAGACTGAGATTGTACAACGGAGGAGTTATCTGCTATTCCTGGCGTGATGCTCGACTCTGAAGTTTCTTCGTAACGGACGATGGTACGTTTTTTTGTCTGCAACGTGCTATCGCCGTTTACGCTACGGCGAGCTGAAAGGGGCGGGCGCTTTAGCGCGGGGGAGGGGCACTGCTTGGTAATTCTGCACTGCCCTTGGTAATATCTGCCAATAATAATGTGTGTGCTGTGCAGGAAGATGAGTTTGCGCAGTTTGTGGACAACGAAGAGGGAAGCAGCAGCAGTTTTGTGAGTGAGGCGGACATCAGTCGAGAGTTGGAGCTGTTCCGTCGGCAATGGTACGACGAGATTCACGCACAGGCGACGGAGAAATCTTCTGACGCTGCGAGCAGAAGCAGCAAAGTTCATCATCAGCTGGTCGTGACTAGTGAACCAAGCGATGAGGACCAGGTATGGTAATCTGGGGCCAAATTTACAAAACATTGTAAGACAAATTTATGACAATGTTACGACATGCGGCAAGTTTATGACAAATGTGATTTACAAAATAAAATTGTACGAGAAAGTTATGAGAAACATATGACAAAGTTACGACAAAATGTACGACAGCATTAGCTGTCATACAACAGCATCAGGCACACATGCAGTAATTATTTTGATTTTTTATTAGTATATAATTCTCATGTAGTGCCGTAATAAGTATAAATTTCGTTTGCAGTAACTTCAGGCAGCGAAATTGCCGCAAAATCAGTTCACTTGTTATTGTTTACATTGATAACCATTGGCAAAGGTAAAAAAAGGTAAAGGCTGTCAATTTGTATAGCGCATCATCGCGAGCATGTGCACGCCTTTAATGCGCTTTCCTCACTAACCAGAGCCGCCCGCCGCACGGCCACCGTGTGCAGCCTGCAGACACAGGCTGGCGCAGCGGCTGGCTAGGCAACCCCAGTCAGCTGTACCAAGTTCCCCACCTTCCGTAACTCATGTGAATGAGTTACTACTCATTTTACCATCCCACGGAGGGTAGAAGGCTGAGTCGACCTAGCTGGCAGGCTTCGCACCGAGATGGTTTACCTGCCCGCAGGCAGTCACCCATCGCAGTAGTAACCGGGCCCGGCGTAGAGTAACTTCGTTTCAGCCGAAACGCGCTAAGAACTACGCCATGTCACCAACCTGGCAACAGCAGAAGCAGACGATCAACATGTAGCGCTGTGCGCCGCCAGCTTAGTGACACTGCATCGCGATTGGTTGAGGTCAACAAAACGTCGGTTAATTGGCTGGCTAAATTTAGTGACTAGACAAAATTGCAAGAGAGTTACGAACTCGTAAAATCAGCTTCCAAAATTCGGATACAACGTTTTTGCGACAATCTTACGACATCGTAACTTGTTGAGTTACAACAAAGATAGGACAAAGTTGCGAAGATTTTACAACAATTTTATGATTGTTTTACAATGTTTTGTAAATTAGGCTTCTGACTGATAGTAGTATTAGTGTATGTGCAGTTGTTATTGTAATTATTTTTATTTGCTGTTGAAATTGTACACAGAGTACATAAAAGGACACGTGTGAGAATAGTAGTCAATAGTACTAATGAGATAAAAATATTGACAAATGAAAAATAAATACATGTAACTCAGTCATAGCAGATTGAAGCTTAAATCTTTGTATTGCATGCATAATTGGAGTTTTTAATGTTTTTATGGGAGATGGACATTTCCACCCTGGGCCTGTCAACTTCGGACATTTCCCTTCTCGGACATTTCCCCCACCCCTACATTTCCTTTTTGCTTTTCGAGTGCCTAGGACATTCCCCCCTTCTAGGCCAGTAACAACCTCTTATCAGTCAGTGCCAAGCCTGAGCAGAAACTCACTGCAACTTCAGAAACGATACCGCCTTTGAAGTCTTGTCATCGTTGAGTATTTTTCAAACACAATGAGTCTTAGTATTAGCAGCAATTAGGGATGTCCTGTATGCGTCTACGAGACGACTGAACTTGACTTGATACAGACTGAACCAGGAGAATATAAGTAGTTAAGGCACATATTTTTCACATACATAAAGAAAGCATAATTCGATAAATTTCAGATGCTTTTCTTGCTGTGTCAAACACATTATGCTTTGAGTGGCATTTTTACGTCATCATCCGTGGCTGTTTTTTTTTTTGAGAATTAGAGTCTTGAGACTTCTTGAGACTTGCGCTTTGTTTTATTTAGGCCTATTGATACTTACAGTCTATTAATGATAACACAAGAATATTTGATGTTTGCTACATTCTTTCACCATGCTGATGCTGAAAATTATGCCAATATCTAGCACTTGATCCTCATGTATAGGGAGGGGGAAACATTCCAGTTTTGTGAAAACCGAGAGGGCAATGTCCAGGGGGAACATGTTCGGGGGGAAATGTTCTACACTTGTTCTTACTGTTGTATGTTGTTTGCTTTAGGCTAGATTCTTGTTCTTGCAAGGCGTAGCAGCAGAACATGCTGGACGACTATATGATGGTCAGTTGACAGCGATTACTTTTACTTTCTGGAGTTTTTGTTGTTTACTTAAGTATTTGTGACCTGGATTCAGGGTGTAGTGGTGTACACAGATGCTGGAAAGTCTTGGAATTTACGTCAAATTTTCCAAGCCGAAAAGTTGTGGAATCAGGTTTAGGTCATGGAAATCCTGGAATGCTGCATTTTAGACCGGTGTGCATGTTATCGGCTTGTGCATACATTATCAATGTTGTTTACTGTCAAACACACTTAGATCTGTGTTTGAAAGTATACCGTAATTATGAAATATGTTTCTTGTGTCACATGGACATGGATGCCAGATTTAACGTATATATTTTATTTATTTTCCTAAAAGTGCAAAATGTTGTGATAACTTTGACAGTAATATCGGCACCCACCATTTTGTCAACACGGAGAAAATTACCTTTGAAATCAACGATATACGAAAATCACGTAGAAAAACGTGCCGCCATATTAGCGTGTAGGCGCCCCCGGTGACGTTATCATGCTAGCCAATAAACATCATGAATATTAATGGCCTACCTAGACTGATGACGTTACCGGCTAGGCCATTAATATTCATGGTATCCCTGAGCTAGGCTCATGACAACACCGGAGGAACTGGTAAATTAGAATTTTTCGCCTAACATAACGTAATGTCGCATTTTGTTTGAAATTGCACATTAATTTTGTATATTTATGAAGCTTAAATCAACATATTACATACAGTATACAAGATTAGATGTCTAATTTAAATCTACATAAAATGCACAAGTGAGTTTGACCATGGCCATGGACCTTTAATTTATTCAGTAACACTGTAAATGTATATGGAAGTCTTGACTTGTTCAATATCCACTTGATTAGACAGTTCTGGAAAGGCAAGGGAAATGGACATACTTAGTTCTGGTAAGTTCTGGAAAATGCACATAAATAGGTTCTGGAAAGTCATGTACAATCACTTCACTATACTTTCTAATGATTCTGTAACTTGCATTTTTACTGTAGTGATCTAGTGGCATTTGGTATTGTTCTAGTCCTGTCTGATTGGCAGTGGTATATTTGGTATGAGGTTAGATAGTAATGTCTGTTAGCAGCTGTGCTAAATTAAATGTGCATTATTTGTACTGGTAACATAGTGTGATAATGAGGTGTTAATTTTCTGTTTTTTGCAATATGTTGTACCAGTAATGAATATGTTGCACTTGGCAGCAATCCAGTATTATCGGAAGGCCGTGCAGCTTGTGCCCGACATTGAGTTCAAGATTGATGACGAATTCAGACCTATACGCCGTGGTGATTGCTGCTTTGTTTTCTATATATTTCTATATATTTTAGGACAAGCTTTTTTCCAAAGAAAAACTGTTGCAACAAGAGAAGATTTTTGGCAAAAGAACTGGTTTTATTTTTTTGTTTCATTGTGTAATATTTGTATAGATAAATGATTAGTGTATTAATAAAATTAATAGTGTTTGGTAAATTAGGAATTTGTTTTAATGTTTGAAATGATGTTTACTAAAAATTAATGGCACATTACTTGCAGATGAACTGCTTTCTTGTGTGTGAAAGGTTTTTTGTAGATCTGCATCTGTACAAAAACATCTTACATTGTTATTTTTTTATTAACCTTTGCATTTAATATTAAGAAGCTTACTTTTTATTTATCGTTTATGCCAGAGTCATATTTTTCTGATGATGTCCACATACTAGCATTCATTACCAGCAGTTACTCAGTCAGGTGTTCATTCTGTTCAATGTCTAAACTGTTTTGTGTGTTTTCAGTGAGAAACAGAGAAGAAAGTGAGAGTTCTGCGTGTCTCAGGTATGCACCAGCCTTGCTTTTCGGCATTATTTTAATCAGCATTTAGTATTAGTATTTTTTAGTATTGTCTACCGATGTCTTAAATCATGGAACTGTTGCTAATAGGAATGCTGCCACCTGTTGCCTTCTGGTGATCTGAATTATTTGTAAGCTAGTTGTAGTAGTAAGATAATAATATTGTAAACATTTGATTTGTTTATTTATTTCAGTGGTTTACTTATTCAACACAGCTGTTTTTTTACGTATGGCTGATAACTTTTTTTGAAAATAATTGTAATAATTTGATTCATTTATTCATTCATTCATTTCAGTGGTTCACTTGTGTAGCAGGTTTGTGTCAGGTTATGTTCTCATAATGTTTCTATCTTCAGCTGCATATTTCTGATAAGTCATCTACCAGCTGTGTCTGTCTTCAGAATTTTGTCTTTATTCTAACACTGTTCTGTTTAATGAATTACACAGAATTCTATTGTGCCTATCTGATGTCATCTGAGTAGAGACATCTATCATCAGCATCGAGTGTAACACGTTGCTGTAAATTGCATTGCAGTGAGTCCGGCGAGATTGAAGATGAAATCACAGATCTTATTCAGCACATTCAGAGAGTCCACTGTCTCGAGAACAAAGGCTGTATATGTCATGCTGCCAATGAAAACAGAGTATGTATCTGAGTATATGGATTTTTTATAGTTTCTGCAGTTTACACCAGCCTCACCACTTGCCAGATTACTCAAATGTTTTTTTCTTTCAAATTACGTAAATGGAAATCTTTGCAGATTGGTAGAATTGAATTTTTTTTGCCAGTTGATGATCTTCTTAGTTATTTTTTCATTTTAACAAATGGTAGTGATGTACTACTGAAGTTGTCGTTTTTATTTTTAGTTAGTTATTTTGTGTGCTATTCACACAACGAACAGACTTTTTGTTGACTTTGATATGCTTCTAATAGTGATGCTGAAATCACTGCAGCATTCTGCATGCATTTATGTAAATACTTTACGGTTTTGTTACAACAGCTATTTCTGTATGTTTTGCAAAACTGCAATTTCACTATTTTAGTGATAATTGTATTAATGTCCAGCATTGACTTTTAAAAATTTTTCAACTCTGTGTTAGCCTAGCTAAGAGTTTATTTAGCTTAATGCATCATGTTGTTCACACATGTCTTGAGCATTAAATAAAGAACCAGACTCCATTTTCTTCCCAGCTGAGAAAAACATTTGACAAGTAATGTTGCTGTGAGAGCAGTACCATCGTGGGTCAACTTGAAAATTAGATGACATGGAAAGTGGCAACTCTACGACAGATGCTGCAGATCTCCGACAGAATTTTGTCACACAGCTGCAAATTTTAGACAGGAGAGACTGTTTTGAGTATTTTGAATTTTGCCCCGGAATTTCCTTAAATTTAGCATTTTTGGATGAAAATTTTTCAATAAGAAGATTTTCTGACAACCTACCCACAATTTAGGGGGAAATTTGCAGGCCGTGTGAGAGTGAAAGTGAGAGAGGTGCGGTGTTTCAGGCAATGCACATTGGACAGTTGCCACTAGAGGTGATTCAGTACATACTCAAGTGGGTCATCTCATCCGATCTCGATATCTACTCTCTTGATCAGCTCTCCTGTGTATGTTCTCAGCCAATGGTTTTTACTCATTTCACTTTTTCTGATTTCACTGTCATTTCTCTCTGTTGGTTTTTCAGGTTTCTGACTCTTCCATAACCATCTGTTTCTGTGTTTTTATGTTTTACATAACGGCACTTTCATTTTAATACTTAACATACATGGAAACTCTGTTAAAAATGCAACAAGCTTCATATGCTTTGGCAGCACAAGATCAGCTGCAACAGTGACTGCTCAGAGGACATCAGAAGAAGAATACAGCTGTCAAATATCGTTTATGCTAGCTTCAGAACTATGTGGAATGATAGTATTATATTGATGGCGGTCAAGACACAGCTACTGGTGACATGGGTGTCTTATGTTCTACTGTATGCTTATGAAATGTGGACAATAAAGAAGGAGGATAAAAGAATGTTACTGGCCTACGAAATGAGATGCTGCAGGAACGTGCTAGGTGTAGGTTGGCAAGAAAGAAAGACAAATGAAAGCATCAAAGAGAGTGTGCACAGAAAATAGACAGTTAGGGGACATTATTCACCACAGAAAACTACGGTACTGCTTTTTGACCATATTTGTCGCATGCCAGATGAGCAACTAGTGAAGAAAGTTTTGCTGGGCTCAGTTGGTGGTGTATGGCATAGTGGAAAACTTCCAAAGAAATGGACAGACAACATCACTCAGTGGACCGAGTTGACTCTGTGTGAAGCTGTGAGACTGTCACAAGATCGAGAGACATGACGGAAAATTGTATTTGGCTCCAACAGATATTAACCAAGGGACAAGAAGAAGAAGAAGACTTTCGTTTTACTTTCTGTCATATCATTTCTGTTTAGAGCATTTTTTGTTTGTTTTAGTGGAAGTGCTACATTAAACTGGCATCATGTCATATTGTAATACCAAACCTCCAGGCAGGCAGGCTGGTACTACCTAACCTGATGATGATGATGATGATGATGATGATGATGAAGATGAAGGATGAATTAACTTTAGCATGGCGTTAAGTCCTAAGACTACAAGGACACGTAACAATAAGCCTAAACAGTGAAGTCACGTAATAGTAGTCAGTGCAATGAGACGTTGTTAGTCATGACTGTAAGACCAG
>Ga0209367_1003140_pt1 | contig 22300 bp, 16 predicted proteins | sample WorMetLIZISLAND2_FD_187412 | JGI IMG/M metagenome (GOLD analysis project Ga0209367, IMG submission 187412) | Marine gutless worms symbiont microbial communities from Max Planck institute for Marine Microbiology, Germany - Olavius geniculatus... ... | reverse complement strand
GTGTACAGCTGCCTCACAACCACCGGCCGTACCAACGCCAAGCTGATGTGGGTAAAAGTACGGTGCTAGCTTCTTAATGCCAAAAGCATTGGCACACTTTGAAGTCAGTCGCCTTAGAGTAAAGCCAATGGCGATTATTATTATTATTATTATTATACTAGGTTTATAACACACGTTAGGTCTTTCACAACGTGAAGAATCTCAAGTGTATTCTAAGACTCAAAATGACAACAACCTTGTACTATGAAAATAAGTAATTGCAACAGCTAGCTGGACTTAAGTGATTTTCGGGCATGGCTTCAGAGCATCAGTAGCCCACTCTGCTGCTGACTGCGATATGAAATGAAATAGAAGAACAGACAGAAAGATGTTAAAAGAACACAATTTCTGATGTTGTGCACGTCATAAATGCTTGCTTAGGTAGAATGGCTCTTGCAGCACAAGCCCATTCCTCCTTGTCGTATCTCGGTGTGTGGCCCATGTCACTGTCTAGTGTCTGTCACATTTGTGCATCCTGCTTGAACCGTTTGACTGATTTAAATGCCATTTACAAGATACACGTATAAGTCTAATTACAGACTGTGTTAGATGGCAATGGGAGATTCGGAGGTCGAACTCCTAAAACATGCAATTGCTAACTGCAGCCAAAGTGACAGTTTTATGGTGCCACTCGACAAGTACAAATGTAGCTGTTTAAAAACAACTGTTCACAGGACACTCTTTTTCGAATGATTATCTGTGATTAACTGTCCTGCAAACAACTGTTCAGACACCAATACAAATGAGGAGTTGGCTGGACAGCAATTCCGCCTTTTACCAAATTATTTCGGTTCTTGTAATAATAGTGGTGACAAAACACAGTTCAAAACTGATGGTTCTATGTTGAGAGAATCATAGAGGGATGTTGGCCGGCCATTCCAAAGGGCTGCTACGATTAAGGTTAGTAATAATGTTAGAGTTAGGGTCAGTGTTAGTTTAGCGTTTAGTAAGCACGATTTTGTCAGCGTCTAAAACCTCGCGCTTGTACTCCATGTTGCGTAGTCGGACGTCGTGCAGTTCACCATTGCGCAGTTCCAGCACGGTTTTCAGACTGTCAATCTCCTGGGCGTAGGCTGCTAGCGACGACTTAATCCTCATCTCGGAGTCATGCTGACACGCCTCCATGTACGTCTTCTCTCGACGTCTCAGCTCCTCTCCCTCCGTCCGCAAGAATTCTACTTTCTCCTTCAAATCAAAGCAAATGAAATCACAATTTAATACATTTGTACAGCACATCTACAGAAGTCTCCAATGCAACAAAGTAGTACTAATACACTGTCAATACAGTTATGCATTTGCAAAATAAAAATGTTTTTCACTGTTGTTTAAAACAATCAAAAAAAGCATCCAAAGAAGCAACCAGCTGACTGGACCAGCAACACTGAAAGCACAGGTGCGGTGGGTTGAGTCTTAAACGAAACAAAGGGACATGGGACAAATTTCCTTTTAAAAATCATATGTACATGAGCAATGCATAACACACGCATTTAAAAATTTAATAGACTAAATCAGGGTGTCTACAAATCCAGCCTAACAAATTTCCAGGAGATTTCCAGGACACATTTAACTTCCAGTAGACTTTTTTTACATTAATCAGGCCTCTTAAGCATTACAATTACATGTACAATGAAATGACAAGCCGCAAAATATTAATGCATATACGAGTATGAATTTTGAAATGTCTGCATGACAATTACTGGGCAGAGCTGCTAACCCCTGAGATCATAGTGATCCTGTTTACTCAAGGAAATTCCTATTTCCTGTGTAAATAAAATGCGCCTGATATACGAAAATTACACAGCAAGTTACAAAAGTTTTCCAGGAGCACCAATAAAATTCCAGGAGATTTCCAGTATTTCCAGGAGTTGTAAACACCCTGCTAATTTACGCTTTTTACTGTCATCAAGTAACTAATTCATTAGAAAACGTATCAAAAAATGTGCAGTGTATACGTTTGACTTGTTTTTAACCAGCCAACATTTCTAGATCACAGGAAAATGTTGCAGTAATAAACTGGCCCATTAATAACAAGAAATTTCAGCTGATGCTTACAAGAGGCGCGAAAGCCTATAACAGTTCCAGTTCACGCTAAATTAATACACAAATACCAAATTCTATATCTGGATCGCATAACGACAGTAGCGTGGCGCCACCTTGTGAATGATATAGACTTGTGTCGCAGCCCAAAATCACAAAAAATCCATAAAACCCCCTATTTTGGCGTTCAAGGTCATTCAAGGTCATTGAACTCGGCGCCAATCGAAAGCCAGTGTACGACTTCCTATTAGTGATTAATAGTAACCTAGGTCCTATCTCGCACCGTTACTGAGATACAGCGACTTATTGGCCAAAAATTGCAAATTTTGCCAACTCTCCTCTCATTTAGCGCCCTCGTTCGGGGTGACCCCCTTCGAATGTATAGAAAAGCTTTACAGTTCATGAAACTAAAGTCTTCCAGGCAGCCAACGGTGAAGACTTGGCGATCCTAGCTTGCACTGTTTTTGACTGATCCACCCGTGTGACAGACAGACGGATGGACAGACAGACAGAATTGCGATGGCTAAGACACGCCGAAAGCAGTAGCTGCTTTTGCGGGTAAAAATAGTGCATATAACTTTTGAATTACACAAAAACTTAGAAAGTTTTGTAATCAAGTCCTCAGTATACACCGTGGTCCATAAAAAATGTGCCACTTTTATTTTTGGAATAGCTTAGTGAAACATTGGCCTATTTTAATAATTTTGGCATGCGACATCAGGAATGAACCTGACGCAACTGACTGTAGTTTTTGCCACCTCACTTCAATATTGTTGCTACACTACCTTGTTAAATGCAGAAGTCGTAGTTTGGCCAATTACAACATTGAATAGTGTGCGTCGGCTCAGAAATAATTAACTGAATTAATTAAGCGAGAAACGTGATTGGCAACTATTGTATCTCAAAAAGTCACACATGTCACATCACTCACGACTTTAGTTTTGGCCACCTCACTTTAATACTGTTGTTACACTACCTCATGAAATGCAGGTTGTTGGGCCTGTAACAACAGTATTAAAGTGAGGTGGCCAAAACTAAAGTCGTTTGCATCAAGTTTCTTCCTGATGTTGCACGCCAAAAATTATTAAAATCGGCCAATGTTGCAAGGAGCTATTCAAAAAATAAAAGTGGCACATTTTTTATGGACCATGGTGTAGACTATACAACAGTTATATAAAGTTTAACAATATCGTCAAAACTTGTATACTATATAGCAGTTGGTTCTAAATGATTTCTTACCATAGCTATGTAGCAGAACAAATACACAAGATGTAATATACAGGGTGGGCCAAAAAAACCGGACCTGTTTGAGCATTGATAACTCAGCGATGGTTGCCAGTAGAAAGGCATGTGATATGTCAAAAGTTTTAGAATGTTGTAGACAAAAAGGGCCAAACTTGCATAGCAAATTATTTAAATATTTTTTGGCTAATTTGCATAAATCTTCATTACCCCTGAAATTAAGCATTTGCTTGCACTCCCATGTGCCCGAGTTCATTGAACTCAAAAACTCACTGCCAAAAAGTCCAGATTTAAATTCTGTGAATTATTCAGTGTAAGGGCATTGCAACAGATGGCATGGTCACAAAATTTGAGTAACTGACCAGCTAAAACGTGTGCTAATCGAATGCTGGGCTCAGCTGATTTTGAACACATTGACTCCAGCGATTGATCAGCTGCCTAAAAGGACTGATGACGGTTATGAATGCAAAAGCTGGGTAACTGCTTATGTTGAATTTCATCTAAATTCAACGTATGTGTCAATGATTGTTCATATTTCACTGTACGCTAGATGAAAATCAACTTAAATTCATGTGTTACTGCCAATTTAGCACGATTTTAAGGGTGGGGCAGATTTGTGTAAATCAGGCAAAGAATATTTAAATGCTAAGACATGCAAGTTGTACACTTTTTCTGTACACAATTTCAAAACTTTTGGCATATTACGCGCTTTTCCATCAATGAACATCACTAAGTTATAAAAGCTCAAATATCCATGTTAAATCCATGCGTTAACTTACAGTCAAATTTGGCAGAATTTTGGGGGTGACAACTATTAATGCAAATTAAACAAAGAATATTTAAATGCTTACTGTGCAAATTTGTCGTTTATTCTTTACAGCATTCTGAAACTTTTGACGTATTACACGTCTTTCTACCATTTACCATCGCTGAGTTATCAACGCTCAAACAGGTCCGGTTTTTTTGACCCACCCTGTATGTACCAGCAAGAAAGTATAAACAATGATTGATTATAAAATGATAATATTTAACAACTAGATATAAAATACAAATTATTATTATTATAAAGTGGTGTGTTTTAAGTCTTTTGTACAGACTCAACGCAACGTAAGACTAGTAACTGCCACTGACAATACGGTAAAAATTTTTATATCATGCATGTGTAATACCTATCAGTGTTTTTTTGTCTATTTCCACGTAACACTAGCCAGGGTTCCTACAGGTTTTCTGTAGCAAAATTCCCCAACTTTTCAGTCATGGAATGACAATTTTCCTGACATTATCGAAACAATAACCCTATTGCACAAATGTCATAAATGATAACAAGTAATGAAACAGTATTAATAGAGCAATATGCAAATGACAGAGGCCATGGTCGGACAGTCTGGAGGGCAAAGCCCCCTTGAAGCTGAAACATGTCTAGCTATTGGACGTTCAGTGGAAGCCACAAATTTGCCTGCTTTTTAATATCTTAAGATGCAAAACATTACTGTTATCTGCAGTCTGCATGATCCAAAATTATTTTCCCTGACAACACAAATTCCCTGACATTTTCCAGTTTTCCCTGACCTGTAGGAACCCTGACTAGCATGATTATCACATGTCAATTACTGAAAACCTGCTTACTTGCTCACCGGTATTTCAACTAAAATCACCAGCAAAACTCACCGAGAGTGAGACTTTTATCAGCTCGAAGCGTTCTGTTATTTCCTCCAACTGCTGTTCGTGTCGACTCTGCAACTCTACGCCACGTCATATCACTCTGATACAATCCCATCAAAAAAAGTTAAAAAGTTATAGATAGTGTTATAGCTCTTTATAGAAATTAACCCATCACAGAGCTACAGAGCGTCACCTGCCGTATGGAATCACATAGAGTTACCGACACAGGTGAACGCGCCCCACGTTAACCCCAGCCAGATAGGCTGGTACTCGATTTACCTACCCCGGAGGGACGGAAAGCTGAGTTGACCTAGGCGGCTGGTTACGTACTGAGATGGTTTACCTGCCTGAAGGCAGTCACCCATCACAGTACTAACCCGGCCCGGCGTACAGTGACTTCATTGATCGAATAAAATGCATTGGCACTATGCCACGCCACCATCAAGTCTTCCACAGGTATTCAGTTTTACTGAACTCCATCATCATATGTCACTTGACCCAATGACAGGATTGAGAAACCCAGGTCGATACCCCAAAAACCCATTTTGGGGGGAAAACTCATTTTTAAAAACCCACTAACTTACACCCCAAACTTAATCCAATTTTAGTTTCTTGTTCCACTAATAATCAAATATTTTATCACAGCTAAGTTTCTGAAACATTTAAACTTACAAATTTGCAGCAAACATTGGAATATTTTATGCCATGGAGAGCAAACTAATAAAATCAACCAACTGAAAACACGTACAAATTCCAACACCCACCAAGTTGAGCTTTTTTACAAAAACCTGTTTAACCTAAAAAACACGAAAAACACGAAACCCCAAAAAACCCAAGAAAACCCACCAACTTGGGTTTTTTTAAAGAAAACGCTTTTTGCAACCCATCCCAATCAGCTTTATCTTACATCCAACATGTCCAAACCACCTTCCTGATCACTATATTTTTGTGGAAAACAATTTGGAACTAGAATTTGGAACTCCTTAACTCCTCAAATTCATCAATGTCAAACCTTGGCTACATTCAGCTGTCACTTAAAGACCCACTACTTTCAGTCAGCCTTTTCTGCCACCTAGCGTCCATCATCTTATGCGCCCTGATTCTTTCTGAGACTTTGGCGCTTTATAAATCATTTACTTACTTACTTACTTACTTATATATGACTAGTTGTAATCCCTATAAATAATATATGTAAAAAACTTACCAGTTTACAACTGTGTGTAAGGACGATGTGATGATATCAGTCCTCTAAAACTGCAAAAATCATCTGGGCGGATTGAGCCCAAATTTTTTTGGCGGTAGGCATCCATGACGTAATCACACCATTCAAATTTGGTGATGATCAGTTTAGGGGTTTTTGGTTGGCTGAGGGTCAAAGTTTGCCTTTTCCCATATACTTTGAAGGTCGTCCTTACAACACTCACACTATCGTGTGAGGTGTGATTCTTTGAGCCACATAATTTACATGACATCATTTAAGCAAGAGATGAAAGAAATAACACAAAGTAGCTACACCAGTAATACCTGACAACTCGGTCTCATGTTCCTGTCTCATGATATCCAGACGAGAATTCATCTCACTTTCTTTGCCCACAAGCTGATGATCAAAATTCTGCTGCATGTCTGACATCTATGAAGAAAACAATGTTGAATGCACGGTTATATAACATCTTAACACTCAGCGTGATCAGAGTCGAAAAGGAGTGCCAATTTTTTCTTAAAATTGAGTGCAAAATGTTCAGATGCCCCCAAATTTTGCAGGGTAGGCATCAAAACTCACCGACTAGACTCCAACCATCATATTCACTAAGATGTGCTCGTCCTAGAAGATATTCTAATTATTTTTTCACTGACTGCTATGGGACGACCAGCGTTAACGAACGTATGCGAAAATATTTTTTCCTGCGCACGATGGACGGGCTTGTGGCAACGGCGAACACGGCGCAAAAAAATGACGATTTTCACGTTGCATTTGGAGGCCTGCAACCCCAAACCCCCAATGCATACCCTCAAATGAGTTGTGCTTTACGTTCAAGGATTTCCAGTCTGTCGTGCCCAGTACCAAAAATTTTTGGGCCGCTTGCAGATTTTCTGGGAAAATTTTTTCAATAATTGTCAAAAAATGCCAAAAAAATTGGGTCAACTTTAGGGGGCGATTTCTGAGAAATGGGCAAATATTTGGAAATGCATACCCCCCTTAGCAGAATAGGGTTATTCTCTAAAAACTTGGTGAACGAAATGGATTGATCCACCACATAGTTTCTGCCACAAGTGTCAAAGCGCAAGCGACACCCCGAAACTGGGAAAATCGCTTAACATTCGCCCCCTCATCCCTGTTCAATCGAGGGGGCCGAAATTTTGCCAAAAAACGTCCCCTAGGAAGCCCTTTGGAAAAAAATTTGAGCGCCCCAGCTCCCTTAATAGGGGAGATATGAGGAGTTGAAGAAAAAATTTCCCCTCACGTCCTTCAAAATCCCTTCGATGTATTCGCCCAAAGTTCTGCCCCTGCCCATCCCTCGATGTCCGCTACAAATGGCTAAAATTTGGCGCACATAGGTGGGTTGAGCAAATGCCAAGGTACTGCTTCCAGAAATTCCTCAAGCTCGAAAATAGCTTGACACTCCTCTCACACACATAAATGTTTCAAACACCATATAGTTGCACATGTTGCAGCTAATAATAATGCCATGATAACAATCTGTGCAATATTGTGGTAAAAGGAGCTGTAAATAAACCTAAATTTATTCATTTCTGTCATTATAATGCTATTTTAAACATCTAATGTTACTTTCAGCTATTGTATAACTTGCTTACGCACTTACTTTTCAAAAGTAATTTCACATTAAGCTGGCGACCAAATAAAAAATAAAGTCTGCGAACTGCTAGAACACAACTGAAGGTTAAAGTTAAAATAAAATATATCATAAATACTAAAAATTAAATACAATATACACTATTTTTGTTCTTCCTACAAAGCTCAAAAAATCCTGCTAGGACAACTTACATGGTTGAAATGCAAAAAAACCAGGAAATTCAGTCATGATTCAAAATTTTGTACAGTGAATACACAATATCCTTTTCTGCTAAAAAAAAACTATTTAACAGAATTAAACTGAATAACTTAATTTAATTACTAAAGCAATGAATAAATCAATTAGGACTTTCAAAAATCAATATCCAGAAACCAAGTGACGGTTCTATGCACAAATAAAAAGTGAACAAACAAATGTAATTTAATCCCAATTATTATAAAAAAAATGTACGTAATAAAGAATATCACAGGCCACAATATAGCATGAATACATCATACCTGTCGATGGTATGAAGCTTCTAGGAGTGTTATGTGCTCAGAATGCTGTTTAGACACTGCAATAAAACATCAATTCTATATCATAATGAGTGGAACATATAAAGTTCTGGTACTCAACTCATTTAACCATCAACTTGCAATATCTATCAGAAGTATTCCTGCCAAGTGCTACCCCGACTGACACTTCTTCACAATGGACACTGCTACACTAGTCAGACTCATGTCTTTGAACAGACTCGAGTTGAAACAGTAACTTAACAAGTTATATAAATTGTGAATTAACATATCTTATCCAGTCAGATTCATGTAAAAATGAGCATTTCTTTGTACTAAAAAAACAACAAACCATGAGAATTAAAAGTGATTATTACACACACACAAGTACAGATTCAAGTCAAGGATTAGTGTGATAGATGGGAAACTAAGACTTAACCAGCCTGAAAATGAATGAGGAATCAACAAATGAGGAATCAAGGTACTGGCACCAATCTGCATAACTTAAGTATGATCCAGTTCTTTCATGTCCAACCCAGTACAAGCAGTGATACTGAGATACATTATACCGAGAGCCTGACTCACGTCTGCGTAGTGCATCTTCACTGCGTGCACTCAGCTCGGTCTCCAGCTGCTGCAGCTCAGACTCATGACCAGCTGTCAGCTCATCTCTCTCTTTCACCGCAGTTTCCTTCAGCAGCTGAATCTCAATGATCAGAGCATCTCTTTGCTTCACCGACTCCTCTATAAAACATGCAGCCAATCACTCACATCAACTCAGCCTCTCATCCCTTGGGGATAGATAAACCGAGTCCCAGCCTGCCTGCCTGTAGTTAAGCTAGGGCACAACGTTCAACTGTGTGTGATAATCCATATGGCAGGTGATGTTAATAGCTGTAAGACTGGCTTTTTATGAAAAGCTATACAAACCTCTTTAACCTTTTTCTCATATGACTGGATGCCATACATACTGTAAATGCAAGTATAAAGATGGGTTCAGTTTAGAAATTACAACGCAAAAAATCTGAGAAGTAATACAGGTTAGCAAAAAGAACTTGACGACAAAGACACATATCATAACCACACATTAAACAGGACAATGGGTTTACATACAACAACTAATTCCAATACTTGTTTAACTGACAAATTCAGAGCACTACTAGTGTGAATTTCCAATTTGGCCAAGTCTCATAAAACTGAACTTCACGCAACTCATGGAGTAGGGTTTTTAAGCAGTATGCACCACTGCCCCTACCATACCAACAATGGCAGTATTATCTCTAAGTGCAATAACAACACTGTGCATGGAACCATGGTCTGAACACACATGTCGCACATCATAATATAGTTATATTCTAAATACGATATTCACTACTGTAGTTTGTGCATACAAACCAAGCTTGGCAGCAGTAGCATCGAGCTGCTTCATCAGTTCACTCAGCTGCTCAGCAAGCTGCTTCCCATTCTGCATCTCCAGCTATCACAGTACAACAAAAAATCCCTAGAATCAACAATGCACAATGGCCACAAAGTAAGAGAAAAAAATTCCCCAAGTTTTTCAGACTCTTCCACAATTTGTCACAACAAATAGTAACTGTAATAATGGTAATCTGGGAAGCTTTTAAGCTCCCCAAGTAAGATCAGGGCTGGAGCCCAACCGTAAAACGTATTTGAGGGCATTTTCGTAGCCTGGAAAACATATCTTCAACAAAATGAGCTGACAAAAAAATGCAAAGAAAGAACTCCAGGTGTTCATTCCGTGTGAATGCTGTGGCTCTATTTTTTTCAGATTGTTCACAAACATGGCAAAAAGTACGACCGATATAACAAAAATGGACCAGAAATCACTGCAATTGTTCTCTGCTAACAGTCAATAGTTTAACATTGATTAATCACTCAAACTACATAACCGCAATTAAGAATATCTCAGCAGGAAATTAACAGTGCTTAATGGCTGAGTACAGTGATGCAGTAGTTCTGTGGTATAACATATTTAAAATCTTGACTGCAATACTGGGATTGATTTCTCAATTGTCGAAATTATAAAAAGCATATCAGATATAAGGAGCATAAAATTCTGTCGTTTAGTACGAGTCATTATCACAAGTTAAACCACCAGACAAACCTGTTCAATGAAGTACTGAGCAATGACTGTCATTGCTTCAAACCGCTTTGTTCTCTCACGCAGAGCTGCAGAGATGACTGACAGCTGGTTGGTCTTTGAGTCACATAGTGCCTCGAGACGCGCAATCTCAGCGCACGTATGCTCATCAGTGATGGACGTCGATATAACATCAGGCTGTGGCGACTGCTTTGTTGGCCGAGATGACGAGGCTATGTTTCTTGATGATGACACAGCGTCTGCATACACAGACCTGCAGATAAATGCACGTTGCACACATTGCCCTGTTTTAGCTATGGCAGAGGCGTCCCACTCTCTCTGTCCGTACTCTCTGCATGTTGTATACAGATACCACAGCAACGTCTAACAATGACAAGACATGTAAACACAGTGTAGTGCTGTTTGAGTTAGGTGATTTCGGCCATAAAATATTTCTCTCGTTAGCTGGCATTCAGTTTATCTTTGAAACAATTAGATGGATATGGAGGTTTATACTGAAAGACAAAAATAATGGGCACATTCATAATGCTGATGTTGCCGCATCAACACTGTTTAATTCAACTTGCATGCTTTGCTTGCAAACATGATCGAATCTAGTGAGAAACTTAATTACTTACTTATTGTGCAAGCACAAGCAGTCAAGGACTTCACCCAAACTAAGGTACCTCTGAAAAAGTATGGTGATTAGACAAAATATAGTAACAGTAGACATTTTCTTGCAAACATGGGCTAGACTGGATCCTTCAAACAAAAAACCCTTGGGAATGGTAGCAACAGGAAGATCACTCATATGTTTAATCAGCAGTATATGAGCATAGCTGAAAATCCATGACTTGCACAGAAACCAAAAATTTACACTTTAATATTTAAGCATAACTTTAAAATAATCAAGCCATTCACAAGTACTGATCTGTACAAACCATCACAGTGTCCAATACAGATTTCATACTACTCTGCAAAAAATTCACACACTCACTTTTATTGGACTTTAGACTGTCCTTGGCCGACATCTTTGGTGCGGACAAGGGTCGTGATGGCAATGCGTTAGTGCGCAAAAGTGACTCACGTACAGAAGATGCAGTAACCAAAGAACGACTTGCCGTCACCGTGGCGACGCTGGCTCGACGAGTCTCCGCTACATAAATCATAAAATAACAGAACAAATTAAACGCAAAATGTAAGTACATACAGTTGGTTTCAGCACACGTGTCAGCCACAGGCAGCCACTGGCAGAGCTAACAGTAACTCAGCTAACTGGCAGTAAATGGCAAACAATACCATGCTTACATGCTGTGAACTGATCACCAACACATTAAATACATCAAACGACAAAAATCTTCAAAGCACTTCACTAGTCCTTGGGGAGATCACCTTAACTAACAAGACATTTCTTAAACTGGCACTCCCAGGCAACTGCCTGGTAGCCACGACTGGTAGATGGGCTTTGTAATAGACATATATTCCTTAATTCAACTCAAGTGCTGTACACTAAATAGACCTACCTTACCAGTACAATGTGGCTGGGCACCAAATTGGTATTTACTCAAGCCATACAAACAGAATCATGCAGAACATCGTTAAAATTTAATGCTAGGAACAACCATGAAACAGCAGGCTCAGTAGCTGAAAAACTGTCATACAAGGTACTGACATAATCGACTTAATAATGGTGGCTGATGAAAAACTTTGGTTGATTGACTGATCTTACCCTCTCTAGCTCAAAATGCTGCAAAGGAAATAAGCTCCGACACCCAAGCATTTTATCCTTATTCTTCTCTTTCACCATTCACAGACACTAAACAACTGAAATAAGTCAACTATGACACTTGCACAGGAAACAAGGTGCGTCTACACTTAACAAAATACCATAGCCAACAGCTGTCGACCCCAGAATGGCCGACAATAACATGAGAGCAACTAGAACCTTGCAAAGCTCCAATTTTTGGCGCATCAACGACAGATCCACGTTTAACCGGAGGAACTTTAAAAAGTGTTGTAGGCTCAGATGTAATGGCACCACGCTGTGATGGCCGCACACTTGACTTCTGTCCACCATTCACATTTCACAGTCACATTCTCAGTCATGTTGTGGCAAGAGTGTACGAGGGAAAAGCTAAAAGATCCCCACTTTGGAAAATTTAGGGACCAGTTCTTTGTATTTGCTTGACTAAATAAATGATTTGATTTGAAATTAAAATTCTGAGCACTGATCATCTCCTCTGTCGGAAATTTGCTGTTGTTGTCAGAATTCTGTCAGAAATGTGCCGTGTCTGTCAGCAAAATCAAACTTCCTGCCCTGGCTACTTTTTTCACCCATGACACCACTGTATACATGAATATACAAAAAACTGAGTTTTTAACTTTTAAGCTATAGGCAAATTTTGATAACCTTCACATTATGATTAGTATTCAATGTACTATTACTACTATTTCAACAAAAACAAAAACACTAAAACAAAAAAAAACCCTAAATAACAATATTAAACTACCTATAGTACACAAAACATAACACTAACTATCAAAAGATGTGAAAATGATGCAAGTACACCAATGTGTGTTAGTAATGACTAAACAGTTCATACGGGAACACTGCCTTTAGGTTTAAGCAACACGGATTACTACAGTGCAGTGGCTGCAAACCATTGTGCTTGATGAAGTATCTGTCTTCGAGCGTGCAATAGGCCTCACCGGTGTACTGGACACAGACTTTGACTTGACTACACGAACAAACACCACACATTACAAATTGCATTCTGTCATAACTCTGACCATCTATCAAATAAATAAACAATATGTAATATGTACATAAACATATAACAGGATATTTCCGGACCACATATACCTCCGGAAGTACATATACCTTTACAAAACTACCAGTTCTATGACTAGAAAACAGCCGACTACTGACTATCTATTACATCACTGCAAGATCACGTAGTTTATCAATGGTACATTAATGCAACTTCATCTATAGCAAAATGAAGCGCGGTGGAAACATGGGTCTCAAAGTCAAAGAAAACATATCTGTAAAGTAATGCAAGACTGATAGTACCGCTACAGCTAATTTCAATGTTTGTTTTGCTAGTTTAGTTTAGTGAGGGGACTATACTGCCAACAGATGCCTTTGATGTCACCCAACCAAAACAATGACAACCAGTAAGTCATCAATCAATGCAGCACTGTATAGACATTGTAATGCACTATCAGCCTCGCTATAGATAGGGCACTATAACATTTATTACCATAATCGTGACTATGCAGCTTGCCTGTGCTGGCGGACGGCTTCGGTGGCTGAAAAACAGATGTTGCCAAGGCACTGCTGCTGCTGGCGTGGCTTGCCGGTAGACTGCTTGCATCCGACACAGAGCTCACTCGACTGATGGAGCTAGGGTCGTTCGAGTCACCAACTGATGACGTCACTGGGGTTGAACTCCGCAACGTCGCAACTGCAGTCGGCAGATCACCTTCAATGAAGTCTCCTGCAGCTAGACTTGACTCCGAGCTAGTCTTCTCAGAGGCACAACTCGGCGCAGAGGCCGCACTCAACTTCCTCTGTCCTAGCTTCTGCTGCTTACTGACACCAGGCAGTGCAGGCTGCTTGAATGTCTGTTTCGATGGCATTGACGGCCGCCTTGTAGTCATATCAGTCTGCTTGCTGCTGTCACGACTTGACAGAGGTGCTGAAGATTGAGAACTACTGCTAAGATCAAAGGACCGTTGATCAGTCTCAAACGTCGTCCGAGGGGTCATATTTGACGCTGGCTCAACTTTCTTCACTGAAAAACTGGCATTTTCCAACTTTCTTGTTGGCGTTTTGCTAGCAGTATTCTTCTGTGAAGTAACTGCTTTCTTGGACTCATGAGCAGCACTTGGTTGGTGCTTAGCATCTGAAGATAGTCTTGATGCAGCAGACTTAGTTCTGGAGACTCTTGCCGCAGATCCTGCAGATTTCACGCTAGAGCTATCACTCCTGTCTACCAATTCTGCTACATCTGAGAGCTCTGAACTCTGTGAAGTAGCATTCACTGCAGGCTGACTGCACTGCTGTAGGGACCCTTCCACTGACATCTGTTGAACAGACATATTGGTTGAACAGTCCCCACCAGCAGCCCGCAGTAAGACGTTGTCTACCATATGTTGCATAGCTTCAATCTCACTCCGACACACTGCCCAAGACTCAGCCGCATCCGCCAAGTTACTGTTTACAATGTAAAGTGCATCCATAACCTGCAAAATACAACATGCAGTGGAATATGCATTCGACACACAATGAAATCATACCAAATTAAGAACTAAAAAAATTGTACAATGAACTAATCTGAAAATGGCATATTACTATATGTCATGACCATAAATGGCATAATTAACAAACTTTTCTAACTCTGGTTGTCAATATCACTGGCAATTGAATTTCTAGATAACTTTAGTAGCATGAAAAAGACAATGCTAAGGTTATTATTGGGGTGAGCACGTAATTCAGTCTCAATGGAGAAATTTTACCGATTCATCTAGTCAAATATTTACACTTCAAATGTTCATTCTGGTGCCAAAGCTACAGAATCAAAGGCCTGAAATCATCAGAAAAAAAGACTTACAAAAATCTCACAAAATTGTATTAGCAAAGAAAACATATAATCAGACAAATATGCACCACAAAATAAAACAAGGACATTAATCAAAGTGAACCTGTTGTTGTGTATCTACTGTAGAGGATTCGTTGTCTTGTACAGTGGCTGAAATAAAATTTGTATCTGTATCACAACATAACTGACATTACAATAATAATCTGCAAGTCTAAAACTGCATTATTTTCATCTTACTATTAACCAAATACTGCACACAGTAAACTGTTGAACTAAGTACATGGTTCACACTACTCTGCAGAATTCATTTCCCTGACTTTCCAGGACAAAATGGATCATTTTCCACCAACGTCAGTTTTCAATTGCTTGCAATCACACTAGAAACAAGGGTGGTGGAACAAATTTAAAAGTGGAGATACAAATAATCTGCGAGCTAAGCCAGCAGGAAAAATTTTGAACTGTTGTACACAGTCTGCTTACAACAGTTGATAATATTTTTCTGCATCTTTTCTGTTAACTCATGCACCCTAGTACTTTTAAATTCTCTGATTTTCCCTGACTTCCCCTGATTGTAAGAACCATGTAAATCAGTAAAAAACTGTTTTACTGGAAACTCAAAAATGAAAATTTATGTGCATCCAGACTTGGTCGAAAGCAAAACTGACATTTTACATTAATATATAAATGCAAATAGAAATGAAAATCGTCATTATATTACCTAAGTACATGACAGTACAAAAATGCTGATGAACTGAGCCGTCAACTCGCATATGCCTGAAGGCGTGATTTCAGTAGGTCGAACGGTCGACTGTGGTTACGTTTGCGCAACCAGTCGTGATTTCTGAGAGCCGTTTGAGCTAACCGACGAACAGTGTTCGCCAAACAAGTCAACCGATGCTAGTAGCTGTTTAAGCTTTTTGTTTCGGCTAAAAGCTATTAATAGAACATCATGACGCCGGCCAGTTACGACAGGAAATTCCAGAGTTACTAGTTTTGAGCCATTGCAGCCTGGGGTGGGCGTGGTCTGGCTGCATAATTAGCGTTTTGTAAACATTCGTGACTTTGGATGGCTGTCGGCTGTTCATGAAACAACTCGTCACCGACCAATGAATGGAGGTTGAAAAAGTTTATGCCGTTTGACATGTCTGACCTAACAAAATCATGCCCTAAGTATCTGACTGTTCTTCCATCAAGATTCAAGACAAAGTTAGTATGCAAATGCATGCTACAATACTGTATGACAAAAATAAAAGATTTTCTGCATTTTCTCCATGGCAGAGACTAGGATGAGCATGTTCACATTTACGATAGGCAACGAAATTTCACTCACCATTTTGTGACAGCTGCACCATCAAGCTCGGCGATACACTGTCATCACACAGATCAGTATCTGGTGGCATTGTAACAACAGTGTCTCTAGGTCTGTCAGCAATATCCGCATCATCAGCGCGGCAGCCAGTCGCTGCAACACCAGCAGCTGATGATGATGATAATGGGAGTATGTCTACATCAATACCAGCAGGATACAACAGCACCACTTCACCATCCACAGTGTCCACAGACTCCGAGTTCACCGGGACCATGTCAGCATCTTCCGCCTGATAACCTGTCAATGCAACACACATCTCACTCAACTCAGCCTCCTACCCTCAGTGAAATGGAAATGAGTAGTAGCTCAAGAACTATGGGGTGAAAGCCTAGTGTGGCTGACTGGGGTAGTGGTATGTCTGCTGGCTGCAGACCGCGGGTCCAGTTGTCCGCTGATGTGAGCAATAGATGGCCGCATAGTGCAACGCAGTACCATTAGGTCATGCCAATCAGCTGCCACTTTCAAGATTGTAAAGCGTTTCTGGCGACGAGTCTAACTCATGCAATAAGCTCTGTAGTAAGTACCTTTTAATTGACACATATGTGTCAAGTAAACAGACCAGAAAAATATCAGCCCAGTCTCAACGTTTACTGAGTGTCCATGTGACCAATGAATGGAGGTTGAAAAAGTTTATGCCGTTTGACATGTCTGACCTAACAAAATCATGCCCTAAGTATCTGACTGTTCTTCCATCAAGATTCAAGACAAAGTTAGTATGCAAATGCATGCTACTTTCTAAACTAAAATTGGCGCACTGATTACGTCCGCCCTGACACAGGAACGTCCAATCCATGCCAATTTAGGTTTTCTATGCTTTTTTGTGTTCAAGTTAGAAGCCTGTATGGAACAGACGGACAGACAAGCAAAAGCCAACCGTCGGCCTGATGCCATCTGAACATCTGTACGTACAAGCTAAAACTTACCTGGGCGAAAATAACCTAACACTGAAAAATTTCAAAGCCGTCAGCTGAAACAAGCTTCCCAAACCCAAAGTTCCGTCACAAAGTTGCTCGAGCGTCTTGTCAACAAGATGGCATTGCTAAAGTCTGGCTGATTCTCTTGAAGGCTGACTTGCAAAGCGGTCAGGGAGGCAGTCAGGTGACTTCAATCATCAATGAACCAGGAGCAGACAGACAGACAGAGATGTACTACTTCAGGCAGTGACTTGACCACACACAGATACAGAAAGCAGCAGCTGCAGAAATCGTACGCACCAGTGAGCTGATAATCACAACAACTGCTTGAGCAGCAGACTCAGCAGCAGCAGTCCAACAGCACAGCTGAGTCGCTGGTATCACATTAAAATGTCTCCCCCGTGAAAAATCCGCCCGGAAATAGATAATCACGAATTTGATGTGTCTCCCCATTATCAAAATATCGCCGCCCCTTAAAAAGTCTCTCCATTAGAGAATCGCCCCCTCCCAGAAGTCTCCCCTGGCCGACAATTCACCGGCAAAAATCTGCCTGCCCGGCGGGAGCCCGGGCGGGATGGATTTTTACCGGTATATTGTCGGCGGTGGAGACTTTTCTGGGTGGCGATCCTATAATGGGACACCGGCAGCAGCAGCAGTCACACCTACATGTCTGCGGTCTAAACGACTTCCACGTATTCCCATCCGCTATTCACCTACATCTGCATCGTTCCATATGCTGAGCCAGGTAGTGGTTAGTACTGAGGTGGGACCATTCGCGGGTAGGCCATTTTGGTAAGGTACCAAGCGACCCAGATTAACTCAGCCTGGCCATCCCTCCGTGCGCAATGAGTACCAGCAAAAGCTGGGGCGTCCGTGATTAGATCCTTACCTCAGCGCCTCAGATTCAGTGAGTTTCTCGCTGACATTATGCGCTTTATAAATAAAATTTACTTACTTACTTAAACAGGTACACCGCACTAGCCCAGTATCCATGTTCTGGCAGAGAGCATTACAGGACAATGCCCCACGGAGTACTCAGTGCTGAATAGTGCATAGCATAAGACAGACGGCTGCGGATCGAACCCGTGATTAGATTCATCCGCAGCCCGTAACCATCACCGGCGCGGCGTTGCAGACAGTTGCTAATGAATTATTCATGCCTGGAACGCGCACCGCGTTGACCCAATGCCGACCGTTCGTTGCCGTGTCTTACCGTCCGTCCGAGCGCCTTCCAGCCTGGCCTGGCCTGACGCCATCTGCCAGGCCCGCCAAACACTTCACTTCACTGCACTGCTTAGAGAGACGTCTGTCAACAGCGCACGTGCGCTGCCATTTCACGGACGCACGGCGCGCCGCAGTCTCAATTAACCGACTTTTAAAGTTTACACGTGTGTCCGTCTGACATAACGGTGTGCTAGGCAACTGAGCAATTACTTGCATAAGTCAGCCAGTCAGTCACGCTGTTCAGCCTTCAACGCTATACAGCATCTGGGAGAAGAGCAAAAGCTGCAGTCAACAGCCTTTAACCTACATCACGTTGGCTCGTTATAAGAACTACATCTTGGCAGGGCAACCGGGCATATGTATGAAATTATGAAAACTGACCTGAGGCCTAGCCTCCTCGGCTCCCAGGAATTATGTTACTGTCGGCGAGCCATAACGAGCCAGCCCACTCACTCCCACCAGCCATGGGGTACCCATCAGCAGTGTAGAGATCAATATTTAGTGATGAGCCAATACATTACGGCCAGCTATGAGTGACCAGCCATGCTTACTTCCTCTTCCTGCTATGCTGTCAACCGTAGAAAGCTCACTTAACCATGACCAACAGTGCTCAATATTTTGCAAAACCAAACTTACTCGTAGTACTATGCATGACCAATAATAAGCAACACGTACCTAATTTAGCCAAAAACACAACACTGCTAGGTACTCTAGTTTCCAAAAGCTAGCTCATTACAGGTAAACCTAAGCCTAAGTACTGAACATAGCTCAGCTGCAACTGCTAAACGCTACAGTACAAAAACACCAATGAGCTAACCACTGGCATCAGGCGTCATTGGCTAAAAAAAGTAAATGATGCAGAAAAATGCAATTTTCTGACACACAGCTGCAAATTTTAGAAAAAAGATCATGGATAATCTAAACTTTGCTCCTAAATTCCTCCAAGATGAGTGTATTCGGCCAAAAACTTTTAAGGAAAATTTTCCAACAAGAAAAAAATGTTCTGACAGCCCAAAATTCAGAGGACCATGCAAATTTTGCTTCCTCTACCCCACCTGCCATAATGTCATCACTGGAGCTAACCAGTCACTCTGATATATACAGAAAACGTACCAGTGTCGGCACTGCACGTTGACAGGTACGACGATGGTCTCTCATGCTGACTTCGAGACTCGGCCACGTGAACAGCACAGTCTGCCACAATACCCATATCAGTACTGCTGTTTGACATCAGCGACAGAGGCCTCATGCTGCTTGCATCACTGCCCGTGACTCCCAGCGACGGATCAACTTCAGAGGTCAAATAACTCTGCCTGGAGCACAATTCGGGTGCTGGAAGTGTGATATCATCGGGTGGATTTTCCACACAGCAGGCATCAGTGTCATTGTTCACAGCAGCTGCTGCTGATGGAGCCCAACAAGAGTCAAATGACAGCAGACTTGTGTCGAGTAGGTCCACATCATCGAGGATGACCAAACTGCCGCTTGATGACCTGAGATGTTCCTGGTCGTCGATGGTTTGGTCGAGCGATTTCACCCTGGACAGAACGTCTGGCTCTCCTGCTGCAAGAACTGTGCCTAACAAACTCTCTGACAAGTCATGTTCCCCCTCTACTGGTGCTGCAAACTCACCTTCAACAGAATTACTAGAAGAAGACTCTGGCGGCTCAAATGTAGTACCAGTGTCAGACGCAACGTTTTCCGGAAGTAGCATTTCAGTAACTAAACTTGCAGAAATGACAGGCTCGGCACTCGCAACAGTTTCTGCTTGTGAACATGCTGAAACAGTCTCTGCTGAACCTGAACCTGCTATGACAGCACGAACAGAAGCATACTTTGTAGGGACTTTCAACTTTCTGGCTGTCGTACCTGCTGATCTTGGAATCTTTTCTTGCTTTGTGCTATCAGTTGCAGAATGACTAGATAATGCAGATGTAGCACCACGAAACAGTCTGCTAACTTTTGCCTTTGCATTCTGATCATTAACAACAGCCCCTTTAGCAGCTGCAGGCTTTGCAGAGTTACCAGAGTCCAGGGAAGTTCTGGATAAAGAAAAGCTTTGATTTAATTCTCTTGTGCCACGGTTCGAAACGCTGGATGCAGAAGTTGGTCGTTTGCGAGCTACAACAGCTGACTGCTGTAGGTTTGACTGTTTCTGCAGCCGTGTCTGCTTTGACTCAGTTCCATCATGAGTTTCAGCAGCTGATTGTCTGACTGAACTGTCTGCTAACTTCCCACCTGTCACATTGCCCGTAATTTCATCCACACTATCATCTACAAGAGTGCTTGTAATCACTTTCAGACCAGGCAAAGAGATGCTGCTCCCAGTGGCTATTCCTTTACTCTTACTAGCTGGAAATTCGCCAGTTCTTGACGCTGGTTGGCTTGGTCCATGACCAGCACTTTTTGGTGCTGGAAGCAGTGACCGACGTTTGCCCACTGCTACTGCAGAGGTCTTCATGCCGTCTGAACTTGTCTAATGCCGTCTCTGCAAACATTTCACACAGTCAGGAAATCCACTAAACCGCTATATTAGGAATTTATGATAGAGGCAGTGAGAATTAGTGACATTAAGCTTAAAACAACAGAAAAAAAAGAGCAACTGCTATATCACTGTGAAAGTAGTGTAAACAGTACACTCTACAGTGTCTAGTTATCAGCTGAATCCATAACAAAAATGCCATCACTACACTAGTATTTTACCACTGTACTGTAATAGCAGCAGCAGCAGCAGTAGTTAGTATATAACTTTGACAGTTAGGTCTACATGGGAGCAACATCAGTCTACAACACAGCATCATTGCACCTACCAGTACATACAAGTCCGACAGCTCCTGCAATAACAATAAACAACAAAACAGACATAGCTGACTATATACACAAGCAGGCTGAAGGACGCTGTAGGTAACCATAGCCTACAAGGCTATTGACTCCTCCTAGGATAGACTGTAAACCTAACTGCATGGCCAAAGACTGGCAGCCCTGGGCGGCTCAGCAGCAGTGGCACTAACAGTAAGCGCAGCAGCCCACTTATATAACTCCCAGACCAACTACACTGTGTCCCAAAAAAACGTCCCACTAATGGTCACTATGTCATTTTCCACATCTTTGCCAAATATTGACCGATTTTCAAAATTCTTTCACTGACACATACTATGGACAATTGGCAATAAAGTAGTTGTTAATAGCTCACCACACTTTAACTGTGTTGCTACACTACCATGTGAAACATAAATTTTCAAAAATCACTAAAATCACTATAATACATGTGCAATAAATCCGGCATCTTCTGAAACAACTTTTACTAATTTTCATACAAAAAAATTAAATTTTATTTAGTTTTACATGCATTTCTGATGTTTGTACACAAAAGCAGACGACATTGTTGTAAGTAATAATATTTAATGCATTGATGATATACTGGTAGTGTAATGTGCCATTTAGCAGTGGAGACAAGGATCTGATTAAAAACATGTACCAGTTCAAACAAGAAATTTGAGCTAATGCTCACAAGACGTGCGAAAGCCTACAGCAGTTCCAGTTCAGTAGTTTAGCTGAAAACTAGGGTGTTCACACTAAGTTAATATACAAATACCAAATTCTCTAGTTCGATAGTTCCATGGCGCCACCTTGTGAATAATATAGACTTGTGTCGCAGCTCGCAATCGCTAAAAAATCCATAAACCCCCTATTTTGGCGTTCAAGGCCATTGAATTTGGCGTCAATCGAGAGCCAGTATACGACTTCCTATTAGTGATTAATAGTAATCTATAGGCCCTATCTCGCACTGTTACTGAGATACAG
>Ga0209367_1003138_pt1 | contig 22301 bp, 20 predicted proteins | sample WorMetLIZISLAND2_FD_187412 | JGI IMG/M metagenome (GOLD analysis project Ga0209367, IMG submission 187412) | Marine gutless worms symbiont microbial communities from Max Planck institute for Marine Microbiology, Germany - Olavius geniculatus... ... | reverse complement strand
TCAAAAGGAAGAGAGTTCCAAATAGTAGGGGCAGCTACAGAAAAACTTCTAGAGCCAAAACATGTACGGACACGAGGCACAGACAACAGATTAGTGTCAGATGAACGCAATGTACGAGATGGAATGTCTGTGGCGATAGTGCTAAACGTGCAGTTGTCTATGCAACTGTTGTAATTAACATCACTAGGACAGTTTGTGCACAAAAACTGACTGTTGGTGTTGGGTCTATTGACAAAACTGGCAATGTACAGTTTTACGTGATGCAGAGATGTGAACATAATGGACAACATGTTGCGAATGATGGAGAAGTATGCCAACAACCTGGAAGAGTTAGTGGATGAAAAAACGCATCAGTACATGGAAGAAAAGAAGAAAGCTGACCTCCTGCTCTACAGCATGATGCCCGTGTTAGTTGTTCGCGCATTTCTTTCAGTTTACTTCAGACGCCATGTAGTTTAAACTCTACTTGATTCGATTTGTTGAAATCAAAGTAGTATAGTTTGGGCCTATAGATGTGAAAGAAACGACGTATTTACTAGGCCTATATCACAGGTCTACTGAAAGACCATAACGTGATTGTGCAATTTATACGAACATAATTTGCACAAAAACAAGGTTAACTATGACTGTTAACGAACCAGGTTATAAAATTAATAAGAACAAGTATCATCAAAAATCATAGTAAATTGTACAAATTAAATCTCTCAGTATGTGAAAAAAAAACATTTTCGTAACATTTACGTTTTTGATAAAAACAAGTAAAAATTAGATCTGAATTTATTTTAAAAACAAATATTGGCCGAGGCTATTATTAAATGAATCACTTTAATAGCATCTGTTGAATAAACGGACAACATACGACGCTACGGTAACATCCGTTGCAGTAGGCGAACACTGCCTATTTAGTGCATGTCGCTAAACTAGAATGTGCACTGTTGTCGTCGCACAATTAGTTAAAAAGTTCTATTTATCATGTATAGAACTGTGGCGGAAAAACTAAAGGTCGGTTCACACGTCGATCCAGAGCTGTTTCCCAGGGCATCGGTTTATTTCTCGGACATTGTATCGTTCACTAAGCTGGCCAGTGAAAGTACTCCGATGGAAGTGGTGACGATGCTCAACGATCTCTATCTTATGTTCGACACCACAATCGCCCAGTTCAACGTTTACAAGGTTTACTTTTACGATGTTGTAAACTAATGTAAGTGGGTAAATTGTCGGCAAAGTTGCAGAAATCAATATTTCTAAACGTGAAAATTTACGGTCAAAATCTGAAAACTTTAGAAACAAATTCAAAATGGTATCCGTTTAGACTGTGCCATTTTTAAGCTTTTCTATCACAAAGATACGCTGTTTATATTAATTTTTAGTCTTGAATTATATGTAGCTTCGTGTAGCAGTTTGTGTAGTGTTATTAAAGACACAAGGTTTAGCGCCAGCGCTTACGAAAGTGACTAATAATTTTTTTCATTTGACCCAGGTAGTAAAAATACACGGGTAAACTAAAAAAAACAACAGTTAAATAATACTGTAATGTAGTATCTTAAACCGATTTTGACTACTGTAACTGCTGGTACTTGTGCTTCGTTTTGTACTTCTCGCGCGGTACGTTCCTAACGTACCGAAGAGAAGTATATGAAATTAGATGAGTGTAATATAATTATTAATATTGAGGACCGATGACCGACGACCAGCGACCAACCTCTGGTTCTGGAAGAGCCTTCCTGGAAGAATTCAAATGACCATATCTCCATAACGGTGATAGATAGACGCATGGTCACTATGGGCCAACCATAGGAAGTCGACCACCACGAGTTGAATGGTCACGTGACCGATGATGTCACGTGACCCCAAAAGGTTAAGATCGTGACCCCATTATCTTTGAGGCGCCATATCTACATAACGGTGCCAGATAGAAGCATGCACTGGGGTATAACAAGAAAAATTGCAACTAGAATTTTTTCCTTTAGTTATTAAAATCGAGCAATATTTCACGAACTTCGGGGAGACAATTTCAATTAACAACTTCGACGCCAGTCACTATTAGTATAATATTAAACGAATTTCAAATAGACGCCGGATCGCAAAACCAAGCCGAAAAAAAACGAAAAAGCACTTTAAAAAATACAAAAGAAAATGATGCGCACGAAAAGTACATTAGCATAGATTGGTCATAGTCTAATAATATTTTTTGCTTCAAACTTTATGCGCTGATCTTTTTTTTGTATTTTATTTTTTTTGCTTCAGTGTAAAAACCTAGCTATTTTGAGAATTGTAATGTGTATCATTATTACTTTACAGTTGGCGTGTCCAGGTGGAGACTATTGGCGATGCGTACATGGTGTCATCAGGTATACCGATATCCAATCCACAACATGCTTCGGAGTTGGCCGACATGGCTCTTACACTGTGCCACGGCGTCACTAACTTCAGAGTAAACAATGCCTTTCTTGCGAAACGTCAACTGTTTTAAATTTCTATGTTTTTTTCCGCACAGCAGCGTAAATAATTTTAACAAGCGAACAGGTCGCGTACGTCCTGTCCGCTTGATCTTTGCCATATTATCGGCCTGCGGCCTCCATTTTCGGCCCTTTGGGCCTCAACTCGGCCTGCAGCCTCGATTTTCGGTCTTTCAGGCCTCAACTCGATGCAGGTTCTTCAGACGTACGCAGACGTATTGTTTTGCATTGTGTCATTTTTTGCTTGAGTTTTGTTTAGGCTTACTGCATGACTTCCAAATTTTGTACACTGACGTCCAAATTTTTTAGCTTGGAAGTCATGACGTCTTAAAAATTTATGCCTATCGAGAACTTGGCGCTCCAGTTTGCTCGCGTTGGTTTCCTCGCGTTGTTTAATTCATTGATTGATTGCATTGATGCGTCATCACGTCACAAAATTCAATGCTTCAGCATGGACATCATGAATATTCATGTGCATCGATGCAATTAATTGATGAATTAAACAACGCGAGGTATGCGCTGCAGCGCGCCGCTGATGATGCGTCAGCATGGTGACGACGTTTATATGACGTCACAGAGCTGCTGCGGCTTAAGAGGTGTGGCTGCAAAATTTTAGGAAAAGTGAAATTTTTTGAAAGGTACGACACTTAGCGACATCTCACCTAGCCCGTGTATAGGCCACGTACGACACGGGTCAGCGTGCAAAATTTCGCCGACATACGTCGTGCCGTTACAAAGTTATTGGCGATGGTAATTCTTAAATATAGCATAGATTGTATGCCGTTCACCAAAGTTGACCTGTCTTATACGAAGTCATCTTGCTTACAGTTGTTCACGGTTTGGCGAATAGAAACTGCCAGTACGCATATGCACAATAACAATCATGCTGATAATTTGGCAGCTATTAGAAAGATTAATGTTGCTGATTAATCGCCCGACGTTTTATCTTATTCGTGCGAGTCTGTACACTCTAAAAATTAGAAACAGAAAGACGCACGCGGACTGAAACCATGGAATGGCTTTTGTGGATACTGCTACGTCCTGGGACGAAGTAGCAAAAAGCGAGCGAATACGAACGAAACTGTTCAATCTGCTAATGAATACGCTGTACGATACTTGCAAGCATAAGTACGAAATGTTATTAAACAGTGTAAACATAAAAATCCAGTTTTTGTATCCGCTGTACGGTATATTAGTGCGTTAGTTTGTTTCTAATTACAGCCTAACTTACGGAAATGTTGGAAAAAACTAAACGCATCAATAAGTAGGCCTATTGCATAATAGAAATTTTGACTGTCGACACAGAAACAACACTATAGTTTTTAATATTCAGCTTTTTTCGGGTGATGTGCATAGATCGCTCATCGTCCAGAGCGCAGGTTGATGATACGCTGCGGCATGCACAGTGGCTCAGTCGTCGGCGGAGTGGTTGGAGTCACAATGCCGAGGTACTGTCTCTTTGGTGACACCGTCAACGTCGCCAGCCGCATGGAGTCCACCGGAAAACGTAAACTGTGATTTGTATCGTGAAGCGTAAAACGGCGATTTATGTAACTTGGTTTGCACCGGTTTATTTTAGCGCAGTTTTTGTTAGCCGACAACGCAAACATTTGTTATGGTGTGTGATACACTGTAATGTGCTCTCTACGAACAATACTGCATCAAAACTTGTTAGACAATGTTGTTAATTTGCTAATATTGTAGCGATGCACATTCAGCTGAGCGAAGAGACGTTCGTCGCTTTGACAGCATCACAGCTTGGCTACATCATGAAAAGGCGAGGTGAAGTAGAAATCAAGGTAAAACATTAAGCTTTTGTAGTGTTTTAATGCGCAGTAATGTTTCACTTTCACCACAACAACTCTGCAGTCTTAACATGTGATCACCAATTTTCGTAAACTGCTGCAGCAACAGCTGTTTCTCCAAACTTTACGATATTCTGTGAAAATATGTTTTAAGAAAATAATTTCCATTATGATAACCCCTCCATAAAATAGTTGGGTGTCTCCGGCATCTTTATTTGGCACGTCCCATTTCCTTCCGAATTTTTCTGGCTACGATAAAAATACCACGTTTAATGTGTAATACAGAATTGTAGCAGTGGAAGTGGTGATACTGTCGATACCAAGGCGCAGGCTGAGAGGAATGGCGAGTGGTATGGATACCCATATTTATGGTATCTTTGATATGGGTATCCTGTTTGGACAAGGTAATTATTGTAGTGTCATTAACATTGTAAACGTTTTGCTACGGTACAGATACATACTATGTTTTTGTTGGATCGGATATAAAACTGATCTTATGAGGTTTGCTAATCTGGAAGTGATATCCGTTTCAGGGCAAAGGCCTGCAGAAGACATATTGGTTGGACGGTCGTGAAGGCTTGTCTCTACCGCTGCTCAGCAGTCCGGTGGATAATGAAATACAAACGATTGATTTAAGCCATTCAACGAATATGATTTGCACCGACAATGTTGTATTTTAAATAAATTACTTCTTAATTTCAGTGTTTGGTTGAATATTCCTGTTATTTCACTGTTATTACTGAGGTCGACTAAACAAAATCGCCTGACGCCGTACAAAGCTTTACGGTAATCAAAGTTATATCAGTTGTGAAGCATACATGTAAAACCTGCGACATAATGTTGTTGTTCGTCACAAGCAATATCACGTCATATATACGATCAATGTTTGGCGGAGTAATTCGTAAATTTTGGCGAATTTTGTTTTTACCACTACAATTAGCTAATTTTTTTAGACGTATTCGCCTATATAAAGAAAAACTAATGAGATTGTTTCTGATGTAACAAGATTTCATGTAGTTTACCAGTATGTTACGCACAAGCATTTTATTGTGTAGTTTTGCACTTTTTAAAGATGCGAGACCATGTTGTGGTTGTCAGTGTCACGGTTTATATCGCAGTTAAAAAAATTAGTATGATGTTATTTAAACAACATAAAACTACAGCGTAATTTTAAAATGTACTCTTTTAGGATGTTTACGTTGTCGGAGATTTTTTGCATATTTACTACTTTTCAGTATCGTATTTTTGTTAATTTTTGGTTTAAGCTAACTAACGTCATTTGATTGCCGTTGATTTAGCCGCAAAAGTAACGAAGTAAAAGTCGCATTACTCTAAAATTTTACCTTACTACAAGTAAAATGTGTCCTTCGCTATGAGTACTTCGTTACATAAGAAAGTAGTAAAAATTGTACTTAAGTAATGTACCGGTAGCGCGTTACTTTTACTTCGTTACTTTACATTACTGTAATAGCATAATAATATTCACGTTTATGGTAGAAAAAAATAACTATTTTGTTGTTTTGAAATTAAAGTTAGCACGAACATAGAGAAGTGAAAATAGCGCCGACATTATGAACTGACCGGGTTGTACTGTATTGAAAGACGTCTTGTACTGTTTATGAAACTGTTGTTGGAGTTAAATAAGAAATTCAAATTGTAGGATTTAGGAGTTGAAAAATCAGTAAGAATCTAACCAAAATTTTGAAAGGCATTTTCTAAATCAATTACATTGTGTTAAAAATTGTGCTTAAATTTAAATGTATTAGCATAAAGGTACTTGTGTAAGTGATAAAAATAATACGCACTAACATAATGGAAAGCAGTTGATCGAAAACATAAATAAAATGGAAACAACACACGAGATGAAAAATGTACGACCGAGAATTTCGTCACATTTATTTTCATATTATTGTCTTATTTATTTATTAAACCGGTTATACACACAGATATTAAACAGTGTAAAACATAAGTCAGTTCAAAGGACGCATAGGGCCTAAAAGCCTATAACTTGTTCCCCAATATATAACAAGTCATAGACCAGCAATATTAGGTAAGCAAAACCGAGTAAGCTGCAATAATCTGCTATCTGAATATCAGTAAATTAATGTCCTGGAAGCTAGTGCTAAAAAAAGCAAAATTAGTACAATCAATAGCCAATGCTGGCAAACTGTTCCAAATATGAGCAATACGATGCGATAAAAACTGTCTGTGAGAATTATTACCTCCGCCAAGGAGGTTATGTTTTTGTCGGACTTTGTTTGTCTGTTTGTCTGTGTGTGAGCAAGATAACTCGAAAAGTTATGGACGGATCTTTCTGAAATTTTGAGGGTATGTCGGGCATGGCACAAACTACCAGTGACTCAATTTTGGGGGTGATCCGGCAGGAATCCTGAATTCTGAATTACTTTGAAATTTTCGTTACCATCGCGTTAAAGGGGACATAAGGGAACCGCTGGCAAAGTGAAGATGGTGACGCCACCTGGCGAATAGCTTTGCATTGGCGAAGGTAGCTGCGGGCTACGACTGCTTTCTAGTTGTCACAATGTTCGATCATGCTTTTATGTCCTATTGTAACGCTGTTATCTCAAATAACAAAAAATTGCTATTGACGTCTAGTAAACCATATAAGTTTATAGGCCTATGTAATGATAAGGTCAGCACGTAAGGGGCACAGATCGAGACATTCCAAGTTTAGTGATGATAACTTATTGGAATATGAAAGTGTTTCAAAGCCGGGAATCTGCTTTGTGTATCGTCTCTAGACTGACTCTAGTTTATCGATCAGGCCGATCTGTATTGGTGACCAAATATTTGAAACGTACTTAAGAACAGGGATTATGTAAACCTTGAACGCTCGAGACAGTTTAACAGCATCAAAAAAAATAATACATATCACCAGTAAATCTTAACGGTGTCGTAAATTTAAAACCATGAATGCATGTTTGTTGCGCATGATCATCGAATCTGCGCGATCGTAAGTTACACAATTTTTACAGATTACTAAACAAATGTCTAACGACAAATCACGACATTGAAAATCGATCTCATAAGCTGAGTCTGAACGGTTACTTCTAAACGGTTACTACAGCTGCAGACTGGCTAATCATCGGTGACGTCGACCTGGCTGCCAAGCAGAGGCAGAGACATGTTATGGCGCCCGTCGAGCCAGTACGTCTTCTGCAGTCCTTTACCCTGCAAATGATGGCAACTGCTAGGAATGCAAATCACGCAAAGTGCACTTACTAGAAAACAGAAACAAACATTTTGGGTATCATAAACTGAGAAGTAAGAAGGGCGTTAAATTGTTTGAAACAGAGCGCGTGTGAGAGTAAACGTGCAGCCGATTGTTAAAAAATATTAGCAAAATGTAAAGCAGTCAAAATCGAAATAAACAAACGGGTATTATTGCAAGAAAAGCATAAAGATTGAATGTAAATAAATTCATATTTCGGTTAGTACACGTGCATAAGTCGAACAAATCAAAATAAGTAAAGTTTTCGGTCTGAGCTAACAAGCACGACGGGGAGAAATTGTTTCACCTTGACTTCAACTTCGCCCCTCTGACGCATGATGTATCCAAGCTGTGATGCCGACAATGCGGTGAACATGGACTGACTCAGCTGTATGTGCATCGCTGCAACATTGTTACATACAGTTATAACGACGACGGCATGAATTTGTAGTAAAACCAAAAAAAATCCGACAAAATGTTATGCAACTGTTTTAATATTATGTGCTAGAACAGGTAACTAACTGTATAAAGTTACTTATCACGTATGATCACGTTGTATATTAAAGAAAACGCGAATTTTTCACCAAATGCTCTACTCTCGGCATATTAGGTGCACTTCAAGCGCACATTAAGTGGTTCCTTTAGCGTTGTCGCTAAAGTTCCGTTGGCGGCAATCGAACGAAAATCGCAGTAAAATCTTGACGGCAAGCACTCGCTTTGTTCTGCAATTAAAACCTTAATCGTGAAGTACAACTAGAACACCCGTGCGTCGCCTGTAACTGACGTACGTTTTCCGGTGGACTCCATGCGGCTGGCGACGTTGACGGTGTCACCAAAGAGACAGTACCTCGGCATTGTGACTCCAACCACTCCGCCGACGACTGAGCCACTGTGCATACCGCAGCGTATTATCAACCTGCGCTCCGGACGATGAGCGATCTATGCATTACACGCGCACACACGAACAAAATCCGCTTATCATGCAAATACGGCTAACGTTGACAAAGTGACACTTACCCTGAAATTTTCGTTTAACTGCTAAAAGTTTCACATTCAAGTTTCTGCTTAGCTGTATCACATCATGTGTTCTTTGAGTAAGTGTTGTGGGAGTAACGTGCGAGTTTATAACATGCATCACAGACACAGTTTTGAAGTAGACAAGTCATTAATTAAGACGAAACAAAAATGTTATTTAAACTTTATACAGTAGGTAAAATTAGTTGCAAAATTCAGCGAAACAGCAGCAATTGAAGCTTAACACATTTGTTATAACTCAGGTTTTATAAGTCGTCTTATAAAATATCGGTCTATATATAAGCTTATATTCCACGATGATCAAACAGTATAAACAAAATTAATTTAAAATCTGCAAATAACGAAATAAAGCACATTTATCAGCTCGCATCACCTTGAAGTTAGTGACGCCGTGACACAGTGTAAGAGCCATGTCGGCCAACTCCGAAGCATGTTGTGGATTGGATATCGGTATACCTGATGACACCATGTACGCATCGCCAATTGTCTCCACCTGGACACGTCAGCAATACAAACAAAATGAATCATCGTTAAACAAGTAAAATTATAAATTCCAATCAATCCTACTACTTGGTGTTTGTGACGTCCGACATTTTGCAAATCTATTGTCTCAACAAATGTTACGCAAGTGAAGGCATGCATAAAAAAGATTAAAGAAGATTTAAACCAAATAAACAAAAAACACAATATACATAAACTTGTTATTGGTGACCGTTGTCTAGCATATTGTTATGTATTCCTGCTTGCAAATAAGCTTAACTTTAGACAAAAACTTTATTTTCACTGTTGGAGTGAATGAATTCGCCACAGAATCTGAATAAGTGTAACCTTATAGACTTTGAACTTTGCGATTGTGGTGTCGAACATAAAATATAGATCGTTGAGCATCGTAACCACTTCCATTGGAGTACTTTCACTGGCCAGTTTAGTGAAAGACACAATGTCAGAGAAATAAACAGACGCATCAGGAAACAGTTCTGGGTTGACATGTTTACCCGCCTTCAGTTGTTCCGCCACGCTTCTATATACGACCAATACAGCATACTTTGCATGTAATGTTGAACAAAACTGTTTAATTGAATTCGGTCTTAAAATGAAACTTACTGCCAATTTTGAATTCGAGTTTTTAAACATTTTAACACATAGATAATTGTACTAAAGCGAAAAAGGTGCGTGCGGTTGTACTAGAAAAAAACGAGCTCAAAACCTAAAACACCGCGATGCAAAACCAGAATTACCGCCATTGTTGCAACTTTGTAACAGCATAAAAGATTTTACTGCACTGCTGCGTAGCTCTACAATGTGATTACTTATTCTCTAGGTAGTATTATTATATACTCGTAATATCGTACTGCTGAACATCCGGAACAATGGCCAAAAGTGCTATAGGAAATATGGTTAACGGAATAAACGCACAGAAATCAACGTTATTCGGGTTTAACCAAAAACTATTCTTTCGAGCCTCCTTTCAAAAGAAGTAACAGAACTGCTTTAGAACAAGCTATTCTTGCATTGGCTTTTATCACAGGCGTAAAGAACTAACACAGGCATCATGCTGTAAAGCAGCATGTCTGCTTTCTTCTTTTCATCTTTGTACTGTTGCGTCTTTTCTTCGACCAAATCTTCCAGATTGTTGGCGTACTTCTCCATCATTTGCAGCATGTTGTCTATTATGTTTACTTCTCTGCATCAAACGACATTTTGCAGATTTCAGATTGTGTTTGAGTTGTGCGTCTAACGAAACTATGTGCAGCATGTGTCGTAATATCGAAAACGTTTTTATTTTCACAAAAAAATGATACAAAAAAAATAGAAAAACATGACAGCCGGGCTCAAAAAAGATCACATTAAGCGTATAGTCAAAAGTTTAAAAAATAATTTAACGAAACTCTATAGCTCTATCCAGTATGACCTTGCCATTCATGGGTGTTGATTTTTAACAGTAATCTTAATAATCAGGCCATAAGCATGAGTGTCTATGATTTTTAACAATCGGTCTACCAACAATGCTGTAGCTCCATTAAAACAAACTAAGACAACCATCAGACACAAAAATTACAACACAGGATAAAAACCGAAGCGTTGTAAGTATTCAGAAACTACAATTGTTGTCGGTTCATTGGCCGAAACGAAAACTGAACCTGGGAGCTTTTATGTTAAAGTTAAAACTCTACCACATGATCACTTATCTTTTTTGTATATATTCTTTTTTAAGCCAAAAAATATCGTACTTTCCTTTGTTGAGGACGAGAAAGCGGTTGCGGATGTTGGGAAAGTCGGGACGCAGGGTTGGATACTCGTCCCAGCAATCACGCATCAACTGAATCAACTGAACATCGTTGGTCGTGTCGTTGGCTGGAATTGGAGGACGAAACGGAGGCGTTTCACCTCCGCTTACACGAACGAATATATCTGTTCAAGCGAGAGTGACACTATTTAGCGAGTCACGTTATTTTATAAGTCGCAGCATGCACGTTTATTGTCTAATACAAACACATAAACTACGTACAGTGTACAAGATGATCGCAAAAAAGTTCGCTAAGCAAAAATAGCAGTGTAGACTATCTCCACCCTGGGCAAACATTTTTGGTTTTTAATACGTCTCGACTACTAAACGTTTTTGCCAACAACCAATTATAGCTACATCGCGACTATCAGCATGTTACTAATAAGATTTAAGAGCCGAGTATCGATCCGTTTAAAAACTATGGTGTCGAATGTTGTCTGCAAAATCTGATCGCCTTTACATTGAAAATTATTAAGTCGTTTGCACTTGTGGGTAAAAATGGCCCATATCCAATGTCTATTTTCCTACTGTTTTAAAATATAGAAAAGTTTTAACCATTAATGCATAGCACCAAAAACCAGTGTTGTTCGCCAAGTCAGTTAAGTATTTACAAGCTCTTAGCTTAGGGAACTGTCGCGCTCTACGCGTGTCGTGATGGTTATTGCGACTTACCGTGTAGCCACAATACCGCACGATTGGCACACCATAGTGCGTTTAAGGTCATCCAAGGTCAATGATTTTAATGTCATTTGAAAGGCAGTATTTGACTTCCTATTAGTGATCAATAACAACCTAGGCCCTATCTTGCACAGTTTAGTCACAATACACCCGTTACAGAGTACGACAGACGACGACGGACGACAACCATGCAAGACGCAATCTACAGTATTGCTGTAGCGCGTCAACAATATCTGTCAAAGACAGACGGACAGACGGGCAAGATCCACGGCTTGTTAGAACGGCCGTATAAATAGACCAAAAAATCGCAGCAAGTATGACTTAGGCGATGGATGTTGTGTGCTAGCGCAAGTGTGCGCGCCCACAGCCAGCCTTACGGCCGCGCCCTTCTCGCCGGCGTCGTTCAAAACGGGCAAAGTGTACGTAAGCTGGCACTCAGCTGTAATAAGTGAACTCGTCCGGAGTGTTATGGGGTGTTTACACGATCCAGCAAACGTCCAACAAACTTTCAGCAAATGTATTCAAAATACACGTGCTAATGCTGGACGTTTGCTGGATCGTGTAAACACCCCCTATTAGGTACCTTCTAAGAGGCGATGAGGGGTGACAGGTAAGGTCGGTCGGAACGGCCACGTCGCTGCTGCTCAGACAGGGACAAACATCGGGAAAAGCTGAAAGCAGCACGGCAACTTTAAGGACTGTCATAGCGCCGGTGTGCGACTGTCAATAAGCGTTCTTATACCAAATACAAACAACTAAATACATCTGCTCCGCAAGCACTGTGAGACTATTGCAGTCGTCGTCTGGTTGACGTACTTTTGGCGGCGATGGGTTGGCAGTGGTCGGCAGACTGGAACACTGGAGTGCGATAGATGACTTGGTGCATGATGATGGCGAAACTGTAAACGTCTGCAGCTTTCTGAGTGCTGACCGCTGCAAGCCTAGTTTCTTCGGACGTTTCTTGTGAGGACGTAGCCTTCATTATCTCAGGCGCCGCCCACAGCAGCGCTTCAACAACCGCGCACCTCATTTGACTTGGGCTACCATACCAATGTCTGTTAACAAACTTTCAAACACAATTATGTACGAGACCAGACAGTGACCAGGCCTATACTGACTACAAGTTGTCGTAACGTTCACGTTGTTAGACGGGAAGCGTTGAATGTCAAAATTACAAATCTCGCCTGCAAATTCGCAAACTGCTTATAAAAGCTGAACGCATTCAGGTTGGATGCTTCTGACTTTGCCGTAAGTTTTTGTGAAACATAGGCCTACATGATTTCCTTGCGTTGAGCTACGACAGTTTGGACAGTGATGGCCAGTTTCGGAAACGATTAGCCTCGATCAGTGCAGGGTGGTCATGCTGAAGACTGTCATACTTAAATACACGACCATTCTTCACTGCAATGATCGCAGCTAACTGTTTATGAAACTCTGAACGTGTTCAATCCAAATAATGCGTTCACTTTCACATTCTGTCTTGTGTTTTGTCTCCAAATGTAAGAGCTTTGTACATAAACAAAAAATGTAAAGAGCAAAATGCGGACCGGAATATTTCTCGTTATCTGTGTCGTAAGCGACTTGTCTAAGATGTCCGAGTCCAAAGTCGGTGATCTTGATCATCCAGCGACCGTCCAGCAGACAGTTAGTGCTCTTAAGGCGACCGTGAAACTTCAGCTGACTTTTGTGAACGTATTCCATTCCCTGATAAATGATACATCATAAGAGTTCATTATCCGAATACAAAGTGACTTAAGCACAAAACTGTCAATGTCTTACACCAGCTACAACATTACGAAAACAGTGACTTGATAAGTTGATTCATAGCTAACCTTTATGATTTCTCTGATAAACGAATTCTTGAAGTTCTGGTCGAGTTTTATGTGATCATTCAGTAGCACATCCTAAACATCAGCATTGAACAACAATAATTATATGTATGCCCGCTTATAGCAGCGATTAGTTTCAGGAAACTCGCTCAGAATTTTTACCAGACAAGTAGCCTGATACAGAAACCACATAGAAGCTATTTTGTACTCAGGAACGTACAGTAATATTACAAACTATTAATGTTAATTTTAAAAAACATGTTATAAAATTATTAACGCAATTGTAGCTTCTTTGTTGCCACGAAAATTAAACAAAAGTAAGTATACGCGTAAATGACTCAACTTAGCAGGCCTGCGACTTAACGTTGTACAGTGTAATCTACAATGTGTCTCAAAAAACGTCCCACTTTGTAAATGTCTATATCTTCGTCAAATCTTGACCCATTTTCAAAATTTTTTCACTGGCACACTTTGTGGACAAGTAGCAGTAGTGCTATTATTAAACATACCACCACTCCTTAACTGCGTGTCTACAGTACCATGTAAAACTTAAATTGTCAAAAATGTTTAAATCCTAATATTACAAAAATGCAAAAATAATGCAAAAATTATTTTTTAAAAACAATTTTCCAACAATGTTTAGTTTTGATACAATTCTTGTGTTTCTAAACAAAAGCAGTTGATATTATTGTAAAAATAATTTTTGTTATGCAGTGACAATACACCGGTAAAGTAACGTGCATTTAGCAATGGGGACAAGGCTTTAACTAAAAACTTTTATGAGTTAAAAAATGCAGTTGGCAAAGAATACTAGCAAAATTTCTAAAAATAAACAGAAACATAAAAGGACTGAAACACGTTACTAAAAAGATTTGGACAACAGGAAACGCCGAACAAAGCCATGAGAGCTGCAGACTGAAGCATGCACGTACTGAAGAGAACGTGACCACTGTGGATGAACTGGTAGCCTTTTACAAAACCACGAAGGGCAGAAACAAACACACCGTATAACACGCCAGATATCCACAAAGACGGGTCTAATACAGTGTAGCATTGTAGGCCTATAAATCATTCGTCGCGATTTTGGTCTGAAGTGTCTTTCATCTTCCAACACGCCTGTTGCCTAGTATTGCTAGTTTTTTCTTGCATTTGTGTTTCGCAAGGTAGTGTAGCGACGCTGTTACGGTGTGGTGAAATATTTAATAACCACTATATTGCAAATTGTCCAAAGAGTGTGCCAGTAAAAAATTTCAAAAGTCGGTTAATATTTGTCAAAGATATGAACAGTTACGAAGTGGAACGTTTTTTCTTTTGAGACACAGTGTAGTTATAGCCCACCTGCAAGCTTCCGCGCGAACAGTGAACTGTTACCATGCAAATGTTCGGTGCTTCACTACAAAGTCCGATAAAGGAATTCAAATTCTCGTGATTCATGTCCCTCATCTGTTTCGTACACAACGTAATAAGCTTAATATTAGCACTATAATTACAACATCGAAATTTCAAAAGGAATACAAACAAATATTAAACAGGCACATAATCTAGATCTATAAGCAACCTGGTTAACAAAATCGACAACTTTATTAAAATAATTTACGTACATGGCGCACAAATTAGCCTATTACAATTAACAAATCTTACCATGAAACTGAGTTTAAACATTTTACAAGTTTCCGTGAATAAAAAGTAAAAACCTATTAGTCAAAACAAAAACAATCTGTGCAAGTCAAGACAGTTTTTACGCGCGATAGCAGAATGCTTCGCTTGTCTTAGCCATCGTATAGGCGTCCATCCCGTTCGTCTGTCTGTCCGTTTGTGACACTGTGGTATTGTGTCTAAAAGACGCAAGCTAGGATCACGAGATCTACACTGTGGGCTGCCCCAAAGGCTCTAGTTTATCGTGACAAAATTTCGTGTCTGTGGGTGCAGCGGTTCCTTCGGTTCCCCTAAAAAAGACGTTATTTTGCCGTTATTGGCTAATATAGTGTGAAAACGGTTGCAGATAGGTACAGACATGCTGCTTACCATAACAAGCACTGGTGACAGGCTTTTTAGATTTATCAACATCGATGACCTTGAACGATCTTGAACCTCCCCAAAAAGGGATTTTTAGTAAATTTTTGGATGCAGCGCACATTTCAACATTGAATTGTGACGAAATGGCTTGAGATAATCCAAGACAACTTGCGCATAAAATTTTCCGCATTCAACGTAGATTTTAGCAGTCCAAGTCCCGACCCCCTAGGTTCAAGGAGGCCGGTGCAGGCGGGCGTCAAAGACAGCTACTCCCCAAAACGTGGTTATTTTACCTCAATTATCTCGTGTAGCGCGAAAACGGTTGCAGATAGGCACAAACATGCTGCTTATGATTATGATAATAAGCAATAGTGACCAACTTTTTATTGGTGTCAACGTCGATGATTTTAGATGACCTTAAACCCTTAAAATAAGGTTTTTAGTGATTTTTTTGCGATTTTCGGCTGCGACACACATTTTAAAAGTGAATTGCGCCGAAATGGCTGGAGATGGGCCTGAACAACCTGCGTATGACACTTTTAGCATAGAACGTATATTTTTAAGAATTTAAGTTGCGATGTCTCAAATTCAAGAAGTCTTTTGTACGGAGGCTTCAAATTTAAGTACTTTTTCAAGATGCATTAATATCTTATTGATGTAGGCCTACACTGATGGCCAAAGTGGCAGGAATGCTGCTATCGCACGTCACGTGAGCTTTGCTCAAATTACTTGTTCTATGTTGTTCCTCTGAAACAAAACACAATGATTACAATGGAGCCACACGCTGCATTTTGATTAGCAGCATTAAGAGTGTTCTTACGAGCTTCAGCTGAAGAAGATCGTCACTAGACAGTGTCAGATTCTCAAGCTGTAGAAACTTGACGAAGACAGATAGGCCGTGATAATGTCCGACTCTTCGCTGTCTGAACATAGAGCCCGAAGATCGTCCGTCTTCGCCACTGGTTGTAGCTGTTGTGCTGAGTACGTCAGACTGTTCAGCGCTTACCTACAATTCGGTCAGAAGAACTCAGCTTTCTATTCTCAGTGGAACGAGAACTGATCAATTACCGCGACTAACAACAGCGTTTATCATCCATACTATAACAGCAGGTTTGTCTACGCGCGTCAAGTTAGTAACAACCGTACGACATTCAACGTACCAATTTCTCTAACAAAAACACCAAATATATCTTCTAGTACGCGGCGGATTGCGTCCGTCTTAACACACTTCTTACCACCAGGCCTTTAGCTGGTTGCGAATTAGTAACTGTGTGGAGTGATCCCACGTGGAAGACTCGCATCCAGCACCCAAATTTGACACCAAAGAGGTCTTTTGGTGAAGCGGAGTTCTGCCGAACACCTTTACAGGTAAGAACTCCCACCCATCATGGGCCAGGCCCAGAAAGTATCTGCTGCCGGGGTAGATCTTGGTCTGTGGCCACGAGATGTGACATCCGATAGGTCCACGGCCCACCATGGTAGAGGCGGTACAGTGGGTGAAGGTGGGTACTGTGCCGCGCGCACCGAAATAAGTAAGCACACCAACGTTGGACGTAATGAGATAACCGTAGTACTGACCGGGTGGTACCGTGGAAGGTCACACAACCAACCGTTTTTATTCAAAGACAAAATTGGCTGCAGGCTTACAACAGCGTCAAACGCTGAAACGCAGCTGCTAGGCTATATAGCGTGGCAATGGGACAGATACCTCGTTCCACAAAACGTATTTCTAGTATTAATTTTAAAACATTTAATGCACAAGAGGCGCACAATAGGTAACCTGCGGTTGATGGGCAAAGGTAATCTCTTCGAAATTAATTTTCCATCGAGTTGCCTGAAGATCTCGTTCAAACTTTTTGCTCCTATAAAACAGTACACATTTTTTCAGCGCGTGATCATCTAATATTTTCCAGTAAAATTCTCGTTTATTTAAATGCGTTACTTCAATCCGTTTTCGTTAACTTGCTTACCTGTAAACGTAAATGACAAAACCGACGATAAGGACCAACACCAGTAGACAGACTCCAGCAGTAATAAGCCCGGCGTCACGAACTACAATATGAATAAAAACAACAATTTTACAGCTGTAACGACGCGGGGGTATATCGGTTATTCGGTGCATAGGCCTATCCCATAATTCCAGTCAAGTAAACTTTATATTTTTTTCAAACGCCCCTGAACTCTTTCAGCGCAAGCTAGTGTGTTTAACAAAGCGTGCGCAAAAACGTGCAAATAACAGTGATTATTCAGTGATTATTGCGTAAATTAACAGCAACCTGAGTTATTTTCTGGGCAGAGCTCGTTGTAAAACCCACATCGAGGTCGATCAGGAGGCAAAGTCAAACGCTTGTCTTTCAAAAACTCAACATCCTGCAAACACACGGAGTATTGTACTAAAACTTCGTTTAGTGCAGCCTATTTTGTTTATTATGATTAACCTGAAGTGCCTTCTGTCTGACGTCAACAAGTTATAAGAACATAACAATCTGCAGTGTGTGCAATACATATAAACATGTACTTGTTTAAACAAATTTTTTTTATAAGCAATCTACTGCATTCGGTTAAAAATTTGCATACCAGCCATTCCATGCAAGCAGTGGCATTTTTTCCAGATTTCGACAGTGGAATCTGTATGTATTCCTGAAATTCGTTGCTTCCACTGGCCAAGTACCAGACGTCATAGTCCATTATCCGATCGCCCTTGTAGTCAATAACCACGGGACCCGTCTTTCCTGGAAATATGACGACAGTCATATCCATTCGATGTGTCAAATAATATTAGTTAATAACAATAACAAACAAGACTGTCGACATGCAAAACTAAAATATTAACACCAGTTAATTTTGAATGATCGTGTAGTAACAGGCTGTTATCTTCGACCTACTTTCGGCTTATTTTAAGAGGTCTATGTTACGTAGGCCTATACAGTAGAGAAATCTAATAATACGTATTCGCAAAGTTCTTTTTCTTCTTCTTCTTTACTAGATACCGCACTGCTGAAATTGGTAAGCGAGGACGCGGGGCGAGCTTATACCACTCCAGACAGTGCGGTATCGTAATTAAGCTACGGCTAGGCTGCATCGTCGTTTGCTTTATGACACACGACTGCAGCTTAAAATTGAGAAAAAAGTACCAGTACAAGCCAAGTGTGGTTTAATTTTCGATAACGCACAAATGATCAGAGTTGAGTAATGTGCATAAAGGTTCGAGTGTTCCCACGTGCATTGTAAGTAAGTAATGGTGATTCAGTGGTCCACAGAGCTTTCTCACAACTCTTGTAGTCCGTAGTGGCGGTGCGCATCTCCGTCTCTAGCCTCTGAGACGGCAGTGAGTGCAAACACAACCCAGTTACATGGGAGGTAGGCCAGACCTTGTCCATATACTGCCGTTTACCTTCCCGGCGATGAGGCCGGTACCAAGTTATACTGCTTGGTGAACAGAGGCACCTGTGTGTGAACAACTTGCCCAAGGTCGTTACCTCGTAGTGCGCCGGGCTGGAATCAAACCGGGAACCTTCGGGTCACCAGTTCGACACGCTACCGCTACACCACCAAGCCGCACAAATAAGTAAGTACGTTTATATAGCGCACAATAATGTCGGCGAGAAACTCACCGAATCTGAGACGCTGCGCATTATCAATCAGTCAATCCAGGTTATTTCAGACATAAACTAAATATTCGGGGCAGAACCCAACGTGAGGCCGCCCGGCGCCATAAGATTGAAGGAAAAGGTTAGGCAGTTGAAATTCCCCTCGTAGCAATGTCGCGTGGCCCAAACTCAAATACGTTAGCATACACAGAATGCGTACTGTCGACTTAGGGTGGGTCAACATCCGCGCCCTAGCCGCCGTTGTTAGTGGACCAAAGTTCGCCGTTTTTTGTTCAACGCAAAAGGGATCGTAGTTAATAACGCCGTTTACCGCTTGTTGACAGCCCCATTCACTTCATAGATATTCGCGGTCAAATTCGAAAATTGTATTGAATCGCGCCGAATTTTGGACGTTTTTTGCTGTACCAAATTTTAAGGGGCTGGTGCCCCCAAAAAGTTGTACCTGCCTTATCACCCGGTTTAGGGGCAAATCAAGTGGCAAAGTTTTATGGAGCTACTTTTCCCACCCACAAATTTATAGGCACGAATACGCTACTTTTTGAGCCAATTTTTACCCCCTGTAAGCAACATTGGGGAAACCCCCCTTCTCCAGTGGCGTGTGCTCTAGCAATACTTGGTCAATCTTAAGAGCGTGTAAAAATTTGGGGGCACAGCACCCTTTAGAGGCCAAAATATGGTCTTCCGAAAAAAAAATCAATTTTGTGGGTGAACATTAGCTGCATAAACGCTGTGGTTAGTGGACCAAAGTTCACCGGACTTTTTCCGTCTAACGCGTGAGAAATCGCAGTCGATAACATAGTTTTCCGATTTTGGATAGCTCTATCCGTTCCGGAGACATTTGCGGTCAAAGTCTAAAGTCGTTCAATATCGCGTCAAATTTAGCTTGTTTTACCCCTCCCCCATTTTTTGGAGGGGGGAGAGGAAGAGATTATAAAGCTGAACATGCTTTCGGCCATAATATGTGGCAAAATTTTACGGCGATCGGCCGAAAGTCCTTTCCGGGCGGCCTAATTATATTATTTGACAGCTGATCTGCGAATAGCCTAGACGCATTGGGTAGAAAATAGTTAAGTTGCTAATTAAATGACAAATGCATTAACTCGCCAACCTTCTGCGACCCAATTGCGAGCCACATCTGGCCATAAAGTTCCGTTGCGCCAATCAAGCTTTTCAGTCATAATGTGTTCCATCATCGTCATGTACAGGTAGACGGCATCGTACAAAAACAAAGAGTTAATGGATCCCTGAATGACAACAAAAAATCAAACCAAATCAGATCAAATCACATCATTCGTTTGCTCATAATACGTAGCACAACAGTGTAGATGATAACACGTGAACAGAGCAGGACAGCGTGTATAGCTGCCCTTATAAACACACAAAAATACAGGCCTACAAAAAACATTTATATTGCAGCAAGTAGCAACATCGATATTGAAATGGCAATGTCCAAAACATTTAAATCTGCACGTAAAACATATAAAACATCCATAGCAACTAATCATCTACTGTTTAACAGAAAATAATTTTTAAAAAACTTTTTTTAAATGCAGAAAAATTAACACACTTAATACTCGGTCTAAAAGTGAACAGCGTAGCAGAGGTTGTAGTTGGCGGCAGTGAATTCCAGATTCTAACAACCCTTTCAGCAACGAATCGGCCACGAGCAGCACTATTGCAATGTGACTTAAAGAGTTTATGTGTGCCCTCTAGTGCCGCTAGCACAACAGAACTCAATAAAATCAGGAATCTGTATATGGACGGACCAGGCCAAAAACCATCTTATATCAAAACTAGAGATTTGGGGCAAAGCCCAACCTGAGTCCGCCCGGCGCCCTAAGTCCGATTGGGGGAAATTTAGAGGGGTGAAATTCCACCGGTAGCAAAGTCACGTGGCATGCACACAAATGCATTAGCATACGCACAACGCGCACTATTGACTTAGGGTAGGTAAACATTAGCCGCGTAATCTCTGATGTTAGTGGACTCAAGTTCACACAATTTTTTATTCAACGCGGAATTAACTGTATTTGATAACGCCGTTTACCGCTTGTCGATATACCTATGCAGTTCAGAGATATTTGCGCTCAAAGTCGAAAGTTGTCGTTAAACGTACTAAATTTTGCGCGTTTTTGCACTCCCAAATTTTAAGGAAGCGGTGCCCTTTAAAAGTTGTACCCGCGTTATCACCCCCATCTAGCAGCACGTCACGTGGCAAAGTCTCATGAAGCTACTCCCTTTGGCTCCGAAGATCCTTCTTCTAATACGCTACATTTTAAGCCAATTTTTGACCCCCTCTGAAAAAGTTGTAAGGGGGGGCCGCCGTCCCCGGTGGGGGGTGCGCTAGTAAGACTTGGTCATTCTTTAGCGCCTGTAAAAATTTGGGGGCGCAGCACCCCCTAGGGGCCGAAATATGGTCTTCCGAATAATGCGCTTTCGGTGGGTACAAACTCACATCTAGATCTCCAAGGTTACTGGACCGATCTTCACCGGACTTGTTGCCTAACGCGAGAGGAATCGCTGTCGAACGAGTAACTCACCAATTTTGAATACCTTCATCCGTTCCGGAGATATTCGCCGCCAAACTTCGAAGTCAACCGAAATCGGGCCAAATTTTGCATGTTTTTGGCCCCTAAAAATTTTTTGGGGAGGCTCTCCCAAAATTTTGGACCGGGATTATAAAATTGAACATACTTAGGAGCATGGTGCAAAATTTCGCGGCGATCAGCCCACGGAGCTCGGAGATTACGCGAGGGGGAAAAAGAGAAAAAAACCACAGCAAAACAGAAGTCCTTCCGAAAACTATCGTTTTCGGGCGGACTAATAAGTTCAGGTGAAGACGTCGTAGTTTAAGGCTAAGCATATTGAGGTACTGCAGTCGTTGGGCGTAATTCATAAAGTTTAGTTTAACTTTTTAGTAAAACGTCGCTGGACTTTTTCTGTAAACTCATTATCTTCATTCAAACAGAACGAACAAATAACTGAACAGTATTCGACTGCAGGTAGTACATACTCATCATCATCATCATTTTATTTCGTTCATAGACACATAGCATGACATTTTAAAGGTCACAAGTAATGAACTGAAACGACAAGGTTGAAACAACACTGACAGCCGCCCATAAGCCTAAATAATACAAAACACATGCAAAATAAACGAGCAGTTAAAAACACTTCAAAAATACGGCAAAATCAACAGAGCCTATAGACTGTTTAAAGGTGTTGATACTTCTAAAATTAACACTACTTGGTAATGAATTCCAAACGTTTATAATGCGCTCACAGAAGAACGACGAGCGTGCACTATGATTTGTACGATGCTTGTAAAGTTTAAACTGATGACCGCGTG
>Ga0209367_1003137_pt1 | contig 22305 bp, 15 predicted proteins | sample WorMetLIZISLAND2_FD_187412 | JGI IMG/M metagenome (GOLD analysis project Ga0209367, IMG submission 187412) | Marine gutless worms symbiont microbial communities from Max Planck institute for Marine Microbiology, Germany - Olavius geniculatus... ... | reverse complement strand
ATATAAATGACGCCGTTAAATTGGCCGACCCCGAAAACCATACCCTAGAACCAAAAATTACGACTTTATCTTATACATAGCCGGAGTTATGACAGTTTAAAGCATAGTCTAATTTTGCCCATAGGCGCCATTGTAATTTTTCATATTTTTTGTGAAAAAATAGGTGAAAATGTTGAATTTAAATTTTGTAACCCCCAAAAGGCACTTGCGCGAAACCGCGTCATATGAGCCATCGTGCGTTAAAATCAGTTCAGTCGTTTTTCCTGTAGAGGACGGCAAGAAAAAAAAGGAAAGGGAAGGGAAGGCACAAAAAGTCACGCAAGCGTTATATTTCACCTATTCGTGGGGAAGCCCTCCGTAAACGGATTTTCACCAAATTTTGCACATCAGGAGATATGCTGGACGTAATCATCTGTGCAAATTTTGGTGTAAAAAAATTAAGGGATTTGGGAAATACGAGGGGTCAAATTTTGGAGTTTCCCATTGAAATGGCTGGTCACCTTTACAACAGGGCTGGCGCTACCGCGCAGCCTGTGATGTAGTTCAAACTTCCATTGGGTCAAAATCTTACAGTAACAATCCTTTTTGTACGGTTTCAGCCACAGGTTGCTTCTAGATCATGTCGCTATTGCTTACTGTATCTGGTTTAGTAAAAAAATGCAAATAAAAATGTCAAACTTTGCGGCTAAACCGAGAATTAAGCCGGTTTGGAGTCTATTCGGTCTGCCACGTTTTCTCAATCATTTCAGGGATCATCCCTTGAATGGTCTCTTTCTCCAGACATCCGTATTTTTTACGGCAATCCCGAATGAGTTTTTTTTTTATTTCAGCAAGCTGTTAATAAAATGACGGGCTCAAACGCCGTCTTACGGTCTTGCCTGACGACCAGATTATACTCCGACCCGCAGCCGAGTAACCTAGGCTAAGCCTGTATCTCTCTCTGTCTTTCTTCTTTCTCCCACTTCCATCACGGCAGCCGAATATAGGCATCAGTAACTGGCCACAGCTAGCGATCGTGTCCAGCATACAAGCATGAGTACGATAGGCACTGTCACGCTTAAGACCCCGCCTGATCCGATTCTGCCAATGATAGATATACGCGTGCCGTTGTCCACTTGCACCGACCCGATCCGGTCAGATGCCTGACAATAAATCCTTCGCGTTCGTTCGGTCGCCAATCGTTTTCGCTCGGCGAGGCGAACAAATCTGGTGGCAATTGTGCGTTAACGAACGAATCAATTCTGCTACTATCTCGACCGCCGGCGGGGCGGGTCGTCCGTCCACCGTTTAAAGCACGTTCGTCGGGGGACACCGGACGCCAACGCCGCCAACATACCATACCCGGCAATCGGCCGGTCTATATTACATTCACGGTCAGCGGGGCTAAAGGCTTTGACAGACGGACGTCATATCGCCGGCAGGTATCGATTACGCGGTGCCATATAGCGGTCGTCGTCATACATTAAATATGCATTAAGCCGGGGACGGTTTGGGCTTGGCCCGGTCGATAGACGGGCCGTGGCGGTCGATCGTCGGTCGTGCGATGACGATTGCTATCGGCTATAGGACGACCGCAGCCCGGGCGGGCGACAGCACCATGGACGGTCCCGCGAGGTAGGTCTAGGCGGCCGTCACGCATTCGACTCCCAGACAGAGAACAGAACAGCAGCCAGCCCGCGTCGTCATCTCTCACGGATTATAAGTCACGTGACGCGTGATGACGTAGCCGTAAATAGCAAGTGCTTCTCCTCCTCCTCGTACCCGCGGGCGGCAGTAACCTCCTCCCAGGAGCCGGGCGGAGGTGAAATTAAATTGTGGGAGAAGATGGGCGACCACGTTGTGACTCGTGAGACCTGGCTGTGGTGATTGCAGACTCTGATTCCGTACAGTTGGTCAAACGGAAGCCTCCCGGCGAGTCAGAGCCCATCGTGAAATGTCCGTCAAAGCGTCACTGTCAAAAACGTGGCCATAAATTTTGCTCGGCGGCGGTCGGGTTGATATTGCTTTTCCCTCCCCCATCATCTTCCTTTTCCTTTCCTTTTCTTCTTTTGTACTTTCTTCTTCTTTTTGTTTCCCACTCTCTTTCGTACCCCGAAATTCAGCTAGGGGTCTGAAGAGCGCCAAATCCCGGCCATAAACGCATCTTCGATTCTTAAAACGCATCTCATGCGCCCTGATTCTTTCTGAGACTTTGGCGCTTTATAAATCATTTAAATTATTTACTTACTCGTGGCAGCAGTCGTTTACGCGCAATGCAAATGGCTGGGTTTTTTTGGTTAATTTGTCAAATAAAAAATGTTCAACGTCTCGGGGGGGGAGTAAACCCGTTAAGCCTTTCCTTCTTCAGGTACGGTCCTGCATGTTTGTTATGATGAGCTGTCAACTCGTCGGCCTGCATCCATCCCTGATGCGTCTTCGTCGGTCTAAAACTGACAGCGGTCAATGCAGCGATCAATCCTCCGGCCATGATAAGCTGTCAGCAGCCATGCAACGCGCTAGGCTTTCATTATTATGATATCGGCGCCATCTCTTTTTTTCCTGTCGCTTACTTTACTAAGTGTCCAGTTTTTTTAAATAGCACGAGATGTCTTGTTTTCGTGTCTTGCCGACATTGTGCGCTTTATAAATGTGTCTACTTACTTAACGACGTCAGTATCGCTGTATACAATGAAACTTTCTATGGCTACTTTCTGCTCCACTGCGTCGACCGTCAACGATTTGTTTGCAACAATTTTCACGCTGTTTTACATAAAGGTGTGTATGTCTTAAGAAATCTGCTCAGTAAATCTAAATATGATAAATGATGTTTACAAAATAAGCCAGAAATAAAGTCGCTGATTTGAGCAATGATACATACAATCATGCAGTTAGTAGCAATGTTTATTGGCTTACTAAACCTAATCGCTTCAATTTTTCTGAGAGAGTATTTAAAAAAACTGGACTAGATGACCAACAAAACATCCAATCACAGTACATCAGTGATCTCGCGGTGTCGTCGACAGAATAAACAAACTCGTGAAAAAAACAGGAGCCACATTTTCGAAACTTCTTTGGAAAATGTCTTTGAAAAGTTTCGAAAATGTGGCCCCAGATCACAAACCGACAGAAAGACACTTCTCGAACGCTTGCAGTGCCAAGGCAAAATCGATAGTTTGTATGTGTGTAGCCTAAGGATGGAGGTTGGCGTCCGGCTGACTGCAGACGCTGGCTGGGACATAGTTGGTGATCGGCTGATCGCGATGTCTGGAGGTCGGCGCAACGACCCGTCGCCGGTCAAGCGGTCCAGAGAGTGAGTGAATGAATGAGTAGACCTGTATCCTTCATTGTAATAGTCTCCATCGATGTCGACTCTGTGCTGCACTTTTGTAGGCCTACTGCGACGTGCGGTATTTCACTTGACAGAATCACATTTGTAAAGTTGAGCTACATCCACAAAACTCATATTATATATCGTGTAGGCCTAAATCAGTAAAAATGTCATTTAGCCAAATAATGTTTCCAGTATTTCGTTCACTGAATTCCGGTGTAGTGAAAAATTCGTCGCACCGGAAAATTATTCCCACACGCAGCAGTACGGGTTGCGGTTAAGATTAAGGATAGGGTTAAATTTAGGGTTAGGGTTAGGATTAGCGTTAGTTACATTATGACAATATGGATGTGGGAAGAATTTTCCAGGTGCGACAAATTTTTCACGATACCGGTATTCGAAAGTCGGATTTGCGTGAAAAACCCGAGGCAAGAACTGTCGACTTTAAAAAATCCGAGCCACAGTCGGCCACATACACAACAGACATCTATATCGTCTGGACGACCATGGTTGCACGGTTTGCGTTGGCTACTTTGAATCGCTATCTTGCTGCGTCACACAGTAGGTACAGGCAGGTAGCGAACGGTTCTTGGTGACTAGCCATGGCCATTCGTCCGTCCGTCCGTTCGGTGACCATGGCTGCTCTGCTGCTGCAACGGCTGCAACTGAAGGAATAAAGAGAGCCTTATCGATTGCACAGTCGGCTGCCGAAACTGCCCGTTAAAGCGACGCATCTGCCAAATTTACAGGACTCTATACTGCAGCGACGTGTTTTGCTCGTCGCATAGCGATGATGGCGAAGCGAGAAGCATACATTTTTCGTGCCGTTATCACAACTTCGCAACCTGCCATTTGTGCTAGAAAACGCTGTAAAGTGCAATGACAGTAAATATGTATTAAAATCGCGGTTAATTTTTTTCCCGTGAAACAAAGCGACAGTTCCAATCGATGAACGCCACTCGTCTGGTCAGGCGAATGTCGAACTTGGGGTCGCCCTTGTAACAAACCATTGCCTAATAAAATAACACACACACTGTATGTTGACTCGCGACGCTGCGAACTGTAAGCGACCATTATTCTCACACAGCGTGTCTGTGGCTGTGTCTGCATTTGCCGTCTGTCGGTCTGTGTACGTCTTTTTCTCCTGATGCTAGCATTTCGCTGCATTCGGCGTTTCCTTTGCATAGATAAAGTTATTGATACACATTGTACGATGACCATACTTTCATTTCGTATACAGCGTCCACCACTGTATGCCGGGGATTTAAGACTTCAAAAAATAGTTCTATATTTCAGTCCGGCGTTGCAACTTGCTTGTCTACTTTTTATCGACGTAACGGGATGATGGGTGAAACAAAAGAAAGATTGACTGGACGTCTTCAGCGGCAGAGGAAACTCTTAAAATAACAACAGCATCGACTAGGCGATTAGCTAATGGCCTCTTTCGCAGAACCCAGGGTCTGCTAGCACAGTACGACATAAGCCGTCAGACTCCTTCTTTCAGCCCACACATCTTGAGCCGTGCGTCACGAAGGCACTCGACACAGCAGCAGCAGCAGCAGTAGCACAACATCAACGATTTAGCATCTGTCGACGGCAATTAGTCGAGTGACCTCAGAGAAGAAATGATCGACAGAGATTGTTGGGTATGAAGGTCGCAAGAGTCGCCGTCCCTCGGCAGGTCAGAATGCATGATGGAAGAAGAATGCCGCAAATCGTGCTAAATCTTACCCCGCGACGGTCAGCGGCTTATATCCCCCCAAATCTGAAGTCGAAATCGGACGCACGTTCCCCTACTTTCAGGCTCAAGTTCTCCCATTTTGGGGCTCAAGCTCCCCCTTCGGGCTTCTTGTTAAGGGTATATATTACCCAGTGAAAAATAGGGGAAAATTTTGATTTTCACCTTTAACACCCCCATTTTTTACTGGGCACAATCTGCGCCCACGATGTATAGGGATATAGAAGCCACTGGCAACGCTGCCATCAATACAAGGCTTGGGCGCTCGACGACGTCGTTTCTCATTAATATAGCATCCGCCGATTACTGGTTATTAAGCATGCGTGCTAAAACTAGCAAGTACAAGATGCTCCAGAACACTACAAAAAACGGACAACAGAAACAGAATAATGCCTTTGAGGTGACAGAAAATACCTAACTAAAATCAGATTACAGACAAGGTATTCTATCTTAGCTATTTTATGCGACTTTTCTTTTGATTCAACTTTAGCACAAATGGAAAAAATGACAGTACTCGCAGCCCTTGTTTAGTATAAAAATACATCAATATAAAAAACTTTCTCTTTTCTTCTTGATGTAGACTCGCGTCGACTTTGGCATTTGATGACTGTGTAAATCTAACCTTTGACTTTTTGACCACTTTCTTTTGGCACTCCGGCATGGACCACTTAAGACTACATGAAAATTTACACTCGTTCAAACGCGGAAACCAGAGAAAGAAAACGAATTCTTGATGAAGCAGGTGTTGCTTTGACAGGCAGAGAAAAAGATGCATTTTCGCCGCCTTTCGGCTTCTTTGGTGGCGTCGGGTTGACTGTCACTCATCAATTATACACGTTTCCAGTTAGCGTTTGTCTTCTGCAACATCATTAGCTGCTGCAGCGCCGTCTGACACCTGCCACCGCGGACGCAGAAGCATTGGCGCTTTTATGTCGCGTTTGTCGACGAGCAAACTCGTCAAAAGTCACTCTGACTGCCCACTGACAAAACTGCCGACTAAACTGTTTTGTTTTTTTTCAAACTGGAAACATTTTGACATTTTGCTGGCGTTAGAAATGTTGCGTATACGTATGTTTTAGCGGTGTCGACCCTGACGACTGCTGATTGCAGCAGTGCATAAAAATTATTCACTTATCTGTAGCTTAAATGAAATTTTCCCGCTATTGTTGAATAATTTTGATGCTAAAATAAATTTTCATGTTTACTCATATATCTCCTCCAAAACTAGATTAATCAGGATGACACTTGGCACACGGAGTTAAGACCCAGGAACAAGTAAACATGCATAATTTTCGGCGTTATTTCTTTAAAGTGGGGCCTCACTTAAAAAAAAATTGGCAGATGAGATTTGTTGAAAGAACAATAACTATTTTTTTGACTTGTAGGAAATATCACGCGTGGTGTTCGTCTTACTGCTGTTTACGAAAGCGAATGCCAACACGCAAATTTAAAAGCGTCTCACAGAGAAATAATGAGAATGTTACGTACTGAGCGACAAACGACGACGTCCAACAGAGCAGCGATGCAGAAGGTTCTCCATACGCTCCAGACACAGAACGCGACGCTCGTCGAGCCGCTTACTGCGCCCATCTCCGCGAGTAACAACGTCGACCTGCTCGGTCGAACGGGCTGTAAGTTAGTTATCACACTGCAGAACGCTGCCTGCTCCGACTATGTGACGTCACGGATTTCCCGTCACATGACAGACGTAATATATAGGTCAGAATGTTTCCGGCGGAGACGCGGAGTACAGGCTGACCGAGGTATGTATATCTAGAGCTGGAAATATTCGGCAGAGAACTAACTCGTAGGAGTGTGCGTGGATGAGCGTCGCCTGTCACTGTTCTGACGTCACTACTGCTACTGCTGCTGCTGCTGCTGCTGCCTCAGAAAAAGTGCACGCGGCGGCGCAGGCCTTGTCGCTGCAGCATAGGCACATCTTGGTCACAACAGTTATAGGCCTACCTCTCGTACACAGTGACGTTCTGGAAGTTGGGATATGGCGGCGATCGAACTCTATAGAATATGTAACTAGAAAGCAGTCATAGCCCGCAGGTACCTCCGCCAAGGCAATGTTATTCACCAGGTGGCGTCACCATATTCACTTTGCCAGCGGTTCCCCTATGCCCCCTTTAACGCAATGGTAACGAAAATTTCAAAGTGATCCAGAATCCAGGATTCCTGCCGGATCACCCCCAAAATTGAATCACTGGTAGTTTGTGCCATCCCCGACATACCCTCAAAATCTCAGAAAGATCCGTCCATAACTTTTTGAGTTATCTTGCTAACAGACAGACAGACAAACGAACAAACAAAAACCGGCAAAAACATTACCTCTTTGGCGGAGGTAAATATTTGTCATGTCTACGATTATCTGACGTTTAATCTTGCGTTTATTTTTTGTATTAAATAATTTATTTAAATTTAGGCGCTTTGTAGCAGTTTAACATTACAGGTTACGTTTTATGGTACAAAATATGTGCGTGCTATAGCGTTTTATCTACTGTTGCAATTTCAATAAAGCACGTTACAACTTACAACTACCGGTAGCGCTACTACAGTAATAATGCCTCCTGTACAGAAAGTAACATGTTCTAGGCTTATGATAGCAACTGCCATTTCACAGAAAATCTATTCATCAAAGTTTTAGTAATTAACAGCTTACTGTTCCAGCTGCTTGTAGCGTACCATTAATCTATCATGTAAACAAAATAAACTAAAAAGCTTGCGAAATAAAAAAGGTTGTCACTAAAAAAGAAAAAAAACATTATACATGTAACAAGAATATGTGCCTGAGTTCCAAAACTACCGTTTTGGAGGTGTGTAAGATTTATTGCAAAGTTTTTCTGACAGTGTGAAAGTAAAAGAATTTTGAAATCGGTCACCATTTGTTGAAAAAGTTCGATAGAGTACTTAAAGGTAAAAGTAAAAGGTAAAGTCCAACACTTGCTATAACACTTCTTACAGGAGACCAAAAGCGCTTTACAATCTTAGCAGTGGCAGCTGATTGGCATGACCTAATGACACCGCAGCGCAGTATGCGGCCATCCATTGCCCGCCTAAGCGAACAATTGGATCCGCGGTTTGCAGCTAGCAGACATACCACCGCCCCAATCAGCTACTTGTCTAACTCGGTGTGCACATACATATTTGCTGACGATAGTCACTCTTTAAAAATAAAAGTAAAAAAACGTAAAGTCCTTCCCCAGCTGATCTCCTTTTCCTAATGCCCTCAACCAGACACCAGTTTTTACACTGCGAGACCACGTATACGTGGCCAGTGTATCGCGCGGTGTGCCTGTTTACGTCCCAGCGGTGAAGCCGGTACTAAATTATACTGCTTGGTAACAGAAGCACATGTGTGTGAACAACTTGCCTAAGGTCGTTACCCGGCAGTGTCCCGGTGCGGAGTCGAACCTACGCCTCTGAGTTACCTCAGGATTACAAGTCCGACACGTTAACGTTAGACTACCAAGCCACAAAAAATAGCAGGTCTATAAAACAACTGAATGTGTTAATGAAGTTTCATTTTGTGCGATTTGTCCACCGTCGTCGTCAAAACTGCTTCATGTTTTTTTTTCTGACTTGTTGCTAGCAAGCGGCACGCAATCGTATACCCACAGTTTTCAGATGTATATGCGCTCGTTAGCAATACCGACGATTGTGACTATAACAAGCGCAAGCAACAATGTGAAAACAAGTAGCAGCAAGCTATCCTATTGCTAAAAATATCATCCATCAACTTTATAAATTGTGACACATTTGTGCAGCCTACTACGTAAGTAAGTAAGTAAGTAAATTTAATTTATAAAGCGCACAATGTCAGCGATAAACTCACTGAATCTGATGCGCTAGACTGAATCTGAATATTGAATATTTGTAACATTATTTTTACTATGTTCACTTTCGTAACTTTTACCATTTGTCACTTGTTGACTCATAAAAACTCATTAAACTGAAAACACATTTTTCACTGACGTTATATTTTCCTCATTTTTGCACTGTTTTTTTAATTTCAATTTTTTTGCATTAACATTCTGATTTGTGATGCATGCCATAGACTAAGCTTCAAGGCCTGTTATGCATTATCGCTTTCTGTTATCAATAGCAAAAGCAACATTTTAGTATAATGCTGTAACGAGGTTGTGTGTACAATACAACACAATGCATAGTCAGACAGCGAAACTGTTTTGCGTTTTACACTTGAGTCTAACCACGATCTTATTTTCCATAGCGTCACAGTTTGGGCAGCGCCAGTAGTGTTCGCAACGTCACATCCTTTCACTACTGCGACTAAGTCCATCGCGAACGGTCGATCAGCAGAACGGTTGGTCGGTCGTTGGTCCGTTGCTTCGTTCGTTGGCTGCTTGCAAGACGTTGGTCAGAACGCAATCTGGCGTGAAATTATGGCGCTCGTCATCTCGCCTGTCGTTCGTTTCTCCTTTCCCCGTCTGACGCATCCACAGTAGGCAGGCGCATCCTGCAAGAACAGAATCCTGTCTTCTGCTGCTGCAGCTGCCGGATCAAGCTGCAGCTTTTGAAGCGCGATGGAAAGGAATCTCGGGGCCCTTTCTGTATGCGTCGAGAAACCATGAACGCGGTCGTCGTCTATCTTTGATGCGGCGCGTGATAATTGTATGGTGGCACACAGGGGACATCGCGATTCTGAAGTAAAAACGGTCTTCTGAAACTCAAACGCGATTCTGAAACTCAAAACGACATTCTGAAAGTGAAACGGCATAGAATGTAGACAGCATGACGTCATTGCGTTGAAGCCGGCTCCCAGGGAATTTCTCAACCGAGTCGACCCAAAACATTCCGTATAGTGCATTGCAGAACTGCAGATGGGTTATAAAACGGCCGTGTAATGTTTATATTTTACAGTTAATTGCAGGCAATCGCGTCTGAAGTTCAGAATTGCGCTGTCCCCTGTGTGCCGCCATATAATTGAGCGCGGCTGCAGCAGCTGAATCTGATGCCCAGCAGTGACTTGAAAAAGATGGACATTGGACAGAAGGACAAATGCAAGCGAGACGCCGACAGTGACCAAAGCCATCAGATGCAGTCAGTCGACGCTGCTGATGAATTCTGCACAGCAGAATGCGTGCGTGGGTAAGGTGCGAGTGACATGAAGTCTTTTAATCAGGCGCCATAGCAGACTGTCTGCAATTCAACATGCTCGCCAGAAATCGGCCTGTTAGATCGTGATTACACGTGACATTTGTGCGAAATTGCTATTTTACACTCACAGCCGCCGTTTGTCTTCGACGTGCGATTCTGTTAAGTTTTTGCAAAATTCGTGTAACCATTTTGAATGTAACACATGTAACAATTTGCAGTACACGTTTGAAATGTGACATCAAGGTTAAGTTTGTTTTTTGACTCGCTGTATTTTGTTAGAAAAATCTAGACACTACTGCACTGACAAGCCGCTGCCTTCGATGTTTACCATAGAGGCCAGTTTACATACACGCTCACAAAATTTGATAATATTGTCTTGCCGCGATACATTGGATTTTATGCCGTTGATTATGACCAGTTTCCGTCTTTCGTGCTTGCGCGATGCAGTTTAACTTCACCCATAAAGCGGCGCTATAACGGCATACAGTGGCGGCTGCAGTAGGCCTACGAAATGCTTAATGGCGTCTTGATCAATGATCAGCGGCTGACGGCCTCAACAAAGATGCGTGAAGATGGTCGCTCTCAGCTAGTAGCCAGGAGCGTTGAAAGGATGGCGATAGAGACCATGCTGCAGCGGCTGACAATGCCAGCGCCGCCAGTAGGATTAATGACGTCACAATACCGATGCATAGAAGGCGCGCAACTGCAGTGCCGGAAATGCACGAAGAACCCGGAAATAATCCCTCTGAATATAATCCCTTAATAAAACCTCCGCAGACAAAATCCTTCTTAGCATAACCCCTCCGCGATACATAATCTCAAGCAAAAATCTTGATTTTTCCGGCATTTTAAAAGCAAAAAAGATCCCCCGCTGGGTAAAATCATTCCTGTCACTGATCACAATACATATCTTAGGTTTTGTGTTTGATAAATAGAATTGGCTTTAGTTTGAGAGAAATGATTTTGTTTGTAATCATGACGCTAAACAGTTATGAACTTATTTTAGTACAAACGTCAACGTATTCGTTACATTCTGGCCTTTTAATGTCTGATCGTATTTCTTTCTAAAAAGCCTTGCCATCGTAGGCGACGTTGGCGACCGCGTGCGATGCCACAGCACTTTTTCTTCTGAAGCCTCGATGAGCTGTGTTTGTCTCAAGTTATCCTTCCAAAATAATCTTTAACTATCCAGATACTTTACTATTTCATTCGCCCCCTGTCTTCCGATAGACAGCATTCTGAAATACATATCTGTAGACTGTAGTTACAGCTTTGTTTTTGAGTCTGCTCGTATGGAAGGCGCAAATCATCAACGTTGGTCGGTGTAGGCCTATCGTGAGACGTCGATGCAGTGGTCAGCTAAACGTTAAGTGACGACGGACCGCACACCGCAGCAATCAGCAAGCAACGCGGCGTGACGCGCCGCGCCTAATGAACCAATACACTCACTCACTCAGTCGCTGCAGTCTCCGAGTCTCTGACCTTTAAACGATGACATCGAACTTGCAAATCTAATTTGTATGCGTCTTACGACATGCACCCGGTATTGGCTTCGTTGTTCGTACAGTCACGCCGTGGTACATTCAGTGCAGAGCTCCTCTTTCTGGGTCACCACTGTCACGAAGTAAGTAAGTAAGTAGGTAAATGATTTATAAAGCGCCAAAGTCTCAGAAAGAATCAGGGCTCATGCAGCACCATATACTGAAAGACTGACAGCACCCAGCCCATCGAGACACCGTGATCGTAAAACGTCGAAAAGGCCGTCTTGTGTTGAACATCTTCTTCCAGAGAGATCTGCTACTGGCACGACCACGTCAGTTAAATCATCCACACCGTGCTAGACGTCACTGGCGGTACTAAAGGAACAAAAACTCTGGGACGCGCGACGCAGGTTGTCTATGTACTTTCGACCAAAATTTACTCATTAAACGAAGTCGCGAAAAATTTACTAAAACGCACTATGTGTAGATTTTAAGGTCGTTAAAGGTCATTATGTTGGCATTTCCGGAAAATTATTAGCAGTACTTGTTATGATAGGATATCACACGATATATGATAATTATGATATGTGGCTATCTGCAACCGTTTTCATGATTGGTCGACAGTAAAAGAAATCGCGCGTTTTGAAGGGGGTACACATACTACACAAATTAAGTGCTCTCGTGCAAAGCACTTCTTGAACCTATGGGGTCAAAACTTAAACTGTTGAAATCTACGTTTAATTGTGAAAATTTCACGTTCAAGTTATCTTCAGTAATTTTGGCAAAATTTATTTTAAAATGCGCACCGTAGTCTAAAATTGAGAAAAATCCCCAAATCCCCGTATTTTGGGAGTTTAAGGTCGTTCAAGGCCACCGATGTCGGTACATTCGTAGAGCTCGTCAGCAGTTTTTGGTATGATAAGCAGCATAACTGTGCGTATCTGCAACGGTGTTTACGTTAGACGAGTCAACGGCGATTAAACGACGACTTTTATGGGGTACCTTTTTGACACCATGTTCGTTCATTCAGCACTGACATTAACTGCTTACTTTACCATGTTGCAGTGTGGTCAAAGGCAAGCAGAGCTGACAACGATCAATTAATGCAGCAGCGCAATCGTAAATAATAATACAATGCGACTTGACCCTGTATTAGGCAAGGTTTGACCCAAACCCACCTATACACGCAGTAGTGATACGAGGGGCATTCCTTTGCCACTCTGTCCAACGCCATAAATTGCATTGGACAGACAATAATTTGGTTACCGATGTGGGGTGAAACAATAATCTCAGCTAAGCGTGTGCACTGTGCAGCTATAACAGCTACCTGAAGTAGCAACAACGGATCCACCTTAAACACAACCTTCCCGAGTAAAAACTTCTTCCGCAGGATAGCTGGAATCATGTCCTCCTCGTCCTCGTCGTCATCTTTATTCAGGTCTGTTCATGCACATCTCGGTGTTCAACGGCATGGCGTGCCATTTGTGCATAGACCTAGTAGTAAGGAAAGTAGCGTGCATAGTTCAGTTTGTCAATCCATTAATAGGTTACCACAGCATCCATAGCAACGCTTGCTAAGCAAAACTATAACTATTTGTCTTAGTGTATATGGCAACTAAGACTCGGTTAAGCTTACTTTGGGCCCCGCGATGTTTGGGAGCGCATGTATAATATAGAAAATTAGAAACACATTATTAAATGTATAATTAGTGTTGTACAGTTGTCAGTTCTACTGGTAAAGTTATCCCTTGGAGTAACGAAATTAGATATTTAGGCATTTACATCATAGGGAGTAGAGAATTTAAATGCTCTTTAGATATTGCTAAAAAGTCATTTTATCGTGCGGCCAATGCTATTCTTGGTAAGGTCGGAAGGCATGCATCTGAAGAGGTTATTTTGCAACTCGTTTCCAGTAAGTGTATGCCTCTGTTATTGTACGGACTAGAAGCTTGCCCATTAAATAAGGCTGCTGTCAACTCACTGGATTTTGTTATCAATAAGTTTTTTTTATGAAACTCTTCAAAAGTAGTGATATTGATATTGTTAGGAAATGTCAGGAAGAATTTGCGTTTTCATTGCCAAGTGTTTTACTTGCACATCGGAGTGAGCTTTTTTAGTTAAGTACAAGGATTGTGATAATGCTTTTTGTAAGTTGCTATTAATTTGGTATAAACCTCATAGATAAAATGCTGTTGTGACACTGTTGTAGATTATGTACCGTATATGTATATGTATTTTTCTTTTTTTCGCTGTTGCTATTGTATTATTTTTGTGTTTTTCTACAATGATCGGTGAATTAAAGATTATCATAACTTAATAGCTTAATAGCCTTGATCTTAACAAGTATTTTAACTTTGCTTTTAGTACATATATTAACTGCTTTTAACCAATTTTAACCACGTATGGCACTGAATGGTCTCTTCTGTGCTGATGTGCCGTTAAGAAACTACTCACTCACTCACTTTACCATGTTGCAGTGCGGTCAAGGGCGAACCGAGCTGGAAACGATCAATTAATGCAGCGCGATCGTAAATAGTAATACAATGCGACTTGACCCTGTATTAGGCCAATCACCCGACGTTTTCACTGCACGTATGTTTTCACGCATGCCTTCACGTAGCCCAGTTTGCCTTGAGATGCACGTCAATCTCGTTATCATGAAGAGTAAACAGCGCCCATCTGAAGGCCCTTTCATCGTCGGTTAATTGCGCACCAACCACATATTGGCGACGCAAAGCTACGAACGACGATGAACATGGAACAGTCAGAGTCAGAGATCTATCGGCGATGGGAAGACGGTTTTATAGTTCGGCGCATGAGACGAGACGAGGGGCAGCAAGTCTCCAAACTCTTTAGCGAGTACATTGCGTCGAAATCCGTCGACCTTGAGGTGGCGCTGGACGTACGTGAAGACCTATCCGACGACGAACGCCGCTCCGGGTTCTACTTCGGCGAGCTGAACGGAGAGATAGTCGCATCGTTCGCAGTAACCCAGGTCGCCGATGATCTGAAATGTGCCAGCCACCTGTACGTCGCAGGGCGCTACCGACAGATGGGGCTAGCAGGCAGGATGATTGCAGTTGCATATGACATCACTGATCGTCAAAAGTGGACCGGCGTTATTAGCATGGACACGTTTCAATTTTTACAACCGATGTACGAAAAGATGGGCGCCAAAGTAGCCTGCGACATGATCAGATACCAAGGGGTGGTTTCAGCTGATGTCGACCGAAACAGATCCGCAGCCGACATAATAGGCCTACCGGTAAAACTGTTAATCTTTTATCGTTTTTGTGCCTCTGTTGTCTTCTTACATAAAAGTATCAGAATATTCGAGATATATGAGTAATTAAACTGCAACTTGTTGGCCCTGATCCACTGATACCATAGATGTAAGAAATGTTTTACTGTTTTTTTTATAAAAGTTTAAAAACATGCTTTTATGTTTTTAATGTTTTTGTGTTTCTATTGTTGTGTTTTTGTTGTTGTTAAAACATAAACGTACAAAATGATGCATTTGTCATGGGCAAATTGCATTTAGCGTCCATTTCCTAGACAGAATGAGTGTTTTATAGCAGTATTACTGACTTTGTTTAATTGGTATTGACGGTTCTTTTTACTTGAATTAATACTGCAGCTTAATTTTTTATGCATGTTTTAAAACGTTTTTTATAAAAGTAAAAAAAACATTGTTTATGTTTTTTATTTGCAGATCAATGTTTTAATATCTGCAGATTCGTTTAGATTTGACATTTCTATTGTACGATGTCTAGGGAGTTACTTTTTCCGGACAGAGCGTATGACTGATACACATCATTAACACAGCCGGAAACACACAATTCGGTAGTAGGCCTACACTCTCGACAGCAAGCACGCAAAGGGTTGACCATAAAGGACCAGCCGATCATGCAACTGAAAATCTTCGAGGACCGAAGCATACAGTTGATAATAATAATAATAATAATAATAATAATAATAATAATAATGCCAGCATGACATGATAGTGAGGCTCACGCGGTTGAACAAGACTTCGGACTTTTCAGAGGTGCTGGTCCAAATCCAAACCAGCTGGATTTGTACATCGCAGACGACATCTCCAAATGTTGAAAATGTCATCACGAGGTATAATAGAGCCATCCTGTATTAATATTCAGTTAGGACATCTGTAGACCGGTATTATACATTACATCAATGTCTTGTTGTAGGCTGGTGACGAGGAGTTTGAGAGACTGATGAGTTACGACGACAAATGCTTCATACGACCAGGTTCGGCGTGGCGACGCGCCTTCATGTCTCGGTGGCTGAAGATACCCGGGGGTCGGAGCGTGATGGCTGTCAATGGGCATGGTGATGTGGTCGGTTACGCATGCAGACGACCTGTTATCACAGGAGCTCTAGACGTGAATCATCTCGTTGGACCACTGTACGCCGACTCGTTCGACGTGGCGTGAAATCTACTGCATCACCTCACGTCCGATATCGCCGGACAGACTATCGAGATAGAAACGATGTGAGTGTCGTTAAGTTCCAGGTCAGGTGGCTTGTTTGGGGTACCGGTTAGAACGTCGTACATACATGTACGATCAGGTGGTTCTGGGTTCGACTCTTGGTCGGGTCACTGTACGTGACTGTCTGCGGACGGGTAAACTAATCTTGTTATATAACAGCCACCAAGGTCATCTCATAACGATGATGACCAAGCTAGCTTCATACAGCGTAGTGGTAAGATGTTGGACTGGCGATTGTTAGGTCATGCATTCTAGTTCTGGTTGGGCTGCTATCAAGTGATTACAACTTGGATGGGTGACTGTCTGCAGACTGTTGAACCATATCAATATACCGTATAGGCTGTAGCCAACCAACAAGGTCAACTCAGCCTTTCATCCCTCTGGGGTAGGCAAATCGAAAGCCTGTCTGTCTGGCATTTACCCGTGTTTTTCTAAGATCGGTTACCGTTAAAAGGTATAGACAACCTGTAACCTTATAACTCTTGATACCTACAGTGATACAACATAATTTATAGTTAAACCGCAGCTTTAACATGCGGCAGTCCTAACAGGCCGAATTGCGGTCTTCGCCCGTCCGTATGTCTGTCTGGTACAAAAAACCAGTAGAAAAAGCACAGTTGTTGTGAACGTTCCTTAGCACAGAAATGGTCGATGTGCCAATTTTCAGTTAAAATGGTCAATGGTCAGAGTTTGAGTTTAGCAGTGTATATCTGGGCGGACAACCGCATATGTCGGCACTGGGCCGACAATGTTTCTATAGTTTAACAACGTAGTAAAAGTAAGCGTTATAGCGAACGGATAACGTTTGCATTTTTTTTCTACGGAAATTAAGCCCGACTCCTGACTGCGACTAACACCATAGGCATACACCTCAGGTTTCTAGGCATTGACAGACTGTCATGTTTTGGTTTTAGAGAACCGAGCAACGACGCACTTCGTCTGGTGGGCGAGATGAACATGAAACGCGCAGAGCCACCAACGATTCGAATGTACAACAGTCTCCGTTGCAGTCGTCAGCCTGAAGCACCCAGTCAGCGCGTCTACGCTATTACGTGCAACAATGTCTGCAACTTCTGACAGCGCTCGAAAATCGTTACGTTAAAGACAATGAGATTGAATTGTTAATGTACGACATGTCGTGACAATAAAACAAAATTACAGCTGCAAGTAAACGCAAACAGTACCTATACACTCGCATATATCGGCTTCTTGCTAATTGTTTGCTTGTTTTTTAGTTTCTTGTTTTTGCTTTTTGTATGCTGTCATTTGACGAAATAAGTAGAATATGAAGGAACTGTATTGCAGCCATCTGCGCCACGGGGTCAGTCGAGTGCAATGTTCAGCACTACCGGACTTGTATGATTTTGTCTCAAATGAAAAAAGATCGAGTGTTGTTCATACTTAAAGACGTTGAGTTTGTTGCAGTGGACTGTGACTATGTGCCTATAACTCAGTCCTATAATAGGCCTGTTATCTCTGCTCGCGTATAGCAGAACAGTATACTTACATTTTATCTACACTGTGTCCGGTAAAAAAACTGACATCGTGCAATAAAAAGTGTCAAATATAAACGAATTTGAACAAAGTTGCGTACACTCAATTTCCAATAAATTTCGAAAGCAACTGTCTGTACCAAATACTGCACTGTTGGAGTGGATAAGCGAGTACGCAGTAGGCCTACGAGCTTATACCACTCCAGACAGTACGATATCGTATATTTGAATTACGCTTAAACGGACTACTACACCGTCGTTTGCTTAAATGAGTATTAGGCTTATGACGCACGACTCCAGCCGAAAGTTACAAAAACAGTAGCAGTGTTGAGTGTGGTTTAAGCGTTTCGTCACAATTGACTCACGATTGACTCAAGACGACATTGCGAAGTTCTGCAGGCGTCGTCCAACCTGATCCGTCTTTCGATCTCTTCTCGCATTTCGGCTTTATTGCGTTTCGATAGTTCAAACTCACTGTGCACATAACTCTTCAGTGCTCGGTAATTGCGTCCATGTCGTGTGCAACCATGCCAGTGGTCTGGCCGAGCGACCTCGATGGCTCCTGTAGCCCCATGGGCGGCTGTCTCCAGGACTCTCCGCCCGCTGTCTTTGACCACCGGAACAAGTGCCCGCCATCGATTTCTCGTGTTTTACGACGCCAGCCGTCTCATTTGCGCCGCTGTCCTCTCTTATTACTGTCCGCAAACTCGGCAGATATTTGCTGCTAGAGCACAGTTAGGCGTTCTGACAGCTGGCTTTATTGGGCTGCAAAATAACAACACTACTGAAACGGTATTATATTCATGAAACGATTTACCTTTTGCTGTTGTACGTTAGCGTTATTTATAAGCGGTATATACGCTGTTGCGATGTCTAACTTTTGCAACATTTTCCGCTAAAATTAGAAACTAATTATTTGAAAAGTTCGAATAGGCCCTACATTGTCTGTTCAAGATAAACGTCCAGAAAACTTACACGCGCGGCAGCAAACGTGTACTATAAGTGACGCAGTTACAATGTCCAACACCCGTATCTCCAGAGTGCCAATTTTCACTTTAAAAAGTCAAAGGTCAAGGTTAGGGCCAGGATTAAAGTTGCGCAGTGCAGCGTATATATGCGGATGGCCGCATATGTATATCGGCACTGGATCGACATCTTGGCTCGCTAAAGCCAGCGACACACGAGTCGTCATGACAGGCCGTAAAATGGCTTGTGTGTCGCTGACTTAACACATTCTTATTGCGTGTATGCTACGTACGATCTTGTATTTTACACACGTTGATGGTCGTATGTGTTTGACTGCGGTGCGACCCAGGCCAATGCTTTGCAGCTGTCTGCAGCTGGCAGAAAGTATTAAAGGTAATAACGCGGCGTCGATATTGCTCCAGTAGACTCGCCGCCGCCGCAGTTTTCCCCTACCCGTTGTTATTACGAGCTGCCTGTCTGTCCCAGCAAACCGACGGCAAACGTCTGATGGCGTAACCAGTATGCCATCCTTAGGACTGCTCCAAATCGTGCAAATGTAATTTTTTTTTGGGGGGGGGAGAGCGTATAATGCCCGAATATTCACAAAATGTTTCCAACCACACGCTTGGCTACTGGACCTGATCCCCGAAGTTAATATTATAGTAAAACCTGCTGTTCATGTAGTTGATTCGTTTCTGTGGTCAGACACTTATCACTGTCGAACTTTCGCCAATGACTCGAAACAATTTTCTCCGTGAAGTTATTGACTGATAGACTGATTAATCTGCTATGTCTCCCTCTCGGAATATCTGAATGCTCGGATTGATATGTCTTCTCCAGTCCAAGCAGGAAACGCCACTGTCGCCGTGCGGTTGCGCGTCTTATTACCCGATCGGCGGCCGATGACGAGCAACTGCGCAGCATACAGATTACAGGACGAGCTCCATACAATTGAGCGTCGACGTTGCCACATACACCGGCCGTGATAGAGCGGCATAAATATTCCATGATTCCGCGCCACACACATGTTTAGCTCGTCCCCTTATACGTCTTCTAGATTTGCAACAATTATTTACAACACACAATACCGTGAGTGATGTTAACATTTGAAGCACGTAGATCTTTGACATAAAATATAGATACAAAACATCAGCGTCATCGTATTATTTTGGCTCGTCCCCTTATAACATGCTCGGCGTCCGACCGTTAGCCGCGAAGCTGACCGGCCGCCAGACGACCGTAGAAAATTACGCCGCAACTAACCTTTAGCATGCGAAAACAGCTCGTTCCTGATGGTCGTAGACTAATCGAAGAACTGGAACAGTGGCCGCCCTAAACACTTTCATACAGTAACCACAGTTTTTTTATAACAAAGCACACATGAAAATAACATTAAGAAAATAAAAATAATCTTTTCCCGTCAGTTATCATGACAGACATCTTTTAAGTTAACATCTCTTTTCTCTACTGCTAAGCGGTAACCCATAATATAATGGTTTACGGAACGATGCTATTGTTAATTCTGATTAAGAAAAAGCGTAAATTTCAGTTATTTCTCTCTTTTCGCCCAACTAGGCCTAGATAAACTTGGTAAAAACCCGGGCCAAGGCAGCACCGGATCAAACGGATATGTTTCATTTTTCCCTTATTTCTCTCGTCCGTCATCCCATGGGAGAGACGAGGACGTTGGCAAGAGACGTTTTTAGACGACGTGTTGCTTGTACGGCTTCTTCGATATTCAGTTGCATTTTCTAATATAATATTTTCTAATATCTAAGATCGTATATAGATTGTCCATTTATTCGGCTGGAGACTTTAGCTTCTAATTCCATCAATCTGGCAGCAGAGGCTCTTGCTGCGAGGTAGCCCTATATCCATCCGTGTTTGAATACTGAACAATCTCCAGTAGTTGAATTTTAGTCAGTTTCTGAAGACATACTTCGAGCTACTACTAACTGGCTGGCCACCCGACCTGGGACATTTCGGACCATAGATGTAAAAAACGTTGTTTACGTTTTTATTCTTGCCACGTTTTTTTTACGTTTTTTAACGTTTTTTTATTTTGTTCAGCGTTTTTTATTTTAAAAAAAACGTGTATTGAAAATCCCATTAAAGGCTTTGTGAAGCACTTTTGGGACCACAAAAATAAATTAATAGATCATAGTGATGTAGTTTACTTAGCTAGTCTAAATATACTAAATAAAGGTTTTGTTAAGCAGTATATTTAGTGAGTTTAATGCTATGATCTTATGACATTACAGCTAAATTAAAATTAAATGAAGTTCTTTCTATCTAAACTATAGTTCAAGGTATACTGCACTTACAGCATTAGGCATTAGGCAAGAGGTTGAACAAATTATGGCCAACGTTTTTTATTCAACGTTTTTAAACGTTTTTTATTTTTGTCACGTTTTTAAAGTTTTTTAACGTTTTTTTATTTTTCTTGGAACGTTTTCTACATCTATGTTTCGGACCCGACATTCCAGATCTAAAGCGCCTTAGGTCCGACGTGTGGTAAGCCATCACGGACCACCAAGCTTGTCCAGCCGGGCGGGGTGTGGCGTGTTCAACTGGTCATGGACTCGATGCAGGAACGTTCTCTGTATAGTAGTGGGGATGATATTAATGTGTTGGGGGTCCGTGTCAGTCATGTACGGCGCTCGATCTCGTCACAGCCCTACTAGGAACGTGACTTGCCGTCGATCCTGGCGCCATTTATCAGCGGCACGCCGGACGAAAACGACCACCGCCAACGACGACGACGCTGCATGCTGCAACGGTCTTTATTGTGTAGCCGCGTGGATCAACGCTGGACGTAGGCTACTACGTGCCAAATGCCTCGACGTGACATTGTTATATGCTTAATGAATTGTACGGTCCACACAACGCCGATGCTCGAAATAGATCCGAAGACGTGGTTGGCATTGTATATTTTATGACCTAGTTCGTTCTCTTATCTCTTACCACAGTGTCTACCGTGTTATAACCGCTCACAATCTTACTCTAGTCAAACCCGACGGTTGAAACGCGTCTCGCATCTTTCTATCGCACGGCATGTCCACGCAGAACGTATAGTCGATCACGGTCATCATCATCATCATCATCATCATCATGTATTTTGTTGCATATATCGCCACCAGCAAGCAATAATAGTAACATATACTACACTGTGTCTCAAAAAACATCGTAAAATTTTTTCGATTGTAACTTGAAGAAGGATTATCAGATTTCAGTATTTTTGGTATGAAAATTTTTAAGACAACTTGCCATTAAATAAATGTTCAATTTTTCACCTCACCCAAAGTCTGTTTGGGGAAAACAAAACCAATAAAATATTGCTTTTTTTACCCAATGGAGCATTATTGCTTAATTTAAATAACGCACAAAAACATATTTTGTTGACTTTCTTGACACTTTGGCTGACAATTCATTCAACTGTTTTGTTTTTCAACTGCCTACAGCAAAATTGATTGAAATATGGGCGCATTGTGCGAACGCAGACATGGAAACTCTTTCCGCATTTATTGACAGCAGTAGCCTATCGATGATGTTTAATCTGAATATATAAAAAACTTACCAGTTTACAACTGTGTGTAAGGACGATGTGATGATATCAGTCCTCTAAAACAGCAAAAATCATTTGGGTAACCTTAGATGGGGCTATGCATATGGCGTCCTTACAAGCTGACTT
>Ga0209367_1003136_pt1 | contig 22307 bp, 15 predicted proteins | sample WorMetLIZISLAND2_FD_187412 | JGI IMG/M metagenome (GOLD analysis project Ga0209367, IMG submission 187412) | Marine gutless worms symbiont microbial communities from Max Planck institute for Marine Microbiology, Germany - Olavius geniculatus... ... | reverse complement strand
GCTGCTGCCGCTGTGAGCAGCACGCCTGCTGAGCAGCAACGGCGGTAATTGTTCACTTGCGCGCCGATGGGCCGATGGGGCCGATTGAGTATTTACAGTAACCGATGATTTTCTATTGAGATCCGAGAACAAAGTTCACTTTTTGGGTGAATTCCATCATTTTAAAGAGGGTTTTTTTGATGGGGCCTATAAAGAAAAAAGGGCTAGGTCTTTTGGGGAAAAACAAAAACACACAAAAAACACTAATGGCGCCACCTGGCGAATAAAACACGTACTAAACTCAGTAACAAAAAAAATAATTTTATTGCTGAATAAGCCGCATCTACAACCCATAAAAGTAGCTAAAACAGCTTAATGGCGCCACCTAGCGAATGAATATTGTACGAAAAAATTTAGAAAATAACAACTAAGCTGAGTAAGAGTAATGTAAATCACAAATGAATAAAAAATCGTTTAAAAAACAGCAAAAGCAAACTCTGTAAAAAAATTGTAAAACGAACTGCAGATACTAAATAAGCACCATATAAGAACGAAGGAATTAATATTATTGCTTCTAGCCACTCAAAAACCCAAATTAATTTTCGGGTAGCAATATGTCAATCAATTGCAGTTTCCCATAATTAAACTAGTTTGAAACATGCACAACAACACTCATTCTATCTATTTCAGTCACTTCTGAAGCAACATTAAAACAAACAAATCACAAAACAAACGTACACCTACCTTGTTCAGCGAAAAAAGTAGCGTACACACTGATACTGCTGCATTTTCATGCAGAACGACGACACGACGCACGACAAAGCTAAAAAAATCTGTTGCACTATTACACACATTACAAAAATGCAGCATTGTCCAACTAAATGCTCCAAAGTTGACGATATTCGCATTTGACACCATAACATGCACGCTGTAACAGAAAACACGCTTGGTTTAGACAACCACCACTGACCACCAACGTAACGCACGTGATCACCTCAGCATGCTATACAGGTCGTGAAGGTCATTGTCTGACTGTACGTGACATCTCACGATTGCCGCCCGCCACATCCACTTCCGGCATAGAAATGGAATTTTCACAGTAAAAATGCCTATATTGCACACCTGCGGCCGAAAAATTTGGTACTTCCCGTTACTTAAGCACGACATATACGGAAAAAAAATAAACAAGCTGTTGAACATCTATTACACTAGCGTTAACCTTTACATTACATTGTATAACTGGTCATCAAAAGGTAAATAATATTATTTCACCAGATGTTATCTAAAAAACATGCATAACGAAAGTCATTCTACCGATACACATTAATGTCATATATGTACACAGCCGTTTAAGGTGGCCTAGCTATTCTAAACAATTACCATTTTTTTGACATTTCGGGCAGTATTAGACCTGTCATATTAGACCTATTAGAACTATCACCTTGACATTCATTTGGTGTTTGGCAATTAATATGCATATTCAGAGGTGTTAATATGTTGCAGTGTTTTGTTTCAGTTGACAGTTTTTATCTGGAATCTGGTCGCATGGTTGACATGGAGCCTTCGGACAGCCCACCTGGTACGTTTTACTTTTGACTGTTGCACTTATTTCATGCGTTACAGGGCAACTGCTTGTCTGGAAAACGTGCAAATTATTGGAAATTTGGCGTTGATTAAGCTACGGTCAGTTCGGTGAACTGAGAGATTGGCGACCAAAATTGCTATCGTCAGTTCACCAAACTGAGTTGAAAGAATCAGAATTTACTAAAAGCAGTTTGGCGATCTGAAGTGCAGCTAATTGGACTACTAAAATCAGTTCGCCGCATTGCTGTTTATTTCACAGGGCCACCAGTACTGCCTTAAAAATGGTGAATAGATTCACTAATTCTAAATCTAAAAAATATTAGGACGACCTTTAGTTCAGAGTTCTAGTAGGCCTAAACTCCTCGTTACCAGTGCTTGGTGCTGAAATGAAATTTGCGCAGGTGGAGAGTGAGGTGATCTACCATGACTAATTATTGTGCAGGGCGACGTTCTTTTCTTCTACAAGATGAAATGAAAAAGATGATTAAGCACCACAATTCTTATTCATATCTTTTCAAAATACTGAGAGGTTAAAAATTTTTCAGTTTACTCTCAGCTGCACAATGGCAGAATTGGACCATAATGGCCTGCTCGTGAACTTAAGCATGGACCTAAAATCTTACTGCACATCTTAAATTTATTCATTTTTTAAATAGCTTTATTAGGCAGTTAATTAACTTTCTCCTACATTTTAGTCTCGCCAGGCCGTCGACTTCTGACGAAATATCAGTGGCTGCAGTGACATCAGACCAGTTCAGCGTCTAACAGTGACGGCGGCAGAATCTCAGCGGTCTGTTGGCATCTGGCGTTATCCGTTTTTCCTGAACTCAAAGTAGCAAATTTTGCGTTGCTTCTATCAGTTCGCTGAACTGAAAATAGAATTAACGTCATGCAAAAGTGAGGGAATTTACCAAATGCTGGAGTTCGCAAAGATAAATTTTGTCTGTGGGTGAGATTTAGCAATACTAGTCGTCATCATTAACGCATAGTTGGTGAGGACCATAGTGTCACCGCTGAATGTGGATACATGTTGAGGCTCGTCTCCAGAGGTTAGCAGGTGGAGTGTTGTCCCGATGAAGTTGGTCGAGCCATATGTTGCTGGAGTGGTCTGGATGACATCTCCAGCAATACTAGTGTTTCAGCATAATGTATTTGATTGTGCAGTTTTCCACATTGTATTGTGTTGTTATAATGTTATTACGGTTCTGTTCCATTATTACTTTTTTAATGATGCATGATGTGGTCACTTGTAACATGGCTTATGAGTGTCACAAAGTGTCAGAGAAATATGGAGGAATTTCACAGAGCATGGAAAGAGACATGGCTTGATCACAGAGTAACTGATCCATGATGCTTGTGGAACTTCCTGGAAAAAATGTAGAGGGTCAGATTGTTCCTCCGCTGACTGGAATGAGAGCGAGAGTAGGAGGAGGGGAGTACCGTGGTTGGTTGTGTCACTACTATATGCCCGAAACTGTGACATGCTACTGTTCATTTCATTTGAGACAAGCTGACATTAAATTTGAACAGGTCAGGCATCTGTTAAAGACGTTTTCATTCAGGTCTTACAGCGCATTGTGACTAAGTGTTAAATTTTTTTTTTCAAGTTTTCGTACTTGCACTGCGCTGGAGTGTACCATATATGGTGCTGATGAGTTGTGTGATGTCATCAGATGGTAATGAAATGGTTGGCAGCAGATCATCTGCAAGTCATTTCAAGACTCCCAAAGTCCCGACAGGACCACGTCGTCGATCGGACTTTGTCTCACATGGTTATTATCAGTACTTGTCATTGTGTACTTGGAGTAAGTACTGAGTAGGGACTGTTAGTGTTGCAGTAGCGTATGAATTTATCATGTGTATCTGTCGTAAACATGGCATGGCACATACCTGCTACAGCTTCATGACATTTATCTTGCTGTTATTAGCTATTCTCTACTATATGAACAAGGTGATTTTTTTTTCTTTTTATTTGCTTGTTTGCTTATTCATTTGTTTGTCCACAAGATTACATAGAAAGTTACAAATGGATTTTGATGGATTTTGTTGGCAGAGCAGGGCATGGCCCAAAGAATGGTCTTATTAGATTTCATTGATGATACCGATCCATGTCATGATCTGGATCCAGGGTTTTTTCTGTTCATATTTTTCAGAATTATCTCTCTCTCTGTCTCTGGGCATCTGAATCTCTGTTTAGGTATTGGTTGATAAGCTCGTCAAAACTTGTGATTGCTGTATAGGGTTTTTAAGATTACCTGTTAGACAGGCATTTTGAAGAAGAAGGCAGCAGCAGTTGCCGAAACATTAACAACAATCTTCATAAAGGTTGTGATTTTATCAATTTATGTTACTTATCAGTAGTGGGACATGTTTTTTTTTGCAATGCAGGCAGTGCAGTGACTGGGAGAAGATGGGTGGGTAGTTGTTACAGCAACACCGAGGATCAGGTTGGTGCTACTGGTGATGATCAGCATGCCTCAAACACTTACCAATGGCAGCAGCAGCAACAAAGCATGCTTTTCAGCGCACTGCCGCCAGATGAGGAGAGCCAGCATCATCAGCCGCAGACAAGGAATTCTCAGCTGCGGACCAGAAATTCGACCAACACTTATTCCACGGATCCACCATCATCGTTGTTTGCGGATCAGCCCGGACGACTGTCTGATCCTGTCCAGAGGTCACCGGCATCACAGGCGCACAGTCTTTCCATCTCGGATGCGGACAAATTACAGCAGCAACAAGGCCAGGAAAACGTTAGTGGTGACTACCGCGGAGATCGACTCCCATCTAGGTATTCATTCAATGAAACCGTTGTACCTGATGTCCAGCATGTGGCTCGCAATCCCGGCAGTTACCCGGCGGAAAGGATGCAGAATTTCCAGCCACATTTCAATGCCAATACTTCGCCAACATCATCCGCATACAACAGAAGACCTGTTTCTTGGTCCGATGATTTCCGGCCTCAATCTCAGGTACTGCATTTTTGTGCTGTTGCTTTAATCTTGCTGTGTGTGTTTTGGTTTTAAGTTTTATTTTTACATTTTAGTATTGCTGTTTAAAATTTATTTTTATTTTTAATAAGCTGATCTAGTTCTAGCTCTGTTTAACGAAGGTCGAATTTTGTTGGTTAATCTTCTGGGTTTTGTGTCTTACTTGTAGGCCCACTAGGCTGGTAGGGATTAGGAACAATTTAATAGTTAACTTTGTACAAATTTTAAAACACTTAAGCAGTTTTAGTACAGTAGTTAGTTACATGTCTATTAAACAAGAATTATAGTCAGAAATGAGTTTGTGTATTATTCATGATTTTTGTTGAGTATTTGGTGCGTAATTAGGTAGGTAATTTTTTAAAGAATTCACTGTAAATAACCTCAGACATGTTCGTTTGCTAGTAGACCAGGAAGTAGAAATGTTTTGGCTGGCATCTGAAAGTAAGCAGGGTGAGTGTATGGCTGTATGCTGTGTTTGTCAAAGAGTTGTCAAAGATACTGAGATACATTTTGTTAACAGGAGCAGATGACGCCAAAGTTATTTCCAAGAAGGGGTTTGACATCTCTGATTAGCCATCTGCCACAAGTTGCCCTTCATTAATTTAGCTAGAGGTTTGGGAGAGTGCCGTGATCTCCCATAGTGGGGTTTGGGGTGAAGTCCTAGCTGCTAACGCACTTTTGTGCACATCGAGGTCGAAAATCATATCTGGTGGTGACTTTACTCTTACTTTTATGCAACGTTTTGTGTTTCTGGCTGAAGGGAAGTTTTGTTGAACCCATTTGAGTGTTTATCAATAGCTTGTGACGTATGATTGTTCAGGCATCATCGTGCACTGGTTGTTGTCGTGGTGAGTCTGCTGCTTCGGCTGCTGGGTTTAACTCAGAGTCACGTCGAGCCCTGGAGTCTGTACAGCGTGCTGCCGATGACATCATCAAGCAGAAAGACCAGATCATCGAATGGTAACTAGATCTAATGATCCGTACAGACTTATAGAAATACAACCTGTTATTTACTAATTTATTGATGCTTTGGCAACCTCTGCTTTCTTCCACAGAACGATTCCTGTCTGTTGCTAGGTCTTGGCATTAAGAACAATTTGCTATCGGATTGGCCCAGCTGTGAGGAAGATGGTGGTAGACCTAATTTTGACCTGGGTATTGAGTAATTGCCATGGCGAACATAGTAGTCTGACTGTTTTAGCAGATCTGTGGCTGAAGCTGATTTGTTTGGTTCAGTGGTTTGCAGCAACCTGGCCTGGTTCTTTATTCATTAAATGAATTGAATATACTCTCACAAAAACAGTGTCATGATGACAGCACCATAAATATTGTTGTCTGTTATTATTAGGTGGAATTTTTCTTGCAGTACAAGTGATTTTGCCTATTCCTACACATTTATCTGTGGCGTGGTCTGTCATCTGTTTGTCTGTCACATTCGCACACCCTCGTTAAACAGTTTTGATGGCTTTGGATGCCATCTGGCAGTTACACTTGTAGGGTCCACCCAGTGACACATTATATTAGATAAGGCCCTTATCCCCAGGGAAGGGTAGATTTGGGTGTTGACCTGTCATCAAAAACATTCAATCACAAACCATAGCCAAACTGTCAGTTCTCTGCTGCCACCTGGCAATACAAATGAGGATTTGGGTGGACTTGGCCACAGTGATTCTGCCATTTGCCAGATTACTTCAGTCACTTGTCACTATTGCTATGATGATTTGTTTTGTGGTATAAATTGTGCTGCAGGCAGAAGCGTCAGCTTGAGATGAGACAAGGCTTCCCAATAGTGACTCCTGGAGCAGCCGCCGCAGCCGCTGCAGTCTACTCGGACATGTCTGTTAACATGAGGCTTCAGGTAAATAAGAGATCGAAATAGGCCAATAGATAGGGCCCACAGTTTTCCGCGGAAAATTTTGCCAAATTCCACAGGCCAGTTTGCAAAATTTTGCGGCTCACCGCAGCAGAATTGTCCAAATTACACGGCTTACCTGTGCAGACTAACCTCTATTCTGTTTAAAAAAACTTTATTTTTTGGAGGCTGGCGTGGTGTTCAGTTCTGCTAGCAACATACCAAAAAGTTATCATTTTTTTCTTTCGAAAAGTGCAATTTGTCAAGTAGTCGCATTGTGCCTATTTACGATTGTGCCATATTATGATGGTCATTAATAGTAGGGATGCAGTTTTCGGTAGTTTAGTTTGATTTTTTCTCCATGATATAGTTAGTGTAATTACGTTATCAAGCCGACGATCGTACTAAACATCGGCCATTTTTGAACTTATGCAAATTCAGCTTCAATATCAAAATTCCACGGAAAGTGCAAATTCCGTGGCTTGGCTTGAAATTCCGCGGCCCGCAGAAAATTATGGGCCTTACTAATAGATATGTTTTAAATGCCTGTATTACCTAAACACATGCATCTGAGCTTACCTAAGTGTTTTCTTCTTTGGTGCTTTTCTTGTGACATTTGATGGTTTCATAATGGTTACTGAGCTTGATTATGAAACATGCTAAAAGTGTGTTCATAGCAACAGATATGAAATGAATAGCAGTTACGTATTCTGAGTTTGGTTTAGTTTGTTTGCTTAGTGTTTTGCTATAGATGCAACTAAACTTAACTCAGTAAACTGCTAGTTATACTGTAGGTGTGCAGAAGTGGCTTTTACTGATATTTCCATTTTTTCCCATTCACGTGAAGTCATTTCCATTCTCATCCCATTTCTGTGGCGACACTTTGTTTCCATTTACTATTTCTGATAATCGTGTTTATTCCCATCAGTGTGTTCTTTTTTGAAGTAATGCAAGCTAATAAATCTATATCAAATTGCTAGGACACATATAAAATTTCTGCTACTTTATTTCCATACTCAGTCTAAGCCATAATGGCTAAATTTTCTTTTCAATGGGACTTCCCAATCTGAAGCACGAGCACTTTGTTTACTACTTAGATGCAACTGAACTGAACTGAGATTTTATCATCCTTCATCACGTTATCAGTTAACTCAATGTTGTCATTGCAGGATCTACAGTATGAGAACGCATCACTGAAAGCCAAGTTGGCTGAACTCTATGCGGCTCAGAAGTGTGACAAAGAAGCCTTTGACAGGAAGCTTGGGTGAGAGACACTGGCATACAATGACAGTTTTTATGCACGAAAGCAGCTACTATTTTAGTGCATCTTAGCCATCGCAATTTTGTCTCTCCGTCTGTCTGTCACACTGGTGGATCAGCCAAAAATGGTACAAGCTAGAATCACCAAGTCTTCACCGTTGGCTGCCTGGAAGACTCTAGTTTCACTAGTAGTAAAGTTTTTCATAAATTCGAAGGGGGTCACCTTGAACGAGGGTGCTAAATGAGAGGCAGGTAGGAAAAATTTGCGATTTTTGGCCAATAAGTCACTGTATCTCAATAATGGTGCAAGATAGAGTTTAGATTACTATTAATCACTAATAGGAAGTTGTACACTGGCTCTCGATTGCCACTGAATTTAATGACCTTGGATGACCTTGAATGCCAAATAGGGGTTTTTATGGATTTTTTTGGCGATTTTGGGCTGCGAGACACATTTCAAGAGCGAATTGCACCGAAATCAATTGAAATAGACATGGAGAAGCTGTATTTGAAATTTTCAGCATTGAATGTAGATTTTGATGGTGCAAGTCGTGATTTTCTAGGTTCAAGAAAACCTGCGCACAAAGGCATCAAAGAGCGGTACCCCTGTAAAAGACGGATTTTACCGTTGTTCGCCAGTCTTTCGTGAAAATGGTTGCAGATATACAACAAGCGCTAGTGACGAGTTTTTCAGTCATATCAACATTGATGACTTTGAATTGAACTTCCAAAATAAGGGGTTTTTATTGATTTTTGCGATCTTTCGTTGCAGCGCACATTCCAAGAATGAACTGTGATGAAGTGGCTGGAGGTAGACTGACAGTTTGCGAACAGGAACTGCTATATGCTTTTGTGTGTCTTGTGAGCATTAGCTCAAACTTCTTGTTATCTCTCTGACTTATGGATTTATTAATTGATTCGATTCATTTGTAGTGTAATGACTGTAGCCATTAGGAGATTTGATAAAGCACAAAATGTTAAAGTTTACTTCTACTTTGGTGTTATTGTGGGATTAGGATCAGCTGTAAAAAATCTCCATATTATCCAAAGGAAAACGTCTGACAAAATGATTGCCTATCTCGGCTGCCTATGCCTGTACATTTTATTTAAAACACACGGTGCTAATGACACAGAAATAGTTTTAGGTTATCAGCTTTTTCATTCGCTGATCTTTGAGTCTTTGCTGTTTATTCAGTCTTATGGTAAATTTTGGAAGCAAATTGTCCTGTTTTTTGATGTTGGTGATGATGGTAATGATATTAGGGCTGCGGAGTTTGAGCTGCAAGAACTCAAATTGTCAGTCGGTGATAAGCTTCGAGGTCGAGATGGCAACGTGAAACAGCTGCAGAAAAAGGTAAAAACAGGATTCAAGACATTCTGCTGTTGTTGTTGTTTCTGTTAATTGTTGTTCTTGTTGCTTTTCTTGTTGCTTTTGCTACTATGCTGCTCATTGTTGTTGTCTTACTTGATACCAGTTTTTGCAATAGTACTTGCTGCTCCAGATATGAAGTCTTCACTACTGTCGAAAACTTATCATGGTTATAATTCACTCAGAACTTTGTGTGCCTCAGATGTATAAAAATATTGTGCGATGACAATCTCTACCGTATAGAACTGAATAGTAACTAAGTACCATATAGTAACTAAATGAACAACACATCGAGAAAACCGCTGTGTATGAAAATTGTTTTAAGCTAATGATAATGATGATTATGATTATGATCAGTTTCAGAATAGGTCCAATTCATTTCCCTGATTATGTGTGTTAGTGTTTCGTTTGTTAATATTATATTTGTGCTTGCATATAGATATTAGATAGATATTAGATATTATTAACTATTATCATTTATGTTTTTTGTTGTTGGTTTTTGATGTTTTTGCCATTGATTTTAGTTGTCATTGCCATTGTGAGTGATTGCCTGGAAAGACTGTCCAGAAATCCTTGTCATGCATTATGTAAAACTTTACTCACTTAGGACACCGATAATGTTTTATGGTATGTGTTTAGTTGGATGACAAGTCAGCAGAGTTGTCAGAATGTGAACGTAAAGTGTCTGAACTCAGTGCAGAGCGAGAGTCACTATTGAAACAATCTCAGTCGGCGAAGAGATACCTGGAGGGTTTGCCCACAGCTGACGAGCATGCGGATAATCTGCAACAGGTAGGTACAACCATTTGTTCTTTTCTTAAATATCATGTTAGCTTCAGTATTGCATAGCAGTACAGAAACTGAAAACATAGGCAGACTGATTTGATTCCCGGGTGGTGTGATTAACTTACTCATTTCTGGTGCTTGCTGAAGGGTAATTTTTGTTCATTTGAAAATTCTGCTTATATTTAAACTATGGTCGGTTGTTTGATAGCCATGGCATTGAAATATTATTGCTTGTGGCTTTTGGCTTGGTGTATTGGCTAACATGATGGTTACCAGTTATGTTTTGTAGTTGACTATTTGTATAGAGCAGACATTTTCTGCCCTTGTAATGTTTTCTCATGCTACAGCGCATTAAAAATTGTCTGCATTATTATTTTTGTTGTCGTAAACAAAATTGCTTTGTGCTGGGTGACTGTCTTCGGACAGGTAAACTCTCTAGGTATGTAACCAACACCAAGACCAACTCAGCCTTTCATTCTTCAGGGGTGGGTAAGTTAAGTATCAGCCTGCTTGGCTGGGGTTAAGGCAGGGTGTGTTCACTTGTGTCAGGTGGCATGTAACACTGTGGCGACGGCTGATGATCAACACGTTTATTTGCCTCAAGGGCAGAACGGACAGAACAAAAAAGTGAGAACAAAAATCATGCTAACCTGCGCAGTAACATAATTTACAAAAGATAATCTGACATCTCTAGCAGCATCAGATCTAGAACAAAAAAAGTCCCAGGTAGCTCAGTGGCTCTGAGGTGGGTTTCGGTGAGAGCTGTGCTCACCTTTGTCCTTCGCTGTGTTGGTGGGCATGTACTCATGAGCACTCGAGTTGTGGGCATTGCTGTGTTCTTAGATAAAGTCTCTGACAGCCGAGAAGAAGAAACTTGAAGGTGACGTGAATGTCCTTGAGAAGAAGGTCAAGGACGTGGTGAAAGGTCAAGGGTCAAGAGATGCACTCATTGCCACATTGCAGAGCAAGCTGCAGGCACTTCAGCAGCTGATTGATGATGGCAAGGTGAATGATGCTTTCCGTTAGTTTTTGATGGATACCATAATTATATTGTTTGTTGTAAAGATAATTTTTAAGATAAGGTAAGATAGATAGCTGCAGCTTGCCATCAGTTACTAACAGTCGATCAACTGACAAAAGCGAGCACATGTATTCTGGAAAAAAATTATGGATATACAACATACCGCAAAGTTGTGTCCATATTGAGTAGTAATTTGCTACAATTGATTGCAGTTGTGTCAGCCTTTGTTGACAAGACTTTAAGGCTAAGGTCAAGTGCAAACACACAGCTCCAGCGATATGTCTGTTCTGTTTCAGTGTTAAGTTATAACACAGTTGAGATTTCAGGCTCATTGGCAGTACAGTGCTGACATCTGGCTGATAATACTAGAATATTGGGCTATCCCATCAAAAAACATTATGGGCTGAAAATTACAGGGGCATACTGGAGAAGGAGTCATACGATGTGTACCCTAAGGAACCCTTTTTAATTGTATTTTTGAATTAGCTGTGTGCAATATCTCTAACATAATTTTTTGATTACTTGTGATCTTGTGTGCAAACAAACAGTCTATGTAAAACATTACTTTCTGTTCTTGGCAGTACTAAAAATAAATGCCTGTTAGTGCCATACGAGGTGAAAAATGAGTGCATTGTGTGATTTGTTAAACAGAAAGAAAATGAGAGTCTGAAGGCTGCATTGTCAGCTGATAAAGATGTGATTCAACTGCAGAAACTGCAACATCTCAACTCTCAGCTGCGTGATGACTGCGATAAAGCTAAGAAGGTCTGATGTCTACTTTATGGCACTGTCATTATTATCATAAGATTGTTTAAAGCTTAAAAGGTGTATGTAACTCTTTTGGAAGCACATTCTGTCCCGCATGGAATTACAGATGGAATTATATTCCACCCGATACAGGTGAAAGTTCTCCACCTTAATCCCAGCCAGACAGGCAGGTACTCGATTTGTTTACCCCAGAGTGATGGAAGGCTGAGTTGACCTTGGTTGTTAGTTGAAGTTTGTTATATACTGAGATGTTTTACCTGTCCACAGACATCGAAATAGTAACCACTTGATAGCACCTGACTGGGAGTCACACTGTTGATTTTTTGATCGTACATCCAACGTCGTAAACATTGTGCTGCTAAGCCACTAACATGGCATCCAACTTGTAAAATAGGAAAAGATATCAGTGCCAAAGGGTGCCGACGTGATGTGTTATTAATTATCTGTCATCTGTAGTGTGTAATGACATGTACATGTAAAAGGATTGTCAGTGTAGCATTGTGCACCCTACTACCAGTACTGCCCATGCTGCTGCTGCTGCTGCTCACTTAAAAGCAGCACACACGTTCTCTCTGCTGTCTAGGCGCCATTTAAAACATCTCTTTTTTTTGTTTTAATAGCACACTGTGGCTGCTGTTACTGTTGTTGTTGTTGTTGACGGAGGTCAGATTACTGACACAGTGGCCCTGCAGGGTGCACCGTGACATCAGCACCACCTTGCCTGCTTCTGAAGATTTTCTTTAGAGCTGCTTTGGTCTTTGCTTCTGCTGCTGCTGTTCTTGTTGTTATATAACAAGCTGTATGTCTGTTGTAGTTGCTGGAGGTTAAGTCGGTACAGCTGCAGCAGCTGCAGGCAAGTTCAACGCAGCAGATCAAGTCATTGGAAGAACGTTTAGAGCAGGAAGAGACAACAGTCACCGGACTGCGTCAGGAACTGACTGACAAAGAGCAGCAGCTTCAGACTGCCACGCAGTCTCACAATGATGTATGTTGTATCCTGCGCCAGCCATTGGTCGTTCTAATAGTCTGCATTCTGGATCTTGTTTGGTTTCCAATTTCGAAATGATGCCGGAAAATCAAATTAGCGTGAACGTTTCCCAGGGTTGTAGTCACTGGTGTGTCGATTTTTTTGGTTTAAAAGGTCTGGTTTTGGGTAAAGTTTGTACATTTCTAGGCAGATGGCTGCATAATTTGTTGGCACTGGGCAGACATTTTTCGACTTTTATATCTGCTGTGCTAAGGTGCTTTGCATAGCTTGGTTTGTTGTAACGTTTAATAATAATAATAATAATAATAATAGCCACATTTTTATAGCACTTTTGATCAAGCTTATCAATTAAAAACACTAGGCTTATAAAGTATAACAAATCCAAAATAATGTACAAAAAGGTCTAATCTTTGTTGATGACACTGATGTTTTAAGATTATGTTTTAAAGTGGCATTGTGGCTAATGTCAGCCGGTAGTTGATTCCAAGCTTGTGGTCCAGTGGTGGAGAAAGCTATCAAACCAAATATCGTTCGTGATTGTAGCACATCAAAAAGGCCTTAAGCTGATAATCATTTTTCACCCACAGAGGGTAGAAGGCTAATGATGATGATGATGATATCTGTGTTTGTGTGCATGTTCAGTTAAGTCGTGATCATCAGCGTCTGATGCAGCGCTCGCTGCAACTTGAGGACCAGATTACAACACTTCGTCAGCAAAACTCGACTGAACTCACATCACTACAGCGTCAGCTCCTGTCAGACATGTCCCTCTGTGCCCTGGAGCTCGACGCCATCATCACTGTCTGTCTCCAGTCTGCCAATGGAGACGAACCCAACCTCAGCTGTCTGCTCAGCATACCGAGTAAGTTATCAGACGCTAAAAGATTGAATACACTGTGTCTCAAAGGTACTGCGCAGAATTGTTTTTTGCCAAAACTTTGTGGTGGAAAATGACTGCAGTTTGCATAATTCTACCCTCTCTTTGTGCCATCTTTGTGCTAAAAAAACTTTCAGAGTTGGTGGAAATTTCAAGATGTTCTGACAAGTGCATATTTGCTGTTTTTTTATCAGTGTCAACTTATACAGCAAGCTTTTTGCTGTCACTTCTGAATATCTTCTTCACATGGCAGTTTGGTCTGTCTGGCAGTTACAGAGAGAAAACCTAATCTCAGTTCCTGGTGGTAGTTTTTATGTGTAGCTTGCTTTTTCGTTGTCATTTGATCATTTGTCTCAACAGCATGAATGTCGGGGAAACACAATCCGCCATCTTCTCCTGGAATTCTGTTTTCTGTTAGCATGGACATCTTTAAGGCGCATAACAGTGTATTAAATAGTTGTTTTCGGTTGTTTTAGTCAAGTTTGCTCAGTTTTGTAGTTCATGTGTGTGTTCAAGGGTCATCGTCTCATAGCAGTGCATTGGCGGCCAGCTCAAGCAGTGAGGGTGAGAGTAATGCTAACAGCATTGCTGCCGTGAAGCATCAGCTCAACAAGTTGCGTGAGCTTCGCTTGGACGTCGACAAACTGCGCTCCATGGTCACCGACAAGCTGGCTGAGGACATGGGACGTCGGCTTACCTGTAATCCGCAGTAATTGTGGATTACAGTGATTGACTAACCTGTAATCTACAGTGATCGACTTACCTGTAACCCACACAGTGATTTACTTGACCAGTTTACTCCTGCATACTATGTGAGCCTTGGAGCAAATCCTTCATCGTAACAGTAAGGTGGGGAGATTTTTCAGCCCTTTGATGGAGAAATTTGTATCATTTAGGAGGACCTAGACTGTATCAGTTTTTTCTCTTAACCTTTTACTAAATTTATTCTGTGGCCCGGAATGTCGCAACATTGATGTCAGGTGAGGTATATGGAAAATAGGAAAACCCAGAAGTGAATGGGAAAGGGGAAAGAAAAGGGGGGAGGAAGGGAGGGATGTGGTGAATTTGCTCCAATGGTTTGGTGAATGCACTAAGTGCCAACGATTAATAATAAGACTTGGTGTCACAGTTCCCTGCACTGTAAAAAGGGGGTTATGTTGTTTTTAACTTCATCTGCCTGTCTGTCTGCCAGCTTCTGTCTGTCTCTGTCTGTTTCCAATGACTACTTATACCCCGTTTATACGAGGAAGCAAACATGAAGCACACAAGAAGCTCTCATGAAGCAGTCCTGATGGAACCAACCGTGAAGCTAACACAAAACAAACTTAGAGCATACGTCGTGCCACGGTCGTGGACGTGTATTTTGAATATCTTTGCTTCGTGTATGCTTCCTCGTGTAAACGGGGTATTAGTTAGTTATGACTGGATTTTGATGACATTCATTAATTGTGTTTTTTGGGGGGATGGCAGAAAATTAAGAGTAAGTTCGTTAGGAATCATGGTTTGGTGATCTTTTCCCATTCTGTCTTGCATAGAGCACTCGTGCGTTATTGTACCTTTGATACGTTTATATTTTGATACTATATTGTAAGTAAATCTTAGTAAAAGTAAATCACTTGCTTTGTGTCTTCCTGTGCATTGGTCACCTATGGTCTCAAGTGCCTCATGTTCGTACTTTGTAGTAGTGTTTGCTTTTAATTTTGACTGTGATAATAAGCGTGCCATAATGCCATTGTGGAGTTAATTTTGCTATTGTGGCCTATTGGTTACTCACTGCACAGCTTGACTTAATGTTAGTCATACTATGTTGCCAATAATTTTGTTTTGCGTTTTTGTTCAGTTTGTCGCAAAACCAGTTTTATGTGTGCTGTCTATATTTTGTATGTATTTTCTGATTATAACGACATGTACTAGAGGCCAAAGTGTGATAAGACTTGCACTTTTGAATTATAATCAGTCTTAACGTCACAGTTACCTCCAGCGAAAGAAGTTGGTCATTTTTAGTCTGTTTGTCCATTTTAAGGTATTAAAATAATTTTTAAACAGATTTAGATCAAATTTTTGTATTGGTTTATGGCCAGAAAAGTATAATCAAAATTTGATCAATCTTTCCCATGCTTCACGATAGTTTAACACCCATAATGCATTTTTAATTGGACCACGATACTTTTCTGTTATCTACTGGATGTCAGCTTGAATTTGAAGCTTTGTAGTCGTATGGTGACGATGGTACTTCTATAGTAAAACGCTGGTGACGAATCGAACGGTCTCGTAACTGACAATGTTTATTTTTTAGTTAATATAATACAGAAGGATTAAAGGATCTTTGCTGCTCTACAATTTGAAATTAAACTGTTTGTTTTTTTTGCTACCGGTCTAAACAGCTCACTGATTATATTTATACGGACATATGCTGTAAACTGCCAAAATGCATTGGACAGACTCCGTGTTCATATGAAAATTATCTTTTGTTTGATATAATTTGTTGTATTTTGATATTCTCTCTTTTTCTATTCAGTATTGTTCGACATTGATAAACATAATTGTAGTCGTGTTACCAGGCATGTTAGTTTAGGCCGATGTATGCTTGCACAGACATAAAAAAGAAGAAACAGAAAAGTCAAAACCAGTGTTCCTGTGTCAAGTGTCTTGCTTGATTTCAACCAGGCAACATTTCACGTCGTTCAAAACTAAAAGTTTCTTTCTTCCAGATAAGGAAAGATAAAGACACGCAGTATAGCACAAAATCGGAGCCTTGACAACGCGCCAGCCCAAGTGGGTTCTTTTTTGCAGATATATGCAAGCCTAGATGCCGTGCTGCCACGTCATGTGCCGACATGTGTGCGGCCGTACGTCCAGTGCCCACTGCACACCAGTGTACCCGCCCACTGTACTATGCCCGCTTTGTGTGCCGTCAGCCATGGAGCCTGGTCGCGCTGCGAACGATAAGTGAATATTTGCGCCAGATAGCTTATGCGACATTTTCTAGAGGTTTTTGACGTCCAGTGACTTTGATCTTTGACCTTGTGAGCTGAAAATAGGCACACAGTTACTTCAGTCAGGGGAGCACTCATGCAAATTTTGGTTTTTGTTCGATTAGTTGTTGTGTACTAGTTAGAAGCCCGTACATAGCTGCGTACAGAATAGTCTGGACAGACGCGCACATTCGGACGTGCAACACACGTAATGTGGCCTTTTAGGACGTACGCGTATTGCGCGTAATGGTCGTTATCATTATTATAGGCCTAGATCAGCGTCATTTACCGATAGGGCTGGCTGGTTCGTTATCTTCAAAATTTTGTAGCTGAAAACAAGCAGAAAAAGCAATAAACCTCGGCTTATTATTGGCTGGTCGTGCGGCGCGTAGAAAATGGTCGTAATTGGAAAACGACGAACGTGATTGCTCGTGGAGTCGCTATTGGTCCAGCAATGTGTGAATCTGAACACGAATCGCCATTCCGCACTACATAATAATGTCGTTTAAGGCAGACGAACACTTTTTGATTGTTTTTGTCAACTGGATGACTAGGTTCATGTGTAGAATGCTTAAAACCTTCGTTATTCAGGGTTTACTTGAAAATTAAAAGCAGTAGAAAATCCTCGTTAAACTGCTCGGATCTTAAAAACTTCAGCTTTGCTAGCTTAAGCACTAAACTTTACAACACAATACATAGCCCTAATGTATAATATTAAACGAGTAGTTAAACACACATATCCAATAACTAATGATAGACATAGGGCCTAGCCTAACTATTTCATCATCGTTGTCATGGTACAAAATAGAATTTTACAAAACGCTGTTCACAAGGCTACTAATAAAACAGCTGTGTATTGCAAACGGTACGCTACGCACTGGAAAGATATGCTTAGAGTCTACGTTCAAAATGTTAGAAGGTACAGCAGCTTTGAGTTTTATTTGTAGGCCTTAGCTTCCACTTTTACGTAGATGTATAGTAGTCAAATTAGTCGATGCGGATTTCAGTCCTCAGTGAATACGTCCGCTGGCCGCATAAGCCTTATTCAGCGCTAATGGCTTAAGCTTTTCGCAGACAAACAGTTGGTCAAATGGCCTCCATTACGAGTCTAACAAGCTTTCATATCCACAGACGATGGGAACAATGACTATGGAAAATAATACTTCCGTTATGGACGAAAGTCACGTGGTCTGTGGATGGTGACGTCACTTCCTCTTGTCGATGTATAAAACTGATCTTGTCTGAGAAGAACAAGACTGCAGTCGAGCAGTCTGGAGATGATATGAATTGATCTAAGCTGGATTATTGTAAGTCTCTGCTGTCTGTAGGCCTACATGTAGGCCACAATAATTAAGCGAAAACAATAGTCTTCACTCATTAGTAATATGGTGTTTACACGATCGAGCAAACATCGAGCTGGCTCAAGCAGGCCTATTGCAACCCCGCACCCTGGCTCAAATGTAGGCCTATAAGCTTAGGCTCTCTTAGCCCACAGCTGATCACGTGTTATATAGGCCTTCCAATTACAACCCGCCCGTCCTCCTAATTAGCATGCTAATTACCATAGAACGTCGAGCTAACTGCTCGATGTTTGCTCGATCGTGTTTAAACACTGCATAACGTTTTTTTCTGCAGCTCTAAGCTACTTTTAATTCTAATGGCCGCTGACTATTGCGGTATTAATTTAGAATTGTTTCAATTTGTTTCTAATGCAAATTGTGCAGCATGGCCGACGCGTGGTCGTGGCTACTTTTCAAAGACGTGAACCGTAGGCCTATTTTTCAGTCCGAGTAAGCTATCGCAAGCAGAAAATAATTAAGGCTGCAGATTAGTTGCAGTTAACTCTGAAATTAACGATTAATAAATTAATCGCGATTAATTTTCTTAATCGTGATTAAAAAATTAATCGCAAGCAATTTTCTTGCTTACTTTTCAAAAAAAACTTACGCAAACGACTCCTAGCATTACTTTGACCCTACTGTCACTGTGTCAGGGCACAAAAAGTGGCCATCGTATTATTTATATGTACTAACGTCTATTCGCCGGATTCGCAGGCCCATATTTTTAACCGTTAGGCCTTCTTAATGTTCAAGTATCAAGAATTAGGTTACTTATGTACACTGTGTTTCATAAAAGGACCCCCTTTCTTTCTTTCATAATTTACTCAAATGATGATCAATTTACATGAAATTTTTACCGGTTGTGGTTGAAGAAATACAAATTTAAAATATTTAAACTAAATACGGCAGTTAATTAAATATTCTTTGCTAGTCGTGACGTAATGCTGACGTCATAATGTGTCGTGAGTACAAGCTTGCTCGTCTCAACTAGTGCTGTCAATTGGTACCCTGCTTCGATGGTGAAAAATCTGGTTCGTTGATGACAATTTTTTAAAAGTTTTGCAGTTGCAGCCACAAAAAACGTGCAAAGCGATCACATTTACGTGTCTGTGGGGATAGTTGGACTTTCGTATATTCGAGCAAGACAGTGCACTAGCTCACTGAGCTTGCAAAATGGTTGCGTTTTGGATCGCGAGATGCCTGATTTCATGTCCCCATGTTGCTCAGTGCTGACATGATAAACATTTTTTCATTAGCGAACAAGATTAAGTTCTCCATCGAAGCAAGGTAGCAACTGACAGCACTAGTTGAGACAAGAAAGCTTGTACTCACGGCACATTATGACGTCAGCATTACGTCACAACTAGCAAAAAAATATTTAATTAACATAGTTCAAATACGTAGTTCAAATATTTTGAATTAGTTTTTCGTCAGCTACAACTGATAAAAATTTTGTGTAAATTGGTCATCATTTGAGTGAATTATGAAAAAAACGAAAAGGGGTCCCTTTTTATGAAACACCGTGTAGTCCTTTAATTCTGCCGTTATAGGGCCTGGATTCGGAACCGCGACTTGTGACGTATAGACTACGTATTTTGTGCTCGATGGACGACTCTTATTCATCGACATTGAATGATGCTCCTGCGTTCTACCGACATTCCTGGTAAGTATAAACATTTCGGTTCTAAAAAATTTACTTTCGGTTTTGATTTTTCAAAACTTTTATACCATCGTAAAGACAGTGACTCACGACCTTGAAACCTAAACCTTGGATGCTAGTGTGTCATTTCGTTAAAAATTTTTAAACCGTTTATGAGCTAAAAGACATTTTATTAGATAGTTTTTTTTGTTTACTTACCGCCGTTATTGGCAGCCTTAGAATAGAAACAACTTTTAACAGATGGGCTAACAAGCCGGTAGTCGACGTGGCTTGCGACTACTAAAGATCACAGTTCTGCGGACAGCCTAGGAACAGACACAGCGGATGCAGAAACGCAGACATAAGCCTACACAGACACGCTGTCTGAAAACAAGGGTTGCTTATAGCAATACAAGACAAAATAAAATGACATTCGTTAAGTTTTGGTAAGACTTTGATCGAAAGCCACGTGACCAATGGACTCAATAGGCCTATATTGGCTATGTAGTTTTCTGTAGCCAAAGTTAGCACTCGTAATAATCTCCTCAGGTTGCTGGCTGGATCATCATGAGGAGCATCTGCTACAACCCCAAGAACGTCAGCTTTGGCTGTCTGCTATTCTACTGCAGAATACTGCGCCCCAGTCTGGGCCAGATCACCTTACACTAAACTGATTGACGTCCAGCTAAATGAATCCACGCGCATTGTCTCTGAAACTTTGCGCCTAACACCTCTCCCGTGGTTGCCAGTTCTCAGCCACAGAACTCGCCCTCACATCCGGCGAATAGCAGCAACAAATCAACTTCTCAGTAAGATCAGGTCCTCAACCGTCACTCTGTCCCTGATATCAGACATCGAGTCCCATCCTGAAGTCCGCCTTACATCAAGACGTCCAATATGGCTCTAGGAATCACAACAGGAAGAAGTGTCACCACGACAGAAATGGACTGAAGAGTGGACTTTTGATGTATTAAACCGCTCACTGATAGTGGACCCTTCAATTGCACCTCATGGATTTGACCTACGCTTGTGATCAACGTTGAACCACTTTCGAACTGGCCAGGGTCGATGTGCATCAAACCTCGTCTGCTGGAATTAGGCTTTAGATCCATTCTGTTCCTGTGGAGCACCTTCAAAAACAATGTTACACATTGTGAACGATTGTGCAGATACGAAATTTCACGGCGGTCTGTCAGCCTTACATTTGGCTGATGAGAAAGCTACTGCCTGGCTCGGCATACAGAGCATACGTTAAGGAGAAAACGTTTTCTATATGTGCGTCTTCTAAGGATACAGAGATATGCGCTCTCAGAGTTCATGAGTTTGACTTTTTGGGATTACGGTTATCGTTAAATCTGCTATACCCCAATATCCTATCCTAAAACCAAACCTGAAATGAATTCGATGTTTGGTTGCTGAGATATATGTCCATCAGAAGATGCCGAACTCCGTCACGCCGACATACACCGCACTTCGTGGCACAACGACATGCTGTCTGAAACTAAGGCCTTGCTAAGCTAACGCGTCGCAAGGCAACAGAACCACTGATTAGCGTATGCTCTGTATGCCTATAAGCGGATAAAAATGCGTAACAACAGTGATGAAAAGATTTACGCTTAAGAAATACACTCAAGAAATAAAATACTGCAAATATGTGGAAAACTGTGCTGACAGTATAGTGGAGTCGAGGAAGGAGAAGTCACGTGACGTGAGGGGAGGGCTGAAGTCACGTGACGCGGCTCGACATCGCCGTGGTCAGGAGAACAGCGAGTTCACAGAGTTGTCCAAACTGCTGCCGCTGCCACACGACATCACCGGCCAGCTGTAGCCTACACTTCGCTTGACGTGACCTTCACAGTTTGACCTTCACAGTGACCTTCAAACGGTGTCCTTGATAATTATCCGAGCAGTAACGCGGTCTCACTGACCTTCGTTACATTGGTTTGATTTTACAGTAAACTTATATTTCGTAATAAACTTTTCTTTATGCCGACGTTTACGACACGACGACCTTCAGAATGACCTTCTAGTCATTTTAAAAATGACGTTTACGGTGAAGTTAACATTAAGCCCTACGCTACTCCTGGTACGAATTAGTTGTGCCGATTTGATTTTACAGAATATACGGCAATAAACCGCGCTCGATCCCTGATTTCAGAGTTGTTTAAAATGTTCTTCAAAATGACGTTTACAATGAATGACCTTCACCGTTGACCTACACGAGTAAGGTTGATGACGCGGGGGACATCACCGGGCAGCTAGACAAAGCGAGCGTGATAAGGTTGACGACAGCCTTTCTCAAGCTAAGAACATCGCTACGTGGACTCAACAACTCATCCCACATCACTCACCGCCTTTATGTCTCTGATCAAGGTTTTTTTATTCTCTTAGTTTATATCATGTAGTTTTAGTTTGTACCTAATAAATAAAAGGCCTATTTAATGTAAACTTAAGATAAGTTAACCTATACCTTTAAATTTACGTTGACTCTAGTATATTCATATTAAAAAATTTTCCAATTACAAAACAACTGATAAAAAACGAAAAATGTCAAACCACATTTAATGTCACACCTGACAGACCGGCAGACAGACAACACAGAAGCTGACATTACTCCCGCCATAAAACATTTGTGGCGTGGCGGGGATTACATCATCATCATCATCGACAACCGTGGGCTCAATGCCCGTTGGTGTCTGACGCCATTCTTACTATCGCTGCCCACCGCTGCCTATCTAGGGCAGCGTGGCTTGACTCCTGCAGGGTTGTCCCACACCACTGCTCAATGTCATCTGACCATTCTCGGTGAGGCCGTCCTCTTTTGTTTGAACCATCCATCATTCCGAACACCAGGGTCTTTATCTTTCTGCTGTCGTTCA
>Ga0209367_1003134_pt1 | contig 22317 bp, 12 predicted proteins | sample WorMetLIZISLAND2_FD_187412 | JGI IMG/M metagenome (GOLD analysis project Ga0209367, IMG submission 187412) | Marine gutless worms symbiont microbial communities from Max Planck institute for Marine Microbiology, Germany - Olavius geniculatus... ... | reverse complement strand
CGGATGCAACGAAGCTGACGAATGTGAGTATAGCAAGATTTAGACAGTGCAGAGATTTGATCCGAGAAAGTGAGGTGTTCATCAAATATGAAGCCAAGGTTACGAGCAGAGTGAGTAGTCTCAGCTAGTCTCCAGACGGCGACAGATTGCCAACGAGAGCGTCTTTAATCATTTCAAACCAACATCGCGATGATAAAACAAGATCCGTACGAGGAGTACGTAATTTATTTGATCAAAAGCACATAAAATTGACTCCTCCTTAAATTCATTAGACACTCCTAAGTACTGCTAAATGCTGACATACTTATGACGTCATCGAACACGACGTTTTCGAAAAAAGGCAGCATCTAGTACAGATCTTTAGATACGAACAACAAAGCAGTTGTTTAAAAAATCGTAATATAATTTTATATATGACAAAAATATAAAAAAAATGTTTTTCTAAATTCCGCTCAGTTTTTCATCGCGTTGGCAGCAACTGTTGACGCCGCTGCAGTACGCAAACGCCGTTCTGCAGCAGCCGTTAAGTCGGCGGTGTTATGAAACGGAATTATGCAATTATGCGCGAGCGTTATTTTGCACACGGTTGGCGTTCTTTTGGACGTTTTGCGCTACGCAAAATTCGTTATTTTTCCAACGAATTTTAGCAGAAATAGAGTGCTACCATAACACCAGCATATGCTTAGTTTTTAATGACGAATGTTCACGACTTATTCACCGAATTCCAGATGCTTCGGACCTGCTGAGAAGCTCAAGATAACGTCTGGCCATAACCCGACTGAAGACGTGCTTGAGGTAGATCTTTCGCCATTTGGATTCATTAGCTCTGCTGGGACATGAGAATACTGGTGACCGATGCTCTGAAGCTGGCAGAAGACGGTACGATTGACAGCAGACGGTGATGGACGACGTTTGACTGTGTCGACAATGAGCATTGAGCATTCAGCCAGCGAGTCAGCGTTCCCGGTGCTTATATCGCACACTGCTCATCAGTCGCAGCGGATTACATGGTGGCTGCGAGCATGCTGCCAGTCCAGTTAGCTTGGCTGGACGTTCGGTCGTGTTGGCGATCGTCTAAATCACATGGTATGTGACGCGCGCGCCGCGGTGGTGGTACGTGGTAAGCACGACGGCGTGTGTCGGTTGGATGCGCTGACTGGTCGCCATCACCATAAGTCATGCATTGCTCGCTCGGTCGGTCGACGATGGCGAGTTTCCTGTTAAAGATCGATCGCTTCGAACAGGCCGCAACACCAACTGATGTGCGAATCGTGAACCGAGTTGTCGACAAATCGAATTTGATCGCTCACATGTCCGCTGGTCAAATTGCGTTTCACGTAAGATTGGCTTAAATTTTATGGCATGTCATATTTTGGGGAAAAGACAGAAACTCCAGTCAAAATATGCATTGCAAATTTCAGTACCCTAAGTGTCATTAATATTGCTTGGCCATGCAACGTTAAATTTAAAAGCCGATATGAAAAGGGTTTTAATGACTTTCACTTTTTTGACCTGCAGTTCCAACTAAAATTAGGGCCATTCAACATTTTTGGTGCGTCCAAAACTAATTCAGTGGTTTTAGGTATTAATGTCATTTAAATGTGTGACCATTATAGTAAAACAGGCTAAAAATGTCATTAATTAATGATTACTTTCGTACCATCGACTAGAAATGGAGAAAACAAATTGCAGTCAAATCAGCTTTGAGATATAAGTATAAGTGACGCGTGCATTTGATGTCTCTGCGCAGCTTGATGACCTACATGATAGCTTCCAAAATCTCACACGAATTGTCTTCAACAGCTAATCTTCTTATGTCTCTGTCATTCTCTATTTTGTATACTTCTTAAAATAAGCAAACGAATTTGTATGAGTATAATGCTCTAAAAGTTTTCCATGCGTCTGCAACTTAATCTCTGTTTAAGCTTCCTACAAACAGCACTTGCTTCTCCTTATCTCAATCGTTGATCAGCTAGGTTAAAAATTCCCAATCGTTCAACTTCGATAGGATCATCCATAGGCTTAGCAGGGATGTTAATAAGCTCAGAATATGGCTCAGAATTTGACATCAAGACCAGTTTGGCCTCGAGAATTAAACATCCATGAGGCATAGGCCTAGTCCTTTCATATAATAGGCTTTATCTTGACAGTCGTTCTTCTGTAACATAGGCTACATGTAGGAAAGAAAGTCTCGCATAGACACACAAACTCACTAACCATCTGAATAAAAGATATTGAAACCCTGTTGCCACAGATCGTTATAGATGTAAGTCACAAACGTCACTGCTCGATGGCATAATTGATGGCATAATTGAGTTGGGGTGAAATCTGCAATGCGGACATCTATAGAGACGTTGATAGAGAAACCGTGCCGGCTGTTGTAGAATTCTATCATTAGTGCTGCAAGTGACTGTCTGGAATGACCTACGAGTGTCAAGCGGGACGTAGTCTGATTTTACTCATTCGCTCACTCTGTCAAATTGCCATGAGCACGAAATGACTTCGTCTAACGGTCGTTTTCTCCAGTGGCCGAGTCATCCATTAAGCTCGCTGTAGACTCACTACCATCAGCTGTATGGCAGTGGTTTTACGGCTGCAGCAGCTGCAGCGCTGATGCGCAACATCCGGGACCCTAATGACCGGAGTGCACCGCTAATTAATCAAATGGGAAAGAAGCTGCCTGAGATAGCTCGTAAAGACTCTGCGTATTTGTTGGTCATCATTCATCATCAGCAGCAACTTCACTGCATCTGCGACGTTTTATAAAAATGACGTCAACAGAACAGGTGGTTGATTGCAGGCTGGTGGTTTAGCGACGGAGAAAGCTCTCAACCGAACACGGTCCTTGATCGTAAAACATTGAAAAGACCGTCTTACGCTGAACGTAGATGACATCTTCCAGCAAGGTCTGCTACCGGAATGACCATGACGACTAAGTAGGCCTATGCTGGAGCGTGACTGTTCACAATGAATTCGTGTCTGAAAGCTGCGCAGTTTAAATATTATGTAAAACGTTCATTTCGTTGTCGCACTAAAACAGCCGTGGTAAATGATATAAGTGTCGCCTTGACGTGGTCACCTGGTCGCAAATCGTCAACGAAACGCGCAGCAGCATGAAGAACGCGCTGCAACGGCGCAAGTGTGGAGTCTGGCAGTCCAGCAAACATGTAGTGTATAGGTCTAGTCATTGCGTGTTAATGATACAATATTCGATATAAGATACTTTCTTAAACTAATATAGGGGTCTACACTGTGTCTAAAAACCATCTCGAACATTTTCGATTGTAGCTTGAAAAGGTCTATCCGATTTTAATAATTTTTAATACCAATATTTCTTAGACAACTTGCCATGAAATAAATGTTCGATTCCCACCTCACCCGAAGTCTGTTTGTGCATGGGGAAAACAGAACCAATAAAATATTGCTTTTTACCCAGTGCAGTATTATTGCTTAATTAAATAACGCTCATAAACATATTTTGTTAACTTTCTTGACACTTTAGCTAATATTTCATCTAATTGTTTCGTTTTTAACTGTTTACAGCAAAATTGCTTGAAATATGGGGCGCATTGTGCGAACACAGACATGGAGACGCTTTCCGCATTTATTGACAGCAAGTATCGATAATGTTCTGCTTCAGACCAATCCAGACTTCATCTGTCACGTCTGGAATTCATAAACATTTCTGAACGTCATCTGGTAAGACACACTGCTTTATGTCAGTCAAACCTTGTAATCGACTACCTGTTGGGGCCCAGAGATCTTGATAGATGGAATTTATTGAAGTTTTTTATTTATTTCAACTCATGATTTGCTTGGTCTAATTTCCCCAGGTAGTGCAAGAGCAGAAGTTAAATGAAGTGGGAATTTAAACAGTCATTCAATAGCCAGGAATGTCAAAAATATTCAGACCAAAAATTATTAAAATCTGATGATGTTTCTTTAAGATATGATCGATAATGTCGGGGATGTTTTATCCATTCAATAGCCAGGAATGTCAAAAATATTCAGACCAAAAATTATTAAAATCTGATGATGTTTCTTTAAGATATGATCGATAATGTCGGGGATGTTTTATCCACGTTTTTGGGTATTTCAACGCATATTTCGCTTGGTTTGCATTCCCTTGGTAGTGCAGAAACAAACATTGGCTGAGATGGGACGCTAAATAATCATTTAATAGCAAAGTGTGTCAGAAATATTTACACCAAAAATTATTAAAATCTGATAACTGTGCTTGAAGTTACAATCGAAAATGTCGAGGATGTTTTTTGCGACACAGTGTACATAATTTTTAATCTGGCCTTCATTTAGCTCACAGTGGAGCATTTCAGATTAGATTTACTCAGTTTATCTGGTTTGTTAAAAATGTCAGTTGCGTGCTAGACCTATAACCTGTAGACAGCTTGGAAAAGTCAAGTTCTGCATTTTCTTTCTTTATTTGACTTTTGATTTAGACATTTTAGGTGAATATACTCAGACTATTTCTGTTCTGTATGTTTTTCTGTGCATGTATTGCATTTTCCTTATTTGACTTTTGGGTGGCCAGCTTTGATGGGCCTGGTTGCTTTTTTCCAAATAAATATTGTTGTTGTTGTTAATTGCAACTGACAATGTCGACGACCTTGCCACGAGGCTTGTATGACTTCAGCTCAGCTTTGAGAAACCAACCTTCATGACAGCGGATCGAACGCAATCAAAAGCTGCTAGCCACGAGATGACGTTTGAGTGACAGTTTAGACATCGCCATTCAACGACGACATCAGTCTGTTCATATGTTGACAACAAACACGAAGCAACGTGTGCGCATGGTTCATCAGTGTTATTTGAGACAGTTTGTGACCGTAATGACGCAAATTTGACTTATAAAATGTTAAACTAGAATACATTGTTTTTTGATGTCCAAATTTCATCGATGCAAAATTACAAAATTGTAATATTAAAATACTACACGATAGGCCTAATCGAACGTTAACAAGAAAGCCCGGCTATTGCTGGGGAAGACGCGCTACAGCCTATACAGTTCCTGTTGCAGTACTAATTTTCAAGGTCATCCAAGGTCGATAATTTTTATCTCATCTGAAAAGCCGTATGCGATTTGCTATAGCATACAATCAATAGCAACCTTGGCCCTAGCTCTTACCGTTTCCGATATACAGCCACTTAAGCCTATAGCTTGAAACGTGTCGTTGACAAGTAGCATCTAAAAAGATGACAATAGATATCAAGTCACTCATCTACTGCTCCTACTCAAGTGAGACGATTGAGCAAATAACGGAGAATCGCTCATCTTTTCTATCCGCCAGGTGACAGCAGCAATTAGCATTTGCATACGTTAGCCGAGAATTCGATTTTCAAATCTCTCCTTTTTCTGCGTGTCATGTGCCCCCATTTAATACAATGTGTCGTTGGACTCTATAAGACTGGCATCTATATCCGTCGAATGGTTTAAGCAAAGTGCACGAATGCGACAGACGTCAGACGCCAGACAGACATCACGCTATAGAGAAATGGGTACGGTAGCTATAAGCAAAATCGTTCCTATACGTGTAGGCCTACGTAAAACAAAAAGTTAGTATATAAGGACAACGTTCACGATTGAAAAGCACGTTGACTTATGGGCGGAAAGTGCAGCCAATGCAGCATTGTTCAACGTTTCTAATTTCGACAGAAACCAGGCAGCATTCTTCCGGTATTGTTCGACTATGAAATGCTTTAGCGACTTTAAACATAAAGCGCACGAGGCAATAACATGCTGATTTTATTGTACACACAGAGTCGCGGCAGGCAGACAAACGACAACTGCTTCCCTAGATTTTAGCTCGTTGAAAAAATTTTCTTTGATCATACTAAATTTGAGGATCGATTTTTTTTTATTTTGGATGAAATTGCAATTCTGAGCATCTGTGTTTATTTTTTCTGTAGAAAATTGGCAGTTAGCAAGATGTCTGAGAATCGCAACTTCTTTCTTCGTCCAACCTTTCTAACTCACGACGACTGTGCTTTTGGCGTCAACGATAAAACCCTAGCTGCACTAAGAATGACCAGAATATGCATACGTCCTTACCGGCAGGCACAGTAAGAGGGTACAAGTTCTAGTATACGGTTGTTCCAGTAGGCCTATAGCATAGATAAGATAAATATTAATCGGCGAGATATTGGCGTATAGTCTCTGCTTGATACTAGTCTTTATTTTTATCCGAGTCTTGGGTGTCTCGTGACTATGCTAACTTAGATTTTTTGACTGTATGCAATGGCAGCATTGGCAGTTGCATTTCGACAAAAAACTCCCACGGACATTAGCACAGTGACTGGATTCGAACTCAAAGTGTTCTCTTTCATCGTGCGCGGAGTCTAACAGTGTGCAGTAAAAAAATGAACATCTATACGTCACAATTATTGTTTTCAAGCAGAACGTGCTGCATTAAGAAAAATCCAAAGCAGTTTTCTCTGCGTAGCATTAAAAAGCTCTGACAGTCGCACTGGATGATGTTGATAACGCCTACGTTGCAAAGCCGACTTGCAAATAATTTCACATCCGCTTTGCAGGCATTTTCCATTAGCCACCCCACTCGCGGCGTTAATTAACCGTAGGCTAAGTGACAGCGAACGTCGCTGCGCAGCAAAGGTGCGCAATGTGTTTATCAGGCTTGCCGTGGATATTAAATTTTCCATCCATATCCATATTCGTATCCACAGACGTCTATCCTGCGTACACGTAGCCCCCGAATTTTTACATAATACAGTAGTGCAAAAGCGTCCATCCGACCATCCCCCCAAAAGAACATGACGCCAACACGATATGACATGTGCTTTGCGTTGAAAAACTGGCAGGCTGCAAGTTTATCTCCAGCATGTAAAGTCGTAAAGTAAAAAACTAAAACCGTTTAAAGGGAACTGTGCAACGAAGATTGGCAGATCGCAAGCTTTTAAAACAATTAGCAGACATCGATAATTTAAAATGCGCATGCAGTATCTAGTTTGCTGAAATATTGAGAACACGACACCAGGAAAAAAACAACAGCAAACACCTTACCGAGAAAAATGTCGATGTTATCAACACGTCTTAGATTTCTGCTACACGTGACGACGATACGTCCGTCGGTAGGTCTACGTGACGTCGTATAGCGACGAGCAAGCGGAAGCTGCGTTCAGCACACAGCAGTCTGCGATAGACGCACTATTGCAACTGAGCAGCAGACCTAGCTACTGTCCACGCTGCGTGGGCGAGCGATCAGACGGAGACGCCGCCGAGAACTAGCGCTGTGTGCATGGGCTGGCGTCTGACATCACGTGAAATGGTTAATCTTCAGTGGCGCTAGATGTCTACGTCGTCGCGCATTATGAGACCGTGAAGTTTTTGGTGTCTCTCCCTCCCTCCCGGCTTCTATTAGAACAAGTGCGCTAGAATCTCCGGTTTTTGCCAGACACCCGGAGTAAATAATTACTAAAATATTGCCAACTTGTCACGCACGTTAAACTTTTCCTGAGTGTGTAGACAGACTACAGTAGCGCTAGTTTTCAGTCATTATGCCTAACATTTCACACTATAATGTCGCAACGCGGGTGAAATGAAGTGAGATGTTTAACAATCTGTTAGTTAATCTATAGCTTTTAGGTAATTTGTTTTCTCAAATTTGGTGGCTTTCTCGCCGACATTGTGCGCTATAATTCACATATTTACTTACTTATTTATTAGTTACGTAATGAACATGTCCACAATAGCATATCGTGACACTGCTCACTAAGTCAAATTGTGGGCGGAATAAGCTAATGCCAATAACTGCGGCGCTGCGACCGGAATCGGCTACCCACACGGATGTTACCATATTAGGTCCAAACGACGCTACAAAAAGTGATAGCTTCCGATCAGAAACATCAGCACGTACAACCAACACTAATTTGTATACAGTCTATGGCAGGAATGGAAAAAAACAAGGTTTTCAATTTTTTACGTTTCTAAATTTTTTAGGTTTTAACGTACAAAGATTACAAAATTGTAAGACACAGGAAAAACCTCCTGTCACGTCGTTTTTTTGTTGAGTGAATGAAGTGACGTCAAAACTCAAACGTTACAATTAAAATATAAAATAAAATATGACATGTATAAAATTGTGCAACTAATAAAACAACATCACAAGCCTAAAAATGGACTTTTAAGGTTTAAACAGTTTTTAAAAATTTTTACGCTTACTTTTTTAAAACAAATTGCCATTTCTGGCTTATTGTTATTTTGATGAATTCTTGATAGTCTGCATGGCTATAACAATGAGAAGGTCTTTCTACGGAACGAAAACTTAACTGAGGAAATACTCTGACGACAGACGACATGAGTGATATGGTGTGACAAGTAAACGGACAGATGGAGTAGCTTTTAGTACGCTATTAAGCATTAAGAATTCAATGCTCACAAACAGCAGCTTTTATAAGTCAATGCCACACACACACATTCACAGTTCGCTATCCTATAACTCATCAAGACAAGCAGTGTGTGTGCGTGGGTTTTTTTGGATTTCAATAGTTTATCAACACGTTTACAGCATACAAGTACAACAAGTTTAGCGATAGACTATATTCGATTGAATTATCTGTCGTCAGTGTGATAAAAAAAACAACAGAATGCATATAGGACGAAATTATAACGGCCACTACGACACTTCGACGCGTCTTCGTTGTATAGCTGGACTTTTAGGCGTTATTGTATACTGTCAACAGAACGCAACGCCTATATTGCAAAGCCAGCAGTGCCAGTATTACTTAGGCCACTTTAAAAATTTCGGATTCCGAACTGTTGCCTTAACTACAAAGGTCGGTCAGCTGCAGCAGCCAATAGTATTTACGCTGCTCCGACTTTGAGTTTTGAAAAATTCATGCAGCATTAGAACAGTCATGTCAAATGTTAAATCTGCAATTATCAGGAAAAAGGCAACGGGGCAATTGTCCACCGGCCACCCTAAATTTTGAACTGTCAAAAAAATCGTTGGAACATCTTTACCTTCTCAAAAAAATTTCAAAAACTTTTATGTTAAAAATTAAGGCCAAAAATTAAAATTATGAGCACCCATAATCACCTCTGTCGAAAAATTGCAACTTCCTACGCCGTCTACTTTTTTAGCCCACGACGCCGCTGGTAATCATATTCTGTTTATTAGTGGGTTTACTTAGCATCTTACGCAAACTACATGTATAGTCACTGCAGTCACCTACAGAATTGCACAAAATTGCCCTAGCGGACAAAACTCTTCGTCCCCTCCGACCTTGCTGTCGTTGGGGGTGTTTGTAAGTAACATAACTTTTCCGACCCCACCTCTTTAACGCTTTTGACGACTCACATCAACGAAATTTGCTGCCGCAAGCATCGATATTTTGATAACAATTAATGAGATTCAAAACTAAAATAAATAAATTCAATGAATTAAAATTGTAATTGAAATTAACACTGTCCAGGTAACTGAAATATAACTGTAATTAAAATTGGCACCAAGAATTAAAATTAAAACTGGAACCATAGGAATTACTTTCACAACTAAAATGACTAAAAAATTTCACTCTCTATCATTAAGATCAAGATCAAGTTCAAGTTTTAACATTTAGAGAACTTTTCTTCCGATTCAGAGCAACACTAGTTCAATTTGTTACTACGTGTACAAATAATGCTGTGGTTAAACGCTAGAAACGTTAGAACTTCTAATGCGTTTTCCTGAACTGACATGCAGCCTTGCATAGCTACTGGAAGTTGTGTTGCAACAACAGTTAGACCCAGGCTACTGTGTAGACCTAATGTTGGTTGTTGTTGAGCCATTATTCATAACTGAAACTAAGATTATTTGACAACTAAAGTTGGAATTAAAACATCAGTAGCCCGCCCCCATGGACAGAAAGGTGTCTGGGCCACTGACATTGTCAGTCAGCTGCAAACTGCAGCGCTATCTCGCGGCTTCGAGATCGATGATAAAACATGACAGTATCATAATGACGCGCCCTAGTGTCACGCGAACGTGTTCAGCCGATCTCAGCAGCTGGCGCGTGTCATTTTGTCTGACAGTCCATTCTATATTGACAACATACAGAACACTCGCAGCGTTTAAATTAAAATTACAAAATTTACGTAGGCCTATTTTGTTCATTGGCCCAGGCTTAAATCCGGAGACGAAACTGACGCAAAATATTTTTGGGTTCTTTGCAATAAGACATATCGTCTCGGTTGTCATCGACCGCGACCGCACTGCATAAATGCCTTCGCCGGCATAATAATTGTCAAGAAATAATTTTGCAAACGATTCTATGTAACATTAACGAGGAGTATCACTAACCGTCGGAAGAAGGATGGTACTGAACGCGGTTCGATTGAGCTTATAGCTGCTGAGCCGGGCAATAAATTTCTACTCAGCAACGCCATTAGAACGTTCTCCGGTGCTTTGTTATCGCCAGTCGTTGTCGTCCTAAGAACATGGCCGCGGTGACGTAACGAGTCACGTGATCCTGCCAATCAGTTTGCTTTTTATGGCACCCTGTGTCCAAGTTGTCGCCACACCCGCGCAAGCACGATGGACGGACACATTGCTAACGTCTTCCTGCGAGATGAAATCGAGTCTTGAGGCCGCATCGTAAAATCGAGACGACCGCGCGCCCAAAGTCGATCGAAGGACCGAAGAAAATATACACCATCTACTACCGTCGTCGCAGCCGCCGCCGGCCAGTCACCAGTTTTATCTCAGTCTGGTCGAGTTCAATGACTGCAGGTGAGATTACGAAGACACCAGGCCGAACTAATGAGCGATTATAATCCGCATTTGTGAGGATTCTCGCGAGATCTGTGACTTTGCGGCATTTTAAACGGAAACGTGGACAGCGAGACGCAATACGAGATTATGCAAGAAGCAAAAAAAGCAATAAAAAGTACTTTCAACGACTCAGGCATAAAATCACTGCTTATACGCTTACACTAATAGCTAGTACTATACAAAATAAAAAATGTAAAAAAAAAACAAAAATACGTACAAAAATAATTGTAATAGAGTACTAAATAGAAGTCCACCACTGTACAAGGGACCTTACTTGATCCTCCGGTGCGTCAGATTTAGCTGACGACAAATCGCCGTTTTATGCGCATAGGGCCTACAAATGCAGTGATTGATGCTCTTAGTGCAAGAAAGAACCGTGCTGTCGCTAAGAAACCGCCGCACAATGCCGCAATCGTTTTGACGCGATGCTCTGAGAACGGGTAAAAGACTAGCATATATGAGGCTGATCTACAGGGTGGTCCATAAAAACGTGACACTTTACGTTTGTTCTTATCTTCGCCAATTATTGACCGATTTTCAAAATTCTTTCATTGGCACACTCTGCAGGCAATCTGCAATAATGCGATTATTACGTATCCCACCACACTGTAAATGCATCTCTACACTACCTTGTAAAATATAACTAAAATATAAACGTATAATGATAATAACAAACAAACATTTTGGTAAATTTTGGTAAAAACGCTTTAAACCAACATTGCAGTGAATGGTCTGTATGACATTAAATTGTGTGAGTCTAATACTGTTTAGTGTCATACGAATCATTCACCGCAATGTTGGTTTACAGTGTTTTTTTATTCATTTACTTAAATGTTTGATATTATCGTTAATTTTTTCCTACATTTATATTTCACAAGGTAGGTGTAGTGGTGTGGTGGGATATATAATACCCCGTTTACACGATCAAGCAAACATCGAGCAATCATCGAGCAAACATCAAGCAAATGTGCTCTAATTGCTCTATGTTTGCTTGACGTTTGCTCGACGTTTGCTCGATGATTTCTCGATGTTCGCTTAATATTTTGCTTGATGTTTGCTTGATCATGTAAACGGGGTATAATAATCATATTATTGCAAATAGTCCGCTGCCAGTGAAATAATTTTGATAATTGGTCAATAATTGGCAAAAATATGAACAAAAGTAAAGTGCCACGTTTTTGTGGACCACAGTGTATATTCTGCCGCGGCGGCTGACAATGTGAGTTTATCTTCAGTCACGTTTTCTCGACGGGCTACCAAGGATGCATGTTTTGTGCAGTAGAATGCGCAGTCATTCAAGGTCATTTAATGTCGGTGACTTTGGCAGCAGTCGACAGCGCGTATGCAGCAACAGGCGTTTCCTGTCACCGAGGTCTAACCTATATACGAAACGATTTTTTGTCGGACATCATTACAACACTCGAGGCCATCAGTACAAACTCAAGAAACAGAGATCACGGCTGGAAATTCAAAAAAAAACTTTTTCAGCAACCAAATAGTCACAAAGTGGAATAAGCTGCCTGCACAATGTCGTCAATGCTAAAACTGTCATAACGGTTAAGAATCGTCTCGACAGCTATATAGAGATTGGGGAATTAAAGCTTTGACTTCTATACGCCCGTTATCAACAACTAACAAGTATCACTTCTACACTGTCGCTTTCGGTCATCGGGCAGTATCTCAAGAATTTTTTTCTGTTAAACCCGTCTATGATAAGACGTCTCAGAAGTTTTCTTTCCAACTAAGTGCGGGTAAATCTGCTACAGTAGGCCTCACCTAGTGCATTCTGTCGCCACGGTTTTGCGATCCCTATAGCTTTGTCAATAATTATTGTCAACGCGGAAGATTAACGGCAGTGTTTTTTCCACTTTAGCAGTAGAGACACCGGCTAAACTTGATCTCTAGGGCAGGCTCGTAAGCGTTAGTTACGAGATTTTTAGCGACTATAAAGTTGCAAATGTACGCTATTGAGTACGGCTGCAAAACGTGAATGAGTTTTCAGAGTACTAATGTATGCGCGTTTTACTAACGTACTTATTTAGAACACAAGCCAGATTACCGAGGAAATGAAACTGCAGACAGTGTTTTTGCTTACTAATTGCTGCTAAATGCAAGATCAAGACACATAATGCTGCTGTATCACGGCTGGTGTGGTAGCACAAAACTGTTGTGTGAACAGTGTGTCTTTTCACTGAGAAAAAGACATAAATGGAGACTGCATGGGGGATGGTGTTTATTTGCCCATGTGCGCTATTACACGATTGTAAATTGCATTAGGCCTACATCACGCGCTAGATCGTACAGATAGCTATTTCTGCGGATAGCAAGTAACTGCTGATGCAGCTAATGTCTTTTGCTTAAGCAATAACACGTAGGTCTATATACCAGGTAAACATGTCGTATCGCGGTCGGCATTCGACATGGACGGCGACACGCCCAACATCACGACTGAAGACATTTCCTGCGTTATGTGCCCAGCTAGAACGGCGCTCTAAAGCTATGGCCACTTTATAAAGATTGACTAACTGACATAATCGATCGATAGGTTAAATGATTGATTCGATAGGCAAAAATACGACAAGCAACTTCGCGCGCCGCAGCGGAAAGAAATTTTGAATAACAAAGTTTTTAAAAATGTCGAGATCGTTTGCAGAAGTAGGGTTTCGTATCTGAGCAGTGACGTTCGTCAAGCTATTGAATGTTCGAACTTTGAAGCTAGTGTTTACGTCGTTTATAAATATTACTACATAAATAGCATAATAGATAGGCTAAGTCAGCTCTAGCCTCTAGGCCTATAGCAAGACATTTTAGCTAGCATTAGCTAACTGTTAAGTTAGACTCTAAAAATCTCTTAAATCATGCCGAATTTTTGGCAACTGCTTGCAATTTAGATTTAAGAACACATTACTCGAATTTGTCAGTAACTTATTCTTTTCGACGGAAAGGACCGTATCGATATCAGTGTATTTTCACGACGTCTGTGTACCGGTTGTCCCTGTCACCTATATGTGCCAGCTTCATTGAAGGACATAGGCTTACAGGAGTCAAATAGATGCTAAGTTAACTGGCTGGAACAGTCAGCCATATATGTGACATTACACCTTATCCATAGATGACCAGAGAGCTGAAACCGAACCGGGTTGAAGTTTGTTGTCCTATCGAGAACGAGATTATTACGCCGGGTCTAGACGCAGATAACCATGGACAGGAGACCCGACCCGAGACCCGGCAGTAATCACTGAGCGTATGACCCGTTGATCCGTGACTTACGTTCCAGCTGTACAACACCAGATCACGTCACGGTAGTGTCACGCAGTCGGTCTGTGCAGGAGCTTCTATAGTTAGCGTACCGGTAGTTGCCGTGACGTGGCAATGTAGATTTGCATGAACTCTCGCTCGTCTCATCTTATCGCCGTTTACATCAGTCACGATCTCTCGAACAGAACAGTCATATCCTCTCGAGGGCTCTTTGACTCGGCTGTTTTTTTATAGAAGGAGCGGTCGTAAAAACATTCATAAGTTCCAGTTACGGTCTATTTTTGAACGCTGTCATTTCTGCTGGCGTTACAGTTCGTGTCAGTTTTTGGATCATTCACTGTGCTTTTTCAAATAGACAGTTGTATATGTCATTTTGGCTTTTCTTACCCGAAGAACGTAACCTTTTAGTAAGTACGTGTAGTTGCAAACTTTAAATAAACTCATGTTACTCACGTCGGGGATCCCTGAAAACTGTCACAACAATAGCACGTAACTTGAAAGCGTACAACGTACTTTAGTATTTCCTGATAATTGAACATATCTTAATATTCCGAAATCAAATTGCGAATTAGACTATTAATCCACCAAAGCTAATATTTCTTATTTTAACGATACAAATTAAGATCAACGTAAACAGCAAGTTAGCAACCGATGACTGTGCGTAGGCGTAAAGGACAAAAACTGCAGTTCTTGCACGAAATATTAAGGGGTTATCAGGAAATATTGACCAAATAAAACAAACACGTACTGTATTTGTTTGCCATTTCAATATCGTTCAACTGAAACTGGTGCACAGCGGTGCTGTCAGCAGCTACTTTCACGCTACGTCGATGCTTTACCATAGAGCGTATAGAAAGCTATTTTTCATAGGACCAAAGACATGATCCGCGTGATGAAACGCTAGACGGCATGCAGGGAACAGTAACGAGGTGAATGATCGATGGCGTCTGTTCGCTGACTCGTCGTTATGCAATTACATCGACCTCCAGCTACAGACAGTGGGATTACAGACCGTGCTGTTTTTGTCACCACCAGTGCTGCTGCTGACAGTACTCATAGTACGTGCTCTGCAGCAATGCTGAACAGAATGGCTACTGACTTTTTGTCACGCCATCAATCAACGCCTATAGGCCTATATGTGACACCTTCCTGGTGTCACAAGCAGCGGCCGTTTATGTTTACCGTCCGCGAGTCAGACAGTGTGAGGTTTCCTCAGAAAAACTATAAGTACTGAGAAAGTGAGTAACTTCAACGTCACCAGCGTCGATGTCGCAGTGGCTGTCTCAACTCGCCGCAATAACTCACTAGACTATTTTAACTGTTTCAACTTTAACCCCATGACGACGTAAGCAGTTAGTCTGAGCATAATGACAGTGCCTTTCGCGCTGAAAGAGCGCTAACTATAAAAGCTTTCGCCGATATTGTTCGACATTCGCGGCGACGATGATAACAATTTGTCAGCGAGGGTAACAAGCACGTTCGTAGCAGGTCGTTGGTGAGATGAGTGAAGTAGACAAGCCAGTACTGACGGATCACTATCCACGGACGCTTGCAAGCGATCTGTCTAGAACGGGTTAACATGCAGCTTTTAAAAATTAAAATATTAAAATGCGTTTATTGCGTGATGCTATAGCACAATCTGACCAACTCGTGCACTTTTTGCCGATGTTTTGTTGCTGAAAAGTTTACTTGTAATTGTAAAAAAATTATCAACACGAACTACGACAGCAATCTGCTAAAATCTTAAACTGGGTCCTCATTCCCAAAAAATGATTGATTTGTGATTATAAACATTTGTGCCATATTTCGTGAAAATCTGACTAGTAAGTAAGTCAAGTGTAAATTTATATATAGGCCTATTAGTGCATACTCAAATCTCTAATGATAGTATTTTTTTAGAAATCGTGATCGACAAACTAAGACCTACCATCCAACAAACAGCGTGAAACGATGACCTGTCTGGCATATTGAAACAACAGTACTGAAAATGGCTGAGTGGAATTTCTATGTTGCTTCGAGCGATGCTGACGCGTTATCCATTGACGACCGACCTATGTATGGCAGTGGCAACCAGGCCTCATCGGTCGGTGCAATGTGCCGCAAGGCTCGGATTAGTTTTAACGATCGACGTCGGCGATCAATCAACCACGTCACCAGCACTCACTGACTCGACTAATGTTTACGGCTCCCTCCCTCTCTGCCTGCTGTCATATCATTCACGAGACACCAACGTACGCCGTCAATGACCCCGCGCTGATCAGTCTAAAAACAAGACGTAGGCCTACTATGACAGCCGTCAGCAGAAAGCACGGATTAGCACAGTGCTATGAGTGTGGATTGTAAAAGACTAGAACACTATACACGTTGCACAGCGTAATCTACCCCCACCGGTTCACTGCAAGCGGAGTGGAGGACGGGCGAATGTCGTGTTGGTCATCGCGGCGATACACGTGTATTGATTAATGACTTTGCCTGCTAAGCTGGACCACGACGCGCGCACATGCTGATCGACACTTACGACACTCTATAAGACAGCCAACCAGCTGGCGACTAGGGAGAGATGAACGTATGCTCGTCGGTTCGATAGCAGATGCTGCAGCAACCTCGTGTTATAAAAACTACCGTCGGCATGCTGCCTGTTTAATGACCACTAATGGCTGTTGTCATAAAATCTTTGGCACACTATACAACGCGTCGATTTGTCAAATATTGACCAATTTTCCACATTTTCACTGGCATACTTTTTGAAATTTTTTAAAAAGTAATCAATTCCTTAATTGCAGATCGCACCACACCTAAAACGCTTCGCTAATCTATTTTTTCAAGTATGAATGTAAACAATAGCGGGCACTGTAGGCTGGTGTGCTAGCGGAAGTGGACATTTTGTACTCCACATAACGTGATGATGCTAATCGTGATAAGCAGCAATGACTTAGAGTTTAGGCCTACTAATCTTAATATTTTCGTTTAATATATTTATGTGCGAACAATTTCAGTGATATATAAAATTCACAATTACTTAGCTAGTTTTCTACTTTGTATTTCACACAGTGACGCATTTGAAATGTCATAGAATGTTTGGTAATCATGCACTTAATGCAAATTTTCCGGACAGACTGATGTGTTTGTAAAGTCGGTCAATATTTGGTGAAGTTGGCAGAAACTCGCTGGTCTACATTTTGACTGACAAACTATACACACTCACTCACGTTCGATCACTTTGGGCCCCGGTCAGCGCATCGCCCGTACGTTCTGCAGTGCAGTGGACATTCATTCATCAGTCACTGCAGTCGGTCGGAATCAGATCATGACAATCTTCGCTCCATCATTCACGATTAACTTATCATCCGACGCCAGACTTGTAGGGTCCTATATAGGCTACTGCCGAATGAGCTTTGCTGATCGTCGCTCTCGTCGCTGGACGCAAAATGACATGGTTAGGCTTGAATGTGAAACACACAAAATATCTGCATAAATGTTAAGACATTAACATAATGTTTGTCTGTCTGTCACGCACTGGCAAGTTTAAAACATCAAATCTTTGTCAACGTGTCCGCGAAAGACTGTCTTCAGGAAACTCCCGCAAATACCCGCGTAAACTTAACACTGACAAAGTTTCCAAACTAAATAATGCTCTGTAGCCTATATAGTATCGGTTTATTTTTATTCAAAGACGCATGTTTTGTACAGTATCTGCATAATGTCGGCATAAAGTATACGCACGACGGACGGGCGGATAGACGGACGGGCGCATCAACCATAGCTAATAAAGGGCTTTGCACAGTAAGCTAAGCTGGCGACCTGCAATATAACATAAGGGTTAAACACAAAACATTTTTGCGAAAGTTTTGTGTTTTACACGTAATGAGGGCGTAATTGATAGGCCTATAGTTGTTTTTGACGCTTACGAATTCATAGGCCTACTGTATTCGTGAACATATATTTCTTTTTTATTTACTTTCATTTATAATCAGTGCCAGTGATGTAGGCTATAGTACTGGAGACGGCACCGTTCCGAGTCGGATTCGTGTCTTTATTTTTCAGGACTCAGACTTGGACCCACTACACTGGGATTCAGGGGCGTAAGTAACTGCGCCGTGATAATTTTCGAAATATTGTTGAATGTTTGTTGTTTTGTTGGCGTAATATTAACAACGGACAGATGCTGATTTCTAAACTTTTATCGTGTTCTTGATTTTCGCCGCACATGCTCAGATTGAGAATATCGAATTTCAGGAACCTTTCGTCTCGTCGAACTCATGACACAGAACGGCGGATTCGAACTCGGCTATACATCTTGATACAAAATGCGCCGTCTGATCAACGCCGACAGCGTAACACTTATATACGAGTCTACCCTGTTTACTGAGGCCAGAGCTACTGCTCATACATTCAATGTTTTCAGCAAAGTCGGCTGCATGTCCCAGTATAAAGACGAAAGCAAAAAAAAACAATATTTACACAAATCCGCGATTTCGTTAAATCATGACCATCTATCGTTCCGATCGCTAAGTCCTGAAGTCCGGATCAGAATACTTATTGTATATGATGGCTTCGAACATTCATCGTTGTCTGTATCGGATGGAACAATATTCGTTGCATCGATCACGATTAACGTGCCAAATCAACACTGCTCTTGCATTTATGCGCCGAAAAAAGCAGTGCGATCAGTCAATTTGCGCGTGTGATGAATGCTTCCGAGCCTTCGATCGTGTCGGCGACACTGCATTGTGTCGTAAGATTCAGACAACGTTGACTTCCTTCTACGATTTAACAACAAAGTCGCTGTTGTAAGACAGCACCAATCGGTCTTCCTTGCATTCATTTCATTGTTCATGAAACCCTACAGCGCAAGTTTTGGATAACCGAATGAAACTGCAATTTGGCGCAGATTTGAACGCAGAATATGCGTATAAAATATCGTAAGGCCTATATTTTTTAGTCTTTGAAAAAATTTCAGAACACATTATAGGGGACAGGTGAGTAAGTGTTTATGTACACGCATTGTATAGAAGCCTATACGTTAGTTCGTGTCTGTTAGAAAGCATTTTACGTTGCAGGTGCACGACTTTGTTAGCCTAGGCCCTATACTGAAGACGGATTAGTTGTCGGTCAGGTAAGCGGCAGTCACGCAATGGGCGGATAAGTCTGCACAATATTAGTTCAGCGCTGTGATCGGAAACGAGATGAAAATTGCACGGAATCAACTGCCACGGTGCTATAAGCAAATGCAGTGTAGGTTTTTTATAATGCGGATGAAATATTAAATCTTTCAGTAGGCTAACACGTCATGTAATCATTAATCATAAAAGCGCGTTCAAAGCAATCGAAATGAACTTAAATGAAAGCCGCGCGATTCGGCAAAAGATCTCGGAAGCGTTATGTTGCCAATTCGTGACGTAACCGAGTGTAAGCATTATGAATATACCTACAGCTTTATTCGTCAAGACACTGGCAGCGTAATAAACAAAAAAAATACTTGATGCAAAAGCTATTCGATCCAATTAAATCATAATTAAACGTAAACAAAAAGCCCAGCTGTCGCTAAGGTCGGGCCGACCAAACTGGTTGTCACTGCAGGTCATCTGAGATCAATAATTTTTATGTCATCTGAAAAGGTGTGTGCCACTTCCTATTAGTGATTAATAGTAACGTTAGCCCTATCTTGCACCGTTTAGCCACAATACATCCGTGACAGACGGGCGACGGACGACGGACGACAGACGACAACCATTGAGCCGACGTTTAAGCTTACAGCTTCGCGGTCGGCCCAAAAAGACTCGTTCGTGGTCAACTCCTGTGTGTTACGTAACATGAGCTACGTAGCAAGGGCAATTATCACGTCAATTTATTGCTTTCTGTACTTCTTCTCTTTCTGAAGTCAAGATTAGAAACGATGGTCTGTTGATGTGTTTGCGAAATTTGATGTACACATGACCGATAACTATAAAAGACTGCACAGCACATCCATTGAGTCGAAATATCGTCTAAGTAAGTAAGTAAGTAAGTAAATGATTTATAAAGCGCCGAAGTCTCAGAAAGAATCAGGGCGCAAGTGAAGTGAAGCAGAGTATGTCTGCCTAGTATACACAAAATTACAACGAATCATAACAAGAAATTTGAACTAATGCGCACGATACGCGCGAAAGCCTATAGCAGTTCCGGTTCAGTAGTTTAGCTGAAAATTGGGGTGTTCACGCTAATTTACTATACAAATGCCAAATTCTCTATCTGAATCGCATAACGATAGTAGCGTGGCGCCACCTTGTGAATGATATAGACTTGTGTCGCAGCCCGAAATCACCAAAAATCCATAAAACCTCCTATTTTGGCATTCAAGGTCATTCAAGGTCATTGAATTCGGCGCCAATCGAGAGCCAGTGTACGACTTTCTATTAATGATTAATAGTAACCTAGGCCCTATCTCGCACCGTTACTGAGATACAGCGACTTATTGGCCAAAAATCGCATATTTTGCCCACCCCCTCTCATTTAACGCCATCGTTTGGGGTGACCCTCTTCGAATTTATGGAAAAGCTTTACGGTTCCTGAAACTAGAGTCTTCCATGCAGCCGACGGTGAAGATTTGGTGATCCTAACTTGCACCGTTTTTGACTGATCCACCGGTGTGACAGACAGACAGTCAGACAGAATTGTGACGGTTAAGACGCGCTAAAAGCAGTAGCTGCTTTCGCGCGTAAAAGATGCCAAGCCCATGGCGAAAACACTAATCAGACAATAAACTCCGCTCGGCATAGTTGCCCTTGTGAATTTAGTTAAGCCGACTATGAGCCATAAATGGTATGGTCGTTAATAATTTGTTGCGGACGATTCTGGTGTAGTTTGACATTCTTTGTGTGTTTACGTGTGTTTGTGTGTTTACCTGTAGCTTCTAGTTTTATTGTACTGTGTTTTCTTTTCATTCTGTGTCTGTTTTTATGTTTACTGTGTATTGTTTAATGGACCCTTGTGGTCTGATTTCAAATAAAGATGATGATGATGATACTTATTACTATTTGAACGTGTTCTGTGTGGTAAATAGCATGCACTACATGACAACGGCAATAAGTCAAGTAAGTCGTCAGCTTAGTAGACCTATAATATTCGCCTTTTCCCTGGAACTGCGAGTGCTGCAAGACCCCCGAACACAGCAGCAGTATGGTCATTTGCTGGCACGTGACTTTCTCGCATTGGTAAAGTCTTTTTCCACGCAAGCGATCTATTAGCAGCCAATGGCTTCTTCGCCACGCAGTGTCATTTTATAACTGACCGAGGGCCAGGCGCTCGATCACAGCTTAAGCGTGTTAATTCATTTTCTGTTGCAGTAGTTGATGCGATATTATGATAACCGCTGCAGTGACGACAGGTGTTCAAAAGATGTAGCCTACGGTTAATAAGGTTTCTCAGAAAATCGTCAAACTTGCTTGCTCCTAACTGCTATTCTGGAAGAATCAAACGTGACAGTCTCAGAAAATATAATTTCGAAGTAAAGACGACTGCAAATGTAAGCTATAGAGCCGGAATTATAGCAGAACAGCCGCGCCGAGCCCGAAAGTATTATAATCATCAAAAATTTAACATTCCAACAACAAACCTTGAGTGGTCGAGCACAGAGAGCTCGAAAAAATGTCAGCAAGTTTTTGCAACCAATTTCAGCGAAACGCAAAAAAATATTTAGCCAATGATTCAGTGTCCGGTCCACGGGCATCCATTCACTCCAGTGCCGTATTTTTCGGCCACGGATTTTTAGTGTTTGTTGGCCGCTTATTGGGATTAAAATTCAGACTTTTATACAAAACGAGGCGCAACAAGCAACATATTATAATTATAATACGCTTTGTTCAAACATTATTATAACAAGTAAGCCCAGCGCATAAAAGTATTACATTGTATGCGAGACGGCCGTTTTTTTGCGAACGAAAGCGAAAAACATGTTGGATAAACTTATCTTTTATTAATGACTGTTGAGCCTAGAAATTAATCGTATTTTTAGGCCAGATCATTGTTACTTTATTTGCTATAGTGGGTCAGTTGCAAACGATGCTTCGTTTTTTCTGTTCAAGAAAACTCTACCAATGTCTGTTGGCAGAATTCAATTAGACCTTGGTATCTACCTCACTCGAATCTCAGCATGACCACACATATTTTCAAGACAGTTTCGAATTGCTTTGCTGCGATGAGATTAATCCGCAGTGTCCGCCGTTCTGTTTCTAAGGCGGTTTTACTATCGCTTGTCACGGCGCTTGTTCTGTCGCGTGTTGACTATGGCAACGCA
>Ga0209367_1003132_pt1 | contig 22319 bp, 3 predicted proteins | sample WorMetLIZISLAND2_FD_187412 | JGI IMG/M metagenome (GOLD analysis project Ga0209367, IMG submission 187412) | Marine gutless worms symbiont microbial communities from Max Planck institute for Marine Microbiology, Germany - Olavius geniculatus... ... | reverse complement strand
CCAGGGCCCAGTGCAGTAAAGTCACCAACGAAACAGAGCATGCATGAACCAGACACGGCCAAAGAGGTATCAGTCGATAGACAAAAGGAGAAAAGGATTGTCCCTGATAATTTGTTTACTTCCGAGCCAATTCCATCCACACTGTCAGCTGTCGACAGAGTATCGGAAGTGGCATCAAAGCAAGACAGAGAACATAAATCGAGCATTGCAAATTCTTCGGAGAAACGCACTGTGCGATCTGCCGATTTTGTGCCTGACACCGAAACGTCATCGAACAGGAGCAACATCGTACCGATTCGTACAAAGAACGTCCCAGCAGGGCAGAAAGAACAATTGCAGAGCGGTATCATCGATGTGGTTAAGTTGAAGAACAACGCCGATGAAAAAAAGAGTTCGCCAACTAGACAGAACACGCGATCGACTGACTCCTCGCCAGAGACAGGTTGGAAGTTCCCCGCGGAGCTCAGAGTGCGAATACAGAACAGCTTAACGAATGCAATGGTTGCACAGGATGGAGCGAAGAAAGATGAAGTCGGTGGGTCTCCAACACGGCAGAGCACACGTTTGATCTCAGTCCGAGAGCCAAATGCTGCAGTAGAAACAAGATATTCTGAAAGAATAAGGTCATCATCGTCATCTTCTCCTGTGAAGGGAAACAAGACAGCTGCTACAGTGCCTTCTAATTTAAAGCCAGATGATTCCAAGCTGGGACTGTCAACATCTAAAGAACCATGGCTTTCCCCTTCCAAAGAACTAAGGCCTTACGCTGCTAAAGAAACAAAGTCATCCACTTCAAAAGAGCCAGTGCCTTCCAGATCAAAGGACCTAGTGCCATCGTCTGCTTCCAAAATACCAAGGCTGTCGGTATCTAAAGAACCACATCTGTCTACGGGGCCATCTGTCTCCGGGGGATCAAAGCCAACTGCTTCAAAAAAACCGCTGACTTTCACTTCCAAAGAACCGGCACCATCTGCATCTAAAATATCAAGGCCATCCGTACCCAAGAAGCCGCAGCCTTCCACCTCTAAAGAACCACATGCGTCCACATCTCAAGAACCAGTGCCATCCACATCAAAAGCTGCCAACGAGAACGTATTGGAACAGCATTTGGCAGCTATTTCGGGTGGCGAATCTTCATCGGACTCTGATGATTCATTAATCGATAACCAGGATGATCACAGCTACGGCGAGCCCAAGAAGAAACGCTCGAAGAAGGCCCGGGCGCCCCGGAAGGTCTGGACGAACGTTGAGGAAGAACTGGTCTACCAGGGAGTGAAGGCCTGTGGGGTGGGCAAGTGGGCTCAGATCCACCTGAAGTACCTGCCGGGCCGGTCAAACGTCGACATCAAGGACAAGTATCGCACGATGCTCAGGCAGGGTCGATTCAAGGAACTGGGCCAAAGGTTCGGACCACTCTGACTTCAGTTCGGATCCTTGTAGCTTCAGTGTTACTGCCAAGGGTGTCGTGGCTGCGGGTGCAGTGGGGGAGAGCGGCTGGCAATTGTTTCCCTAATTTTGGGCTGTCAAAAAATTGTTGATAAATCTTTTTTCCATCCAAAATGTTTGTCCAGAGCTGCAAAATGTGGGCCTGAAAATCGCTTTATTGCAGACATTTAAGGGTGAAATTCAAATTTTGAGCACTCATGGTTTCTTCCGCTGTCAGATGTTTTTAGTTGTCTGCCAGAGTTCAGTCGAAAATTGCAGTGTGTGTCAGAGAGTTGCAATTTACTGTCCCTCTCCTACTTTTTTAAACACACAACACCGCTGGTTAAGCCCAAATTCAATTACGTTAACTTTGCGACAGAGTCGCAGATTTTTTCACGGACACAAATCATGAAAGTCTTCAACACAAATCACGCTGCCAACTTTTGTGATTTGGGTCCACAACAAAATCTGAAGACTTTGTTGCCAGGCACTTTGTTGCCAACTTTCCCCGTGCATTGTAAATTCCATTACAGCGACATAAATGGGTTTGTCACAGACTTTGTTGCAAACATCTTGACATGTCGAGATGGTTTGTGTTTGCTACTTTCCCCACGGGCAAGTTTTGGTGAAAGTCGGCGTAATGAAATTTGGGCTGGCTCTACTGCAGTCTGTAGTTTTGAGACAGTTTCAAGACTTAGTTTGTGGTATTACAGTTTGATCCACTGTAACTATTTTGTAACTTCAGTATACCCTTAAGCCGACTAGCTGCATATGTCACGGCTGGCTCAGCATTTACGCGGTTTATGTCTTGGCTTAGCCGCAATTTTTGCAGCATTAGTAGCTTTGCATTTTTGCGGCTTAAGCCTCAGCTTAGATGCAATTTTCTGAAAGCTGAAACACTGAAATATCTATTTATGTGCCTAAGAATGACATTATTTCAGAGCAAGCCGAAAGAATAGTTAGTAGTTACTGCGAAATTTTGACTAAATGTACTGTACATCATTTGTAAGTCAAAACTATGCATTAGTTATACTGCAGATATAACTTCTACGGCACTACGTGGATTTTTGGTGTGCACCAAGACCGACTGTAAGAAATTTTTCTCTGCAACTTAGTCGCATTTTTTCGTGGCTTATTAATGGCTCAGCCGTGATTTTCACATTGGCAGCAGCTTAGCCAGCTAAGTCAACGGCTTAGGGTCTATACTGCAGTGTAACTGTAATGTGGATTTTTGACACAGTTTTAAGCAGGGTTGAGTTTTTTGGGCAGATATGGGTTTCGGTGTTAATAACCCAAAAACTCGGCCCGAACTTAATTCAACTTTAGTTTCTTGTTCTACTGTTGACGAAATATTTTATTACGGTACGGTTAAGTTTTTGACATATTTAAAAAGACAAATTTGATAATAAAACTATATAAAAATTCACAATGTCACACAAAGTGTTCACGTTCATATTTAACGTTTTCACTGTAAACAAACCACAAACGTTGTAAATATGGATGTTTGTATATAATGACATGGCTACTTTTTATTTTGTTGATTTTTCATCATCCCTTATGTGAAATTTTTAGTTTGAATGTGTTTTGAAAAATTACATACAGTAATTCTGTTTCATTTCCCTCAGTGAGATTTATTCACTGCAATTTGCAAAATTGCAAGGTGGGCTCTTTATTTTGACATGTTTACAGTAACATTATTGCTATCATTTTATGGGTGCATGAACAGTCCAATGTTGGTGCTAGCAAGGAAAAATTCTTTGCAGGTTAAGGTGCATGACATGATTGATGCGCATTTGCAGTGGCTTCTATCCCCCCAAATTTGGAATCAAATTCGGACACAACTTTCCTCCTCAGTTTTGGGCCCAGGTCTCCCCCCAATTTCTGACCTCATTTTGGGCTCTTTCCCCCGCTGCTGAGGTAGTTTTGTTAAGAATGTAGATAGAAAAATGGTGGTGTTTTGTTAAGGGTGTAGTTTGCCCTGTGAAAATAGGGGGGAAAGTTTTGAGCTGCAACCTTAACAAAACTTTCCCCTGATTTTCATGGGGTGCAAGGTCCACTCACGTGGCATATGGATAGTAGCCACTGGGCATGGGCATTTGTGCCCCGTTTAGTCTGTAATACAAGTATTGTTCGGCCTGATCGGTAACGAAATTGCATTGATGTGCACCTGATTGCGATTTGAGGTTTGGAACAGAAGATTTCAGATTTGAGAGATTGAAATTGGTATTTGGAATTGGCGTTTCAGGTTTAGGATTAAGACCTTTAGAAATCCTGGGGCTGATTTCCAGAAAGTTTTTTAAATTTGAAGTTTGCTGCACCCCTCTCTCGTCATAGGTTTGATGATTTTATCTTGTTGTTTGGTCTATAAGATGATAATTTCAAAACATTACCTTTTTCAAAAAGTGTTTGATCAATGTTTTTTTTCGAAATTAAAAAAATATATATGTGCGAAAATAACCTGAAAATTATGGTATGTGGTAATTTAAGTACAATGCTAAAAAGCTTAATCAGAAAATGTACCGAGTGCTTGAAATACATGTAAAAGGTGTTCCAACATTTTCACTTAACCCCGATATTTATTTTACCTTTGCTTCACCTTTTACATCGATCGGACACTTTGAAATAGACCAAACAGCAAGAAAAATCATCAAACCTATGATGAGAGAGGTTGCAGCAAAACTTCATTTTTCAAAATCAGCCCAGGACTACTTGACGTTGCCGTGCTTATTGTCGACATCTGAGGTGTTTTTGAGTATGGGATTTGATTTGGCATTTGCCCATCACTAATGGCATCATTTAAAATGTCACCGTTAAGATAACTCGAAATAGTTTTAAATGCAAATCGTGATCTGGATGTGTATGAATTAATGAAACAACCAATGAACACGTGTAAGCTTATGCTTATCTAAGGTATTATAACTTGTGTTATCTTGTTCATGAAAATATTCATGGTGGTGGTTGAATACGGTGGCTGGCAGATCAGACGTATATTACTAGTGGCCTTGTTCACGTTGTCGTTGTATACATGTGCACGTATATTATTGTGGGTACATATCAGTTGATTTTTATCTTGTTTTTTTCAGTGTGGGCCATTTAGCCTGAAATAAACAACTTTGCTTTTTTTTGTTTGATTTAATTAAGTTCGTTGCTGAGTGCTGATGAACGTGAAGGCTCATACAGAGCGTCGTTACTGAACTAACTCAATAAACACGGATTAGTTTTTGACTAACTGACCAATGAGCGAGAATACCTGCTCGCCCATTGGTCATTGGTTTTAACGCATAAGGGCGCATAGGCACGTAGTCGCAGACGCCGTTAGACGGTGCCTACTTTGATGCGATACTGCCTGCTCATTGGTCAGTTCGTCAAAAATTAAACCATGTCAGTTCAGTTACGTCGCAGCTGTATACGCGCCTTAAGGGGACCATCTAGGCACTTGGGCCTTTAGAAATCCTTTGTCCCTGTCTGCTGTCTGGCAAGAAGTAGTAACGAGGGAAATAATGTTAAAAGTTTTTAGACGTTTTTTAAAAAAATTATTTTATGGCATTCCAACCGCTTACAGAACCAGTGACGCACTGAATAGTATGCATTAGAACTAAGGTGAGAATGCAGCAAAGTGCAATGCGTAACATTTGATGCAAAGATTTTTTGGATAAAATTTCGAAAGTAAGCGAAAAACTGCACACGTCATAGAGAGGTCCGGTAAAAATCTTACGATCCAAACGACGTTTTTTTTTGGGGGGACAAATGGCAACTGGAAGCACAATATTTTTGACACCTTTCTACAGCGTTGCTTACACATGTGGGGCTAGGTAGAAGTGCTTTTCATTCTTTCGAGCCGTTGACAATTTTATTGCAGTGCGTCACGTGATCAGCGTACAAGCATACCACCGTTTAAATTTTTAAAGGGGTATAGTATATGGTAGAAAACAAATCTCAAAGCTACAGAGTCTTAAGATAACGACTGAAGGAGGCGAGTGTTTGGGTTTGACGAATATGACGTAGAACGGAATTATACTGCAGGTGCGAAAACGGAAACTCGAAATGCACGGGAATAGTCTATACTCTAGGCGACTGGTGCAAAAAATATCCAGAATTGCTCATATGGTGATACAAGCATGAAACTTGGCCGAATAATACTTCAGCCTTTACTGATCATTTTTAGTGCTAGTGCCAACGTGAACTGTTCACGGCATAACAACCGTTGCTAGGCAACGTGTTTTCCTTAACAACCAGCATGTAAAGACGCTCATGCACAGCACGGAAAGCTGCAGATCAGTTAAAATGTACAAAAGTCACGTATTTTTATCTTCCACAAGTTAATGAAGTTAATGGCACAGACGTATTGTATTTATCGGACGTGTGCGTGTGTCTGTTTGTGTGTCATTCACTCTGTGTTGCTTGGTAGTCTAGTGGTTAGCGAGTCTGACCGCGAGGTCGGGGGTTCGATTCCTAACGACTGCACTCTCAGGTAACAACCTTGGGCAAGTTGTTCACACACCACGGCCCGTCGGTGTGATGCCCCAGTTTGGGGGCCCTGCCGACTAAATAACCAAATCCAAATGTAGCGGACTAGTCAATCAGACCAGTTTCCGCGTTAAATGCCAATATCTTCAGAACTGTTAAAGCCACGTAGGCCTACTTTAAATTTGGCGTGCATGTTTCCAGCGACAGTTCAAACATAATGCTTAATTTTTCTGAAAAGGGTGCGTGGCCACGGTCTCGTGACCCTTAATTTTTGGGGCGTTAGTTTAGGCCAGTGTTTTTCAACCTTTTTGCTGCAGCGAAACCCAACTTTAGTGTGACAATCACTCACGGAACCCGATGCAGTGATAAACGAGTTCAGCGGTGTAGGCAAAGTAGAATTTTTAGGATGTCTGGGGTGATGTCCTCAGCGGAGTCAAGAAACAGAGAACCTGTAAGAGTCTGGACTATGGGGCATATCCCTCAAACGCTGACGTTAAAGCAGCAGGCAAAGGACTTGTTTAATTTGACCGTATTAGATTATTTAGCCATTTTATTTTATCCGTAGGCCTAACTAAAAGTGCTTTACGAGGCGATCGCCAACGGCATAAACATTAGGCCTATCATTAGATATTTTACTTTTTTACGTCAACGGACGACCTGTCCTGCCCTGTCTGGACCCCCCCAGCCATTTGCGTTGATGGGCGAAGCTCTTTATGTTTTTCAAGCAGAGTGTTTCAAGAAATGATAAAAGCACAATTTCATAATAGGCCTACTGACTCTAATAAGTTAGTGTTCGATGTTCAATTTCGATGCGTAATATAGGGGGCCTTCTATAGCTTGGTTTGACGTAATTTCGCACGCTAGGTTTTTTAAAAAAAATTTTTACTGATCAGCCGCGGAAACCCTGGCATATGCTCGCGGAACCCTTGTTGAAAATCACTGGCCTATGAAGCCTCAATGAGCGGTTGACAACGCCGCGGGTGTAACGCTGAAACAGTGACGTAGTTTTCATTAGGTGGCGCCACTTGCGTGTGTTGCATAACTTGCATTGCAATAAATGTTGAATTAGCCTAGCTACTGCTTCTGTTGTTAATTTACATTTTTAGTATACACAGTGATAATAAGTCGTGTAAATTGCTCGCTGTTTTATTAAAATTTTCTACACCTAACTTATGTACGACTCATCTTCATTTTCCTTTTTGTCGGTAGTGGGCGTCTCAGAGTTCCTGAGACGCCTGGAGCTGCACCTCGGAAACAAATGGCAATGAACTTAGAAGCCGCTGAGCGACGGTATAAAAGAACTGTGGCGATCTACTTTCAGCAGTCGCAAGCATAGTGTAGTCGCGAGCGTGGTCGTAGCAGCAGCTGCAGTCGACGGTTGTCGGCAGTAGCGATTGCGATTGTAGCAGACCGATTGGCTTGCGCGCTGTCGACACAGTTCTTATATTAGTGGTAGGTTAAACGTACAGACTCTTGATTTGAATTCGATTGGTTTTCTGAAGAAATTGAATATGATGGATTGAAAGTTTTAGAAACGCTTTTGTCCTCACTTTACAGTCATAGGACTTCTGGGACGACCTAGTAGGAGGCCGACCGGCTCTAGCTCGTCCCAGAGCTAAAATAAAGCAACAAATAACCTTAAAACAGGAAATAAAATAGAATAGAAACAAGTTAGATTTAGACAGAAAAATCACAGTAACACCAGGTAAAGTGACAGACAGATGACGGACTGGTGAAACTGCCAGGGAGGACGAAGATGAGCGAGCTATTAGATCAAACACTGGAATAGGAAAGAAATAGTCTTAAATCTTCCTAGAAATAACTAGATTAGAACTACAATTAAACTCGTAGGTAGCGGCAGAGAACTAGCTGAGCGAAGCTGGCTGGATCACCTAAAAACACAAACACAAAATATAACATAAAATAAAATAGATCTTAAAAATATCCTATACCTAATATAAACATAAAACCTAAAAATAAACCAAAACCTATATTTTCTTCGCGAAACGCATGACATCTGGAAGCCGGTAGAGATTCTATTGCGATCATTTACATCCGATAGCGCAATCGAGCTAGTCGCCATTAACCAAACCGTTAGTTATTCGAGGTCAGTGCATTACCGTCGCAGGCCAGCCCGTACGGCGTGGGATACGGACAGCCCGTACGAACCGTACGCACGTAGGTACGGCCACTTAACCTGTCCACGGGGTGCAAGCTGTCACCTCTGTGGTAGGCAGATCGTCACCTGTCCCGTTAACTTAAAACGAGGGCACCACGGGGGGTGTAACATAGGACGGGGACAGCGGTCTCCCACTTGTTTCTAGGAAGGGTGCTCGAATCGATCAATCCCCACTAGCAAAATCCGTGAAAAAAAGTAGTTTCGGTGATTGTATTTGCTGACTTATACGATTACAATTTCCAGTTGAATATTGACAGAAAACCTGTCGGCTTCAGCTAGCACATAGAACATAATGACGTTCTCCCTGTCCATAACTGTTCGTCATTTTGTTTTGCGATAGCTTCCGTAGCTGAGAGAGTTATAAATTTTACCATAAGCCAACTTTGGTGACGTATCACTATAACTTTCTTGCATTTTTGTACCGAAGGATTACATTAAAGCACAAAGCGCAAAACGTGCAAAAATTCGAATACAATTCTTCCGTTTGCTTTAAACGAATGAGTTGGCTTTCTCGTAGGCCTATAGCTTTTGTCGTGTTCCATTCATGCATTCATGTTACCGTCGTTACTATTGCACATACTGTTTCCGAATAGAATGAATAAACTGAACTGGACTGAGTTCCAGGGATCTTCCTTTCTCCCATTTTTATGACTGGACCGCGGGGCGTCGCTGCAGTGGGGGAGGGTGCCCCTGAGGGGGAGGAGGCCGATCTAGGTGTCACCCGCAGCGCTTGCCCTGTCCGATGACCTCGAGCTAATCGGTGTCAAACTGTCGCCGAGTCGATGACTCTATTAACTAGACCCTATTAACTAGGTGTCCAGTCAGGTCGGGTCAGTTAATCACTGGACAACGATATAAGATCGTTTTTCGTCACGGCCTGGTGGCGAACCCAACTCGCGGACTGAAAATGTCACTGGTAGATACACAAAAAACACAATAAAGAAAATCAAAAACGAAAAAAGCCTGCAGCTATACAATAATATGACATGCGTCTGACGAAATGTCACAGATGAACGGTTTTGTGAAAACTCATGTTATCTCCTTCAAAAATATTACAATTTCCTTGATATTTCAGTAATTTGTTTCAGTATTATATTCTGCATCACAGAAAAACAAGCAATTTTGTACGATAAGTCATAAAAAATAAACGTGCCAACGTATTTTTTTTTATTTCCTTTAAGCTTTCAGCGAAGTTGTCATTAAAAAATTTCAGTCAGAAAAAAATGTAATTTCATATCTGGCTGACTGTCATCATCGTCGTGATCTTAGTTTAGTTGCTAGTTAAAGTTGCAGTAACTTGTTTTTATGTAAACTGCATTTTGCTGTTTGTGAAAAGACCAGATCAGGACTTTCGAAAGGTTCGTACCTTAGCGTATCACCTTTGTACTGCGGCGAATTCCCAACATCTCTCACTAAGCTATATGTTGTTCACAGCGATAAGTTTTGCTGAAGAATCGAGCTAAACCCCTATTCCACTGTCCCCCTGGTGCTCTACCGTTGAACAACTGTCAGTCAGTCTCAATTTACTCGTTAAAGCGTCCGATTGCAGTATTGTAGCGCGTGGCGGGAGATTGCAGCGCCCCCATGGGGGTGAATTTTCCCGTGCCCCGGCTGCCCGCCCCGCTCGACCGGCCAGTCGTCCAGGTGACAATTAAAACGTGTTTAACCCCCGCCGTGGGCAACGCGTGCCAGCGATAGGGTGTTTACACGATTCAGCAAACGTCCAGCATTAGCACGTGTATTTTGAATACATTTGCTGGAAGCTTGCTGGACGTTTGCCGGATCGTGCAAACACCCCATGAGAGGTTAGCCGCCACTGCACGCTTTACTGCACACGTGTGGCGATCGACGATCGCTTTTGCCACTTGGTCGATTTATTCAACTAACTTTCATCGACGAAATGAATTTAATCTATTTCTGGCAGGTGCGTAGCTCACAAATGTGAATCGAGGGCTCCCCTTCCGTTCCCTTCACTTCCTTTTCTTACCCTCCCTTCCTTTTTTCTGTTTTCTCTTCTTTTTCATTTCCTTTCCGTTTTCTTTTTTCTCTCTTTCTCTTTTACCTTTCTCTTGCCCCTCGACTTTCCTTCTTTTTTCTCCCCTTCTCTTCTGTCAGAAGTAAAACCCCTACCCATAGTGGGCAACACGTGCCAGTGAGAGGTTAAGGCCTACCGTCGCACGCTTTTGCCACTCGACCACACCCGAGTCTATCGAACTGACTTTCACCGTTGAAATGAGTTTAATCGGTGTTTAAATTGAAGGGGGACGCCCCCTCCTTACTTTTTTCCAAGAGAAACTGAGTTAATCCCCCACTTTTGGGAAACCTGGAGGGGAAACGCTGTGGTTTGAACCTTTCTGTCATTACTTCCTGTCATCACTTTCGAAAAAAAGTCGTCACCAGAAGTCAGCAGATTTTATGACTAAAATGCACTAAATCAAATTTCGGCTATGGCTTTGTTTTAGACCTGTTGGAGAAACTAACGACGCTTTTCTAGATCCCATATCGGCCGGGAAAATGGTTCTTTCCCCTCAACGCTTTTGGCGTTTCGATTTCGTCGCGTCGCTGGCTTAATTGTTAGGGTTTCCCCAATTTTCCCCACAATTTAAGCTCTAGGCCTAAATTTTGTTTATTCCGGGAAGCGATGTAGGCCGCTGTAGACAAAAGAAGAATAGCAACTGTTTATCTAGTCGTTTAACTGCTGTACATTTGGACGCTTATATCGCCATATGCCACGGTAGATATTTAGACTAAAGTTAAGTGCAGTTGATAGATTTTATCGTTCAAAAGCCTTCGTCTTCAATACGAAGCCTGTATCTGCGGGGGGGGGGCGCAATAAGTTATGCTTTCGGACTGTCCGTCCGTCTGTCCGTTGGCAATAATAGGTAACAGTTACAGGATATAGAACGAAGTGGAGAGAATTTCACTAAACTTTGGTCAATGACGATTACGCGAGAAGAAAACTTCGTTATACGCCTAATGCATAATCGTTATCGTGTAAATAGTTTTGTGAATCGCAAAGTTTTATACAATTTTTAAAAATAAAATAATTGTTGCTAAATACTAATAAATCTAGATATTGTGAAATCTACTCTAGTATATTTAGGCTGCAGACAATCTCCCGGCGATGTGCCACAGCATGCGCCGAATGCGCTTCCCCGACGGATTTTAAGGTCGTAAAGGGCAAAAGATCAGGTAGACCCCTACAAAGTGGCTGGGGTTTTACTAGCACAGCGGGGTTTTAGTTGCAGCAACTGTACGCCTCCTACATGTAATGCATTCACTCCGCCAATTAATGGCAGTAAATGTGAGTGGCTAGACGCCGTTGGGTTTATGACCATATACAGCCTTAATTTATTATTCCAAACTCTTCTACGTGAAACGGTTTAATGAGTTGATCAAATCGTGTGTAAAATTGTAAACGACTAAGTCAGCCAAGCACAGCGAGCTGTCAGAAACGCAAAAAGCCGTTCGCCGACCTTCGCAAGTACAGCTTACGAACAAGGAGCCCCGCTGTCGCTAGGGTGGGCCGAGCGTACCGCTTATATCCGAAGTCCAACGCCCGACTTCCGGTCGCGGAAAAAAGCAGTTTTTAGAATGACTGCAGTCCCATACACGCTATGGTAAACGCTGCTATATCAAACGCTGCAGTCAACACTAAGATAAGATACGGTAATTCGGCGCACATGTGTGATAACTGCTGGCAGCAACTTAGCATTTAAAATTGCGGCCAAACCGCTGCAGTTAGAGACATGGTTACTAATTGACAGTCTACAGGAGCTCGTCATGACTTTGTTGCATAAAAATAAGCATTATGGAACTGCTAAAATTCAATAGGTTTAGCCAAAACGAAACTAACGTAGTTAGAAACGTTTGTAATGCTAAGTTTGCATTTTTGTCTGTTTTAAATATCTACTCTTCTTGCCTTTCTTACTTTATCTGCCGTCCGGTCAAGTGGGTAAGACATTCTTAATGTGTTTCAGTCGACGATACTTTGAAACAGTAGGCTTCAAATTATGACAAAAAATCTGGAGTCGGTTTGCTCCAAATTGCAGGACAGGGACGTTCCACGCACTTCTAGGCTTAGGCTTACGCTTGTTTAATCGTCGAAAGATGTTTTGTTAAGGCCTGTAATAAAGTGAGGGTAACCGATCAGCCAGCCAGCTTGTGAATTAGTCGAATTCACTCACCCAGACGTATGAAGGTTATTGTTATTGGTCGATTGGTTGTTAATTACAGCGTACGTCATTTTCTAGTCGGCTCTCAGACGGTAGCTATCAAGCAGTAATGTCCGGCTCTCTTTTTCCGGTAAAAGAGATGTACGCGGATTTCAATAATTCTGCATCCACATCACGCCGCGAATCCGTTACCAAATCCGCAGACGCCGATTAATCGAAAAAAACTAGCTTAATGAATGCGAAAAAGATTTGCGCTGAAAAAAAACTGACATGCAACCTGCCAGTTTAATCTAGCACTTAACCTAAAACCAACTAAAAATGTTGAAAATTAAAGTAAAATATAAGAAAGTGAGAAAAAGTACGTCATGTAAAACCAAAATTATACAAAACAAAATAACAAATAGACATTTCAAAACCAAAAACCTGCGATAAAAAAACTTTAAAAGACAGAACAATAAACTAAACTGGAAAAAAGACGAAAGCGAAAAAACCGTGTGCAAGCCCATCCTCGCGCATTCAGTCCGAAACACCCGTATTTACTGAAAAAATAGATATAATACGTAGTTCTATTTATGTGTTATTTATCACATTTTGATAAATAAAGATGTACATAAGCCTATTGCGGTGGATTTAAGTTCACATTTTTACCGCATGGTGGAACGGTAACGGTTAATCTCCAGTCGCCACGGCTATAGTCCGCGCTGTCATCAAAAAGGTCTACCCCGGTTATTACTGCAACATCCGTAAACCGTATAAACGTTCGGTTTAGGCCTAAATGCCGGTGTGCTGTCTCGGACCAGCGGCTTAATTAATGACAAAACCGTGCACAGCTTATTCGCTCTGATCAACCACACTGCAGTGTTTGCGCTGTGCAAGCCACAATAACAGGCCCCGTGACATTGTGTTGGCTGCCATTACGTTCGATGCAGTTGGTGATGACCAATTCTGGTCATTTCCGATTGTTTAATTTCTCTGCAGATGCAAGCTTTCTAATTACGCGATTGGATAAATGTTATCCGGTGAAAGTTTTGAAAACCGTGCGCGCGTAATGGCTGCTGGAATACATGTAGGTGCATGACGGGTGGTCCATAGTATAGGTGCGTGAATATTAAAGTTTAAACTCCCTGCATTGATTTGATTTGGCGTGCACGTATTGTAAACTATGAGGTCGGCAATTTACAAGGTAGTGTAGAAACACTATTAAGGTAAAGCGAGCAAAACTATAGTCGTTTACATCAAGTTATTTTATGATGTTGAGTGCCAAAATTGATATTAAAATCGGTCAATGTCTCACGGAGGTGTTCAAAAAATTACACAGACACAGTTTTTTGAGACACAGTGTATATTGCTGTAAACCTACATAGCATCTTTATTACATTATTAAAATACTACATTATTACAAGATTATCTACAGCAAATGAAGACATTTTGCATTGTTTAGTGCATGTTATTTTGCTTATATATTTTATAGAGCCAAAAATATGTGTAGCTTTGTGCAGCGTGTGCTATTATTATAATAAGTCCATCAAATGCAAAAATAATCACTTTATATATTTCACCATACACATTAAAAGGCACAAAATTATAGCCCGCCTACTGCTTATATACTAACTCAATAATATCTAAAAAGACATTAAAAATTATTAGTCTGACGCGTGTGTAAAACAAAACGAGAAAAACTATACGAAATCCCTATACGTAAAAACACTCCCCTTATAAACGTATCTAGACTATAAAAAGTTAGGTGCAGTAGCGCAACCATGCAGGAAACAAATTTTCACGAACTGGCAAATGTGGGCGCAAAAGTGAAGGGCAGATCAAACTTTTACATCGATGACATAAATGGACAGACAACAAAATAGTGTGCATTTGCTATTCACGTTCTAGCAAAGGCCTAGGCGTCTCTGGCTAGATAATTATGTTTGTTGCTTTACAACACGCATTACTTTTTAAAAAGGAATTTTTTGAGTCGGATTACTTAGCTGCATGGGATTGGCGTAGTGACACCCGCATAAACTCGTCTGTACCATATTTGTAAAGCACAGAATATTTATCAATCTGCCCGATAAATAGTTATCGCGTACTTGCGAATGTTCAGTGTTTACGCGAAAACGCGTCTTAGCCATCGCAATTCTGTCTGTCCGTCCGTCCGTACGTCCGCCACACGTGTGGATCAGTCAAAAACGGTGCAAGCTAGAATCACTATATCTCCACCATCGGCTGCGTGAAAGACTCTAGTTTCACGAACCGTAAAGTTTTTCCACAAATTAGGAGGGGGTCACCCCGAACGAATGAGAATGAGAACGAATGAGAAGGGGAAAATTTGCGATTTTTAGCCAATAAGCCGATCTCAGTAACGGTGCGAGATAGGTCCTAAATTATTATTAATCACTAATAAAAAGTCGTACACTGGTTCTCGATAACTACCAAATTCAATGACTTTGTTTGACATTAAACGCAAAAATAGAGATTTTTTTTATGGATTTTTGGCGATGTCGGGCTGCAAAACACATTTCAAGAGCGAATTGCGTCGAAATAAGCTGAGATGGACATGGACAAGCTGCGTATTAAATTTTCAGCATTCAACATAGATTTCGATCGACCGTCTAAGTCTCGATTTTTTAGATTCAAAGAAATCTGCGCACGAGAGCATCAAAGACCGGTACCCCCTAAAAGTCGTTATTTTACCGTTGTTAGCCAGTCTTTCGTGAAAACGGTTGCAGATAAGCATGGGCACGCTGCCTATCAAAACAAGCACTAGTAACGAGCTTTTCAGTCGTATTAACATCGATGACTTTGAAAGACTCTGATCTTCCAAAATAACGGATTTTTGTTGATTTTTGCGATCTTTGGCTGCAGAGCACACTGCAAGAATAAACTGCGACGAAATGGCTGGAGACAGACTGACTGCAGTTTGCGAACAGGAACTGTTATAGGCATTCGCGCGTCACGTGAGCATTCGCTCAAATTTCATGTTAAGTCTGTGAACAATGTCTGATTTGCTGCTGGTTGCGTCACTGGCTGTTTGCTTCTAATGCCAATTCGCTGCAAACAGATCGACAAAAAGGCACGTAGTAAGTGCGACTAGCAGTTATAACAGTGGCGGCTTCAGAAAAAAAAACGACCACTTTGAAAACCGTTTGCCCCCTGTTTGCATGCATAAAGGGTTATAATTTCTTTGTGAATTATAAATAAGAACGCTTCGAAAAATATGGAAAAATTGTCCCCTGCATACGCTGGTGGTTGTGTCCTTTATTGCGAAGCCGCCATTGAGATAAGCAGAAAAATTACGCTGCAATGGTGATGAACGCTAAATTACTCAAACAAAAATTGCACAGAATTACAAAAAAATCGACCATATTTTACACAGCAATAGCAGCACAATAAAGCGACAGTGATGTAACGCAAATTGCGTTCAATACTCGCGTAAATGGTAACTTCATAAAACTTGTACACGGAATGTATAATATGACCTTGTATAGTAATTTCAGTGATACATTGTCAAAATTATTAATGGAAAACTGATCATAAAAGTTGTCGTCAACAATTACAATAATAAGCATAAATGCAAACACGTATTCAAAATGCGAAAGTACTATATATACACTTACAAGATGATCATCAAAAAATTATTTGTACATAAATTCAGGCATTAAGTTCAAAAAATGACGCAATCGGAAAATACTGTCGAAACGAACAACGAAGTAATTATACAAAATAGTTACAATCTGACATTTAGGCGCTTGCGCTTTCGTGGGAAAAATACGCAATTGAACATTAATGACTAGAAACTGATATGAAAATACGCATTATACGAAATCAGCGTTCACTAGAATTCACTCATTCACTTACTGAACTTCGATCGTTGAGATCCAAAGTAGCGTATGACAAAGGGGCTTAGGCTTCGTATCATCCAGGCAAGACAAACACACGTTTAAACTGCACTAAATTAGGTTAATTGATTCTCCGGAAAACTCATGTGGATCACAGATTTTAATGTTACAATGCACCAAACTTGATTTCGGCTGGGGCTCCACTCCAAACCCCTCTGGAAAACTCACAGCGCTCTCCAGACCCCCCTAGCTGGATTTTAGGGGTCCTACTTTTAAGAGGAGGGAGCAGTCAACAACTTTGTTCCAAGAAAGGCAATAATTATAGCAACCAAAACGTATATATAATTTGATAAGTTTATATAGCGTTTAGTCACTATTTTGGGCCTGCAATATGCTGCAACTAGTAAATCAGGCAACAGCGTGAATCGGAACTGAATTGGCAGCCGCTTTGGCCATAACGGACAGAACGTCATCGAAATAGTCACTATCAAACAGCGGGCAGTACTCACTAGCGCCCTCTAGCGACTCGTATATCACTCCACCTAGCGACTGGTCGTCGAACGACGAGTCCAGATATTTCACCTCCTGTTTATTGCCGTAGTAGCTCGCATCTACTGGCCAGCACCAGCTGTCTTTAGTGGGAGTTGTCTCCCATTCCCAGCAATGCGAGCCGGCTTTGTCCAGCCATTGTGAGTCTCCGGACTGCGGTGCCGGCGGAAGACATAGCGCTCCCCCACGGACGACGCCGAAACCGGATTCCGTCCCCACCGAATCCGGCGACGGATATGAAGTGGTGGTGAGACTCCAGGATTCGCCGCTTACCGGAACTGGATTGTCGGGCGGCGGTGTCGTGTACCAGCGGAGTACTTCCGGTACAGTGGCACCATCTTTCACGGTAGTTGCGGTGGTAGACCGATCATCTGCGTTTGCCCAGTCCGCCGACCAGCACCGGAAGTCCAAACTCGCCATCACTTTCGATTTTGTTCCGTTCGACAAAACCGGAAATGGTTCGGGCGACGGATGCGTCATAATAAACTGTTCGCACGGCGAAGAAGAACTGTTCATCGACTGTTGTCGGTGAACTTCCGGTACTGAGCACGAGCTCATTAGGTCCTCCCACTGCATTTCCGGTACTGTGACGTCATCGGCGCTGCTTCCGGTCCAGTCGAAAGCGGTCACTTCCGGTTTGATCTTTTTCATCTTCGAAACGGCAGCTTCCGGGGTCGCAGCGTTTCGCTTTCGACATTTCTAAAACACATAGTAACGATGTATTTTCATAAATAAAGCAAAAACTAGTTTAAGTTTTAAAATGTCTGTGTACTGCCGACGTGTTTGCGGCCGTCCATACCTAGCGAACTTGAATGCCCAAGTCGGCGAACGTTTTCTTCAATTGCTTGCGGTGCTCGGCAGCCTGTGCTGTTTACAACTTCACACACGCTTTGATCAACTCACGAGCCGTTTCACATATCAAAATTTGAACGTATAGACTAGCTGCTAACCACAAGCACGACGGCAGCTGCACTTTTGCTGTCATTAGTAAGTTGGCGTCATAGCGAATGCATTAAAATTGCTGCGACTATAACCCAGCTGTGTTTGTAAAACCCCAACTTGTCACTATGCATCTGGTCTTTTGTTACTAGTCAAAACTAAGTGGTCAGTGCTGCCTCGGTCGCTTGTATGTGGTAAACCCCCTGAGGAGAGCTTCTCGGTGCTCTCACAGCAAATCAGCAACAATCGTTAAGTCACTATCGGTGTAGCATTTCAAGGGCAACAGGCAGCCTTGGGATCAACATAGTTAAACTTAGTCATTAATGCCATCAACTTATATCAAAGACAAATGCACTTTGGAAAATTTGACCCCACTCAAACTGAACTGAACTCAACTGACACAGATCAGTTTTTGACGAACTGACCAATGGGCAAGCAAGGCGAGCCTATTGGTTATTGGTTGACGCGTACGTGAGCGTAGTCACGTAAGCCGCCAACGCCGTTAGACGGTGCCTACTGTAATGCATTACTGTTTGTCCGTTGGTCAGTTCGTCAAAAACTAAACCACGTCAGTTCAGTTCAGTTCAGTTACGTCGCTCTCTACGCGCCTTTTCGTACATCCAACGGCAGTGACAGACCTGTGAGGTGGTACGTGATCGATTGCCGCTAGCGTCTGTGTTGTCCGAGATAGGTGCGTTGTTCCTGGTCCAGCGCTGGTCCGGTGCCGGGTGATCGTGAGTTCCCTTCGCCTCGAAGTAGATGGTGGCGCCCTCGCTGCGCCAGAAGTGAGTGACCGGAAATCCGCGGTTACCCGTACAACGCTGGATCCTCAGCTCGCCGTCGCAACCTTCCCGCGGACACCGACACTCTACCAGCAATTAGAAACATCAAGCAATCAGTCTGTGGGTCAGTAAACCGTCTAGGTATATGAACAGTAGCTAAATCAACTCCAAAAACTCAGCCTTCTATTCCTGCTGGGTAAGAAAATCAATTAATAAGTCAGTCAGTCGGTCATCATTCATCATCATCGTGGTTTAATGTTTACTTACAAATAGATCAGCAGACATGACATGTAGGCCCTAGGCCTACCAACAAGCGACAGTTGTAGCCTATAGGCTAAGCTAAAGGCGAGTACAGAGTGACGTAACTGAACTGACATAGTTTAGTTTTTAACGAACTGGCCAACGAGCATGCATTACAGTAGGCACGTGTAATGGCATCGGCGGCCTACGTGACTACGGGTAAATACGCGTCAACCAATGACCAATGGGCTCGCCCTGCCGGCTTATTGCACAGTTCGTCAAAAACTAAAGCGTGTCAGTTCAGTTCAGTTCTGTTACGTCGCTTTGTGCGCGTGTTAAAATGCATCTAAAAGCCTTTTTAACAGGTAACAATAATCAAGTACACTGGTCTACTTAGTAATACGGAACGAAAACAACTGACTGTAATCGAAACCGAAAGTGGCGGCCGGGAAATTTCGTAATGGGAGGAATTAATTTACCGAGCTGTTTGTGCCTGGCCTTGGAGCAGATGGCGGGTCTCAGCCTGACGTCACATCCAGAAGAAGCTCGCCGGCTACAGACCAGTAGACCGATACAGGACTTCTTCAGCACGGTCTGGTTGTGGTTGTTTGTATTTCGCATCGCCCAACCGGTCCAGTGTCTGGCCGCATCGGCGGAGTGAGTTGAGTCGAAGACTTTTCGACAGTCGCCGTCAGGCCACGCCGAGAACTCGTCGTAATCGCACGCAGCCACCTGCAGCACACGGAAAAAATCACAAAATTAATGGAAATTTGGGGCAAAGCCCAACGAGAGGCCGCCCGGCGCCGTATGCCCGATTGTCTTAATCCACGACTGCTGCATTACTGTCAAGTCGCCGATTTTAGGTCCCTAAATGTGGTAAAATGCCTCTCCCTCCAAAAGCCTTCAACGAATCTCGCTGAAATTTGGCTTCAACTCTTTCCAGCTGCGAAACGTCCTTCTTCCAAATTGGTCGTGACTCGCTGTCTGATTTCGGAGTAGAAATTAAAAAAAAAATAAAACAAACAAACAAAGCGAAACGCCTTTTACAACGTACGGGTGGCCTAATGAACGTACGTATTAGCCATCGATCGCATCGCATCGACAAGTGTCAATGTGCTGCTCAATAATATAATCTTTTTATTTAACAAAAAAATGGCATTGTCTTTTATGACAATCTTTACTCACACAAAAATGCCGAAAACTCATCTTAATCACCTGCGCCACACAGATATATTTACTGTTTTGATATGTGCACGTTGCACGCATTTTCTCGGAAACCGCCCGATATAGGCTTTTACAGTTTTGCTGGCCAGTCACGCAAAAACGCGTCAAGAGATGAATTAACAAGGAAAAGCAAATTAAAAATTTATTGCACCGATCAGAGCGAGTGATAAACGGCGAAATATGAACAAGCGTTTATTAAAAAACCTAGCAAGAATTTAGAAAAAGACGTAGCACGGTATAATAATATACAAACGGTACAAAAATGTAAAAAAAAACTTAAATAGACGAAATAATAAAAAAACACACACACACACACACACTAAAATACCACGCCAGCTGCTTGTCCAGTGGCTTACCACGGGCAGTATTTTGTCGCGTATTTCCCAACTCTTCGCTCTAGTCGCTGGCGTGTCGCTAGCGAAACTACGCACACCAGGTGTCGCCACCATTATCTCTATCGACACACCTGTCGTTCTCTATCTCTGGTCCGACAAAAACACGAACTGAATGATCGCCTGCTGTTAACGCTCTGTGGTTGTCACGAGGCTATTTATAGCCAGCCACGTGCGGCACTGGTGGCCGCTGATTGGCTGCGATCGATGACGAAAGCCTGACGTCATTGTGGCACGGTGGGTGGCTCCCTCTGTTGACTGATTGATTGACAAGTGTGTTCTCTAGCCAATGGAAGCGTTCGACTTCTGCTGTATTATCGGTCTATAACTAAACTAGCAAACGCGCCGCCGCTGCCCGGCACCAAGAGTTAATAACTGCCATTATAATTCGATTTGGGAGGTCGGCATTTAACTATTTATTGCATAAAATGAGTCACACGGCGTCCCGGAGTTGCACGTAAGGCCCTGGAATACTTATAGGGTCAGATAATTAAGCTATGTAGCTAACGGCATGTATAGGCCTGTGATGCATAGGGACGATATGAACATTATGATTATTTGCCGTAAGATATCAGCAAAACGCGATTTTCCGGCAAGACGCACCGTTTAGCCACAATACACGACAAACGACAGACGGACATAAGTCTGTGACGGTCGGCCAATAAGTAACTTTGTAGGCTTGGTGTATTAAACAGACCCAAAACGTTAAAAAATTGTGATTATTAAAGATCATATTAACTTTATGCACTATTCAGATTTACGTATTATTTACGTACTTATTTTGGGGTTGAAACTGTTATATTTAAACTTGAATCTGCGGCTAAACTGAAATGGGAATCAGAGCGATGTTTTCAAGTGGTAGCCTATATAGTGGCAAATGACTTAGACGGTCATTGCTTTAGCCGGGAGGTCCAGCGTTTGTGTCCCAGCACGAAACAGTCGACGTAACTGGTCTAAAAGACAGGTCTACGACATCAAAATGTAGGCCTATGCTAATTTTTCAACGACTTAATATGACGGCACGCAACAGCAAAACTTTTGATGTCTGATTAGTAAAACGCGATCTCAAATCAATAATAAATGACACCGGCCAGTATACTTGGTATTTAGACTTTGCTGCACGTGTTATTGCTCTTTTCATCTGTGTTAATAATTAATGCAATTTGTCACAAAAATCGGAATAATTCGGTTTCTCTTAGCCATTAGCGCGCCGATAGATTTTTTTTCACACGGTAATCTTTCACACGGTTCACCGGCGCTTTTTGAAAGATTTTTACCGCAAAAAAGTGCATGGGCGTATAGGCCTACAGAAAATCTGAATAAATAAAACAGCTATAGGGGTTTATTATTAACTAAAGAAATTATTATATGAATGCAATACTGCGGATTTGAGAATGTAGGGGGCGCATTTGACACTCGTGTTTAATTCGCTAAATTTAATTACGTCAGTTTGTCCTAAAGTTAAAAAATATACTTTGTACTTCAATTAATTTACGCTGAAACAAAATGTATCGCATTTCAGCGCTTTAGATGTTGCGGGTTTTTTTCGCTGCAGGCATTGTGCGCTATACAAATGTACTTACTCACTTACTTACTTACTTAGAATGAAGGACCTACCGCCCGGTTATGTCATTCTCTGCCGAGAACTGATGCGCGTCTTAATGAATTAAACAAAACAACAATAACGAGCTGCAGGTGCAAATATAAATTACTGTTACAACATCACTCACCAGCGCTGTAAAGAAGGGAAGGGGGAAACTCTGGGCGCCGTCACCCGTTTTTTTCTAGGAAAGACGCGTTTTAATGACTAAAACGCAACTATCTAATGTACTAAAACAAAGGCAATAGTACAAAATTGCGTTAAAACATTTTAGCGTCGGGGTGCAGGAAGTTGGAATTTTTCGACAGCGCGCGCAGATACAAAATTTCCGACAGAAGAAATTTTGGCTGCACGCTTAAAATTTCAAATTTCGCTTCGTAGTTAGTTTCCCAACACGGAATCTATTCAGCCATCTAAAAATTGTGTACTTATGAGACACAATTTAAGGTAAAATTTATGGGTGATTTGTGGTTGGAAGATTTGCTCCTTTGCCCCCCCCCCATCTCTCCCTCTC
>Ga0209367_1003131_pt1 | contig 22323 bp, 13 predicted proteins | sample WorMetLIZISLAND2_FD_187412 | JGI IMG/M metagenome (GOLD analysis project Ga0209367, IMG submission 187412) | Marine gutless worms symbiont microbial communities from Max Planck institute for Marine Microbiology, Germany - Olavius geniculatus... ... | reverse complement strand
CACGTGTCACATCACATCATCTTCATTTCAGCATGTGCTCAAAGTGTCTTTCTGCAGCACAAACGCAAGTGGTGGAGGTTGACACCATTTGCCAATTAACAGCACGTTCAGTAACTGCATGACTCAAGCAGCCCACTCGCTGTTGATGTATCATTTCAGTTTGTCAACTTAGAATTTTTAAAAATGACGACGCAAGAGATTTTCAATGATTTTGTGGTCTCAGTAATTTTCTGAGCTGATGCATGCACTGCCCAGTATGAATTCATTGTTGTCAATGGTCAAAATAGGACTTCTGCATTTCACAAGGTAGTGTAGCGACAACCTTAGGGCGAGGTGGCCAAAACTGCAGACGTTTACGTCAAGTTTCTTTTTAATGTCGCATACCAAAAATTATTAAAATTGGCCAATGTTTCACGGAGCTATTGAAAAAATAAAAGTGGCATGTTTTTATGGACCGCGGTGTTGAGGGTAATAGTGTTTTTGCATAGTTCAACTGCCAGCGGCAATAACAAAGAATATTTAACTGCTGTATTCAAATACTAACTTTAGTCATGTAAAGCATTTTTTTCGGAACATTTTGCTGAAAACCACATGACTCTATGACGTACGGTTGCAAAATTATGGTGTCATTAACTTTGTACAGTTTTTTTGGACCACCCTGTGCATTGCTTGTTCAAAATGAATGTGTTTTGAATGAAATCTGTGGCGCGCAGATTCTACGTTGTCGGAACGAAGACCAGCCGCCAACTGCTGAGAGTCCGCTGCGAGTGTTGAACCGGTTCAATTTCTCCATGCTGCGCCAGCTCAGAGAACTGTCCCTCGTCAGATGCGGCATCGAAGAGCTCATGATGGATACTTTTTCCTTTGTCCCACAGCTGCGACGCCTCGATCTGCGTCAGAACCGCATCCGCCACGTGGCCGGCAACCAGTTCCGTGGAATCTCCGAGCTCGAGTACCTGCTGCTGAGCGACAATCCGTTGATGACGGAGCTGGGCGAAGACGCGTTTCGAGGACTGACTATTGGTCGGCTGGAACTGATCAACAACCCCTCCCTGCACCACGTGGCGGACTCGGCGTTTCACTCGGCCCGGCTGCTGACGCTGGTGATGGTTGGATGCGGCCTGGACGAGCTGAGGAAGTCGGCAATGCAGCACGTTGCTGAGAGTCTGCGGGATATGATCATCGCCAACAACACGCGGGCACTCAGTCTGGACACCGATCTGTTGGCGGGATTTCGCCTGCGACGTCTCGTGCTGTCCAATGACCGGTTGACTGGGGCAGAGTTCCTCGCGCACGGAGACCACGACGAAATCGTTCTGGACAGCAACGAAGGACTGTGGAGCGGCGGCGGCAGCGGAGGGTCGTCTTCCACGTCTTGGAGTAGGACTCCATCTCCGCGTGGCGCTGCCGGAGTGGAGCGGAAACGAACGCGCCGTATCTCACTCCGTAACACTTCCATCTCAGCCATCTCGCGCTGCACGGCAGTCGATGGCTCCACATTCCCAGACGTCGAAGAGCTGAATCTAAGCGGCAACAAACTGCGCGCTGTGTCGGCCGGCGAACTGCAGCCGTTTGAGCGACTTCGCGTTCTAAATCTCTCCAACAACTCCATCGATCAGTTCCAGGGAAACTTCAGCTCCGCTCTGCTTCGACTGGACACACTGGACCTGAGAAACAACGCCCTCGAAACCCTGCCGGAACCAACATGGCGGCCGCTGTTCACGCGGCTCAAGTCGGCCGTCTTGCTGGACGGAAATCGGCTGCACTTTAACTGCGAGATGCGCTGGCTGCAGGCGGAACAGGATAACTTACTGCTAGGCAAAGACGATGATGATGCTAAATTCCAGTGTGTGGCTCCAGTTATCAGAAACGCCAGCGTCGTGGTGGGCGACGACCAGGTCTACGTCGTCTGCGAGGGGGAAGGAGACCCGGCGCCTCAAGTGGCGTGGTTCGCCGCGGACACTGAACGGATGTTGACGCGCGTGGAACCTGCGTCAACGCGCCGTCGTGACGTCTTCTCGACGCGCTGCGAGCTGGCGGTCACGCGACTAGCGAACTATACGTGCACGGCCAGTAATTTGCTCGGAGACGTGTCGGCCACGGTGGATCTATCTGAAACGGTGCGCAATTTTCCACACGCCTGGCAAACGATGAAACGACGCAGCGCTCAACTGGACATCATCAGCACCCCGCTTGGATTCACTTTCACGATCGCCAGCATTGCCCTACTCGCTTATCTGCTCAAACACCTCTGACAGCCCGTATCGTAGGCTATAGGCCTACTCGGTGGCACAAAAAGTAAACCGCAACGTTTCTCAGTGAGTAAGTTAACAGTTTGTTGAAGCGTGTCAGACGCACATTTTACATCAACAAAACACATTATAAAAACCCGAATAAAGAATGCAAGACAATGAAGCGGTTGCATGTACAACGTGAATGTTATGTTATAGGCCTAGTCACGTGTCGTTCATAGCTGCATGAAATGTTTGAGCTGCTATATTTAAAACAATTGTTACAGTATTCTAGCACACTTGTGTTATTCATATGCAGTATACCCGGTGTGCGTAGCATATAAGTAGTACCTGTAAGCGATGATCAATAAAGATTTTTTTTATCACAGATAGTAAAATATTTAGTTGTGAAAACGGACATTAATATTTCATATTGTTAGTTTGGAGTAAAAGAATTTTATTGTTTTTTGCAATCTTCGGCTGCGCCGCGCATTTCAAGACTGAATTGCGACGAAATAGCTGGAGATAGACTAAGGCAATTTGCGAACAGGAACTGCTATAGGTTTTCGCGCGTCTCGTCAGCATTAGCTCAAATTTCTTGTAATTATAGTTTAAGCTATAAAATTTGGTCCAGCGACTGTGTAACATTAATAGTTTTTCGGCTTTAAGTTTGATTTTTGAAACTAGGTTTTAAATTTTCCAGTTTGAAAAAAGGAGTCCCTTTCTTTGCTTATTTCTGTCCTTTCATAGTCAGAATAAAGCAGTAACGTGAAATCAGTAAACCATTATAATATAGACTAGAGAATATAGACTAGAACAGAGATCTCCGCCTGGAAAAGGCGCCCACTTTTTTGACGTTGGCCTTGATGCTCAAAGTGAACATTTTGTTGTGTTAAAATAAACTCGTAACTTCGTCAGTTATTTTGCTGCACGGAGATTTCAGACGTAATCTTGATAAGTGAAGTAACTTTCAGTTATCTCGGTCTATAATTTTTTTGTACTAAACTCGGAGCCATGCCGACAGTAAAAAAAGTATAATTAATTTACATTATGAGTGTGGCATCAATTTAAGCAATGACAGACAGTGATGAGCCTGACTTTGTGTATAGTAAATGTGAGCTTAACGACACTATAAATCACTGCTTCCAATTGACGCCATTTCAACAAGTTTTTTTTCTGAAGCACATTCTATTGTCTTGTTTTCATAATGCCAATAATTGTTATACGGTGCATTGCTCATGCTGGACGCAGTTAGCGTCGAGTGTTTGTTCAGCATGTTTCTCCCGATTTTTAAAACTCATTGATTCTAGTTCTAATAGTTCTGCAAGCTCTGCATTTTTCTTACTTTTTACGGCAGTTTTAAAAACCGTTTAAACACCCCTCTAATTTTTTAGTTTGTAATGACTTGTTGTATTTAAGCTTATCTTCACATTCGTGTTTACCGGTAGGCACACATAGTCATTTTATATGTTTTTATTTGAATTCTGTAAGGTTATTATTTTGCGATGTGATTGCTTTTTATGCAAAATGGCTAAATGAGAAATACAAGGGAAAAACCAAGTAGCCGAGTATTTTTGACGTATTTTTGTGTATAATTTGTGTCTCTGCGTGACGTTTATCGTGTCAGCAGGAAGCAACATGGGACATGAAATCAAGCATCTTGCGATCCAAAAACGCAACCATTTTGCAAGCTCGGTGTGCTAGTGCACTGTCTTGTTCGAACATGTGAAATTAGAACTATCTGCAAATGCGATCGCTTTGCACGTTTTTTGTGGCTGCAACTGTAAAACTTCAAAAAATTTTCATCAGCGAACCAAATTTTTTATCATCAGAGCAAAGTAGCGATAGACAGCACCTGTTGAGACTATCAAGCTTGTACCCGTGACACATTATGATGTCAGCATTACGTCACGACTGGCAAAGAATATTTAATCAACTGCCGTAGTTTGTTGCAATATTTTGAATTAGAATTTCTTCAGCTACAGCTGGTAAAAATTTTGTGTAAATTGATCATCATTTAAGTGAATTATGAAAAAAAACAAAAAGGGGTTCCTTTTTATGAAACACCGTGTACATACGCAACACGGAAGATTCGGTTCTGTGACTGATTCGTCTAAAATTCTAAATGTTGTTTTTTTTTGCGTTGACTGCTAATGCAGATAACGACTTTTGCGCAGCACGGCAAAAGCTTTATACACCGTGGGCCATAAAAACGTGTCACTTTTATTTTTTAAACAGCTCCACGAAACATTGGCCGATTTTAATAATTTTTGGCATGCGACATCAAGAAGAAACTTGCCGCAAATAACTGCAGTTCTGGCCACCTCACCGTAATATTGTCATTACACTACATGGGAAATGCAGAAGTCGTAGTTTGGCAGTTTACAACAATGAAATCATACTAGGTGGCGCATGAGTCGGCTCAGAAAATTACTGAAACCAAAAAATCATTGAAAATCTGTTACTTCGTCTTCATTTGTAGATCGTACGTCGACGAACTGAAATGACGCACCAACAGCGAGTGGGCTGCTCTGAGTCACGCAGTTATTGAACGTGCTGTTGGCCAGTGGCGTCAACGCTTTCCCCTCGCGTCCGTCCTAGAGGACATTCTGAGCACATCTGTAATAAAGATAATGTGATGTGACACGTGTGACTTTTTTGAGAGACAATAATTGCCTATCGTGTTTGTTGCTATTCAGTTAATCATTTCTGAGCCGACGCGTGCGCTAACCAGTATGAGTTCATTGTTGTAACAGCCAAACTACGACTTCAGCATTTTACAAGGTAGTGTAACGGCAGTATTAAAGTGAGGTGGCCATAACTATAGTCATTTGCGTCAAGTTTTTTGATGTTGAATGCCAAAAATATAAAAAAATAAAAGTGACACGTTTTTATGGTAAATACTTAATGTGAAATGGTCGTTTTATACATATTTGTATTTTATGAGGTGATTATTCTGCAACGTGATTGCTTTTTTATTCAAAACGGTTGTCAAAATAGACTTTTTTACATTGCGATAGGTCCAATGCTGGGATTTCTGCGGACATATTAACACAACAACAAATTTATTTAATAACAGAAAAAAGTAACAACGTCATCTCAGTGCTGACATAATCAGCGGCCATCCGCCGAACTAAGCGTACTCGCCCCCTGCACTGTGCAGCCATTACCTTAGACTTTTCTAGGTAAAAATTGGCATACTGGTCACTGCTGCCCTGAAAAACGCTCACACAAATTTTATTTTTTCTATGACTTTTGTGTTTAGAATATGAGCCAATACAAGACAAACAGACGGACAAAATCACAAATGGGCAGGAAAAATGCACACAACGGCCTGCTATACAGGGTAGTCACATAAAGACAGTATACATAATTATAGAAGTCAGTTAAACAATTGAAATTTAATACACTGATTCAGCAATACATACAAAGCTATGCAGCTGACAATAAAAACAAGAGAAAGAGTTTTGATCACAAAACAACCGAGATTCAAATCACAATCGACTGATAACAACAGCAACAAAAAGAAAGTCACCAATGATGTAGCCTACCAAACTCACGATCAACTCACGTCAACAAACATTTCATGATTCACAAACAGCAGAACATGCACCAGTGCCGGATTAAGATTATAGAGGCCCTGGTGCACTGAGAAAAATAAGGCCCCTCTCCCAATTTTGAAATCAACCCAAAAACGACTTTCACCTTGAATTCTATAATATTATATTAGGAAGACAGATTGAATATAAATGAATTACCAAAACTGTCAAAAAACTAAATAATTAAAAAAATTATAATATTTATTTCAATAAAAAAACTGGAGATTTGTTAAATATTTTAATTTTTTGCATATTTCAAATGCACAAAAAAATTATTACTGTGAAATTATGAGGCCCCGAGCTCAGATGCACCACCTGCACCATGAAGAATCTGGCACTGCACGCAGCTGCAGGCAGGCTACAGCCAGTCAGTTGTCTAATGCTGAGACGACCCCCTCTCACTGTAAATGTTGACACTGGAGATTGCTAGAACCACAAAAGATTTTTCATAAGCTGCTAGAACTGTAAATTAGTTAATAGCCTAAATAATGGCCTATAATAAATACTGGCTACATTAAAAGCATACAGTGTACTCTGCAAACACTTTAATGTGTAGCAAAATAAACGGGACTATTATTATGACTCTAGCATTAATATTATGACATCTGTTAACATGAGTGAATGCAAGTAGAGTTTAACATCCCGCCCAACACTGTATAGGTCATTTCGGGTCAGCCTTTCCAGGCAATGCACGTACACATAATAATGGAACGGAAAGTTTAACCTTTACGGAAAAACCTGGTGTGGAACACAAAACAAAAAATATGACCTAAACCTACAATTGTAAGAACTGTCGATTATGAATGTGGCACTGCAAATGTAACAGTAATGGCAGTTCTAATAATCTTCCCTGTTATTCTCCAAACATTCATTAATCTCAGAATGCTGTTCTGGAATGAAAGATATTCTTATAAGCTGTTGAAACTATCAATTATTGATTAGTCTAAGTAATAAATACCAACTACATTTGTAAAGTACAGTGTACTCTGCAAACTATTTAACAAAATAAATGGGACCATTATCATTACACTAGTGTAAATATTAAGACAATTGTTAACATGACTGGAATACAAAGCAATGGCTCACAATAGTACAACATACATACACAACACAACAAGCTGGAATGTGTCTCAATGCAAACATCAGGCTGACCACTCCCCAACACTGTGGAATTCCCGCAGACTTTCCCTTGGCATTTCCCAACACTTCACGGCACTCTTAACCACACTGCAATTACCCGTATCGTAGCAGCGCAATCTAATCAAACATTAGCATTACTAACAGTACACTAAAGCAAAAGGTATGCTAGAACCGTATCACCTGAAATATTACACTGATACTTTGCTAGTGAAAGCTACTGCGGTCCCAAATGTTGAGCTTGCAATAAACAGTTTCCCTAGCACATTTTTTCCTCACAATTCCCATACAATTCCACAACTTTCGGCGAATGTCCCCAAATTTTCCCTGTTCCCGATTTTCAAATTCCGTGATGTTTCCAGTTTACCGGTTTTGCAGAAAAGTGGTCAAGGTGTAAAAATCAGCTCACAAACAGCCTGCAAAAAGCCTACAACACATCACTTTGACACAGAGTTGTTTCCACCACTCAGTAGACTAAAGCGGCAGCCCTGTGGTTGCGAGTGTTGTCTGCGTAGCCCGTAACGTCTTCGTTGTGTTTCTCCAACACTTCCACTTGTACTGGGCTGGCTGTCATCTTGACGATATTCTCACGATCATGACCTTTGCTCTCCAGCATTGCCAGCACCGCCGCCGGTAGGTCACCTGGCAGAAAATTACGAAAAAAAACATAACAGCGATAAAAAAAAACAGCCGATAACTACAGCAACTAAACTGAAAAAGGATTATAAACCTTCATCGCAGATATAAAAATTCACCAGTGAAAGTGTGAAAGTAATACTGTCCTATGCACTCTTATGTTCTTGACTTTCCTCTTTCTTCTTTCGTTCTTCATCTCGAGGCCAGTTTGATCTGATGCTTTACTGGCGTGGTACTAGAAATAGTGTGTATTACTTAGGCCACGTAAACCCCATGCGATAACGATGATGATGATACAAGCAATTACCGTTATATCTGATGGTGTCAGTCTTGACATCAGGATACAGTCGGCTGGAGTTGACTGCTTTACCGACATCAATCTGCTGTCCAATGACCTTCACCAGAACTTCTGCTAAGCCTGCACAATCAATTGACATTGTGCTGGTAAATATCAACTTGTTCAAGTGACTGTAATTCTAGCTTCTAAAGGTCAAAAGGTTAAAGGTCGCATATAGCTCATAATGAGCGAACCCATCTCAGAGCTACGAAGCGTCACTTGTCATATGGGATCACACAGTGTTACCTGCCACCCGACAGAGGTGAACGCGCCCCGCCTTAACCCCAGCCAGATAGGTTGGTACTCGATTTACCTACCCCGGAGGGATGGAAGGCTGAGTTGACCTAGGCGGTTGGTTACATCCCTAGATGGTTTACCTGCCCACAGGCAGTCACCCATCGCAGTATTAACCGGGCCTGGCGTACAGTAACTTCGCTGATCGGATCAGACACGTTACCACTACACCATGCCTACCGCCCAAGACCACTCAAGACCACTCAAGAAAAACTCCACAAACTCAAGTCAAATATTAGTAAAAAAAATTTTGAGATAGCCCAGAGAGATCTGAGACAGAGTGTGGAAGATCAGCAAATCGTGGATCTCACATTAAATACAATAAAATCATTTAACTGAATTAAAATAGAAGTAAAGTAAACTTCTATAAAAACCAAATTCAAAAATGTGCCAAACATTTCCACATTTAGGTGTAAAACTGATGCAAAATAAGATCAACTAAACCTTAAAATTCAAGTGACACACTTTTTGAGGCAACTTGACTCTGGTAAGAACCACAAAGGGATCCCAAAAGCTCCCAAGATCCAAGGGGCTCTCAGGGTCCCCACGTGGCTCCCAGGGCTAGTGGCTAGAAATGCAGAAAAACCCGACCAGCATCAGTATAATATCTAGTGCCAGTCTTGGGGCTTTCTGTCTTGGAAGAGGGCAATTTGAGGCTGGGGCCTAAGACCCTGAGGGCCTGTGCCAGCCCTACCTGTACCTAGAAATGTGTAATCACACGTAGTAGTTAGTTCAGTGTCATATCCACTACACCAGTGTCAGTTCAGAGCTTTCTTTGTCTTTGGGGGGCAAATAAAAGGTTGGGGGCCTGAGACCCTGGGCTTCCCCACCCATCCTATAAGTATACACATACCAGCAGCAGTATAGTATCCGCCAGCAGCACCGGCTGAAAGCCGTTGCCCACAGGCTTTCTTTGTCTTGAATGTGATAACAGGCAACCCAGATAACATCACCACACGTCTCATCTTACCGTATAGCTGTACGGCATATTTACACACATTGCACACAATGACACCGTAAAATATCAATCTCCAGGTTTCACATCTTCACTAAACACCGACTAGTTTTCAGAATTATTTCATTTTTCACATTAGAACTGTACTGCTATTTCAGTTTCTCTCATTTCATTTCCATGTAAAACATTTCAGTTCTTATTAGTTTATGTGCTAGATTAAGCTGATAGCTTATGTCAGATTTCAAATGCAAATTGTACAGTACCGTCATCCTGTATGCTGCAGTATGTGTCTTGTCCATCTGTCTGTCTGTCCATCATAAGGGCTCCCAGTTCGCAACAAAAAGGCACCATAACCAAAGTTGGAGTAAACGTTTCCTGGGATGACTCGGGTTCGTTATTCCGAAAGTCTACTATTCCCACTAACCCTAAGCCTAACCCTAAGGTTGACCCTAACCCTAACCCTAGCCTTAACCTTAAATCAAAAGTTAGCACTGTGGCGCATATCTGCACAATGGACTTTCGTTATAACGGACATTCGGAATAGTGGACCCAAGTCATCCCAGGGACAGCAGTGACCAATGAGCCAGCTTTCAGCTCAAAAGATAAAAAGTCAGGATCTCTGCCAACACATTTTTTCCAGTTTGATAATAATTATTATTATAATACAATTTGTATAGTACAATAACATCCAAAAATACACAGTACACAGTCAGCAGTGAATTCTGTAGATCCCACCACAATATCTACACTACCTTGTAACATCCTCTCCACTCAAAGATGCAAAATTTACTGTAAAGCACAAGAACAATAAGAAACAGTACCTGAGACGGTGCGAGTGAACTCAGCAGGTTGTTGAGATAGAAGCCGTGAACTGGAAGCTTAGAACCACTTTCGTCATTCAGTGACCTACAGCACGGACATTCATTAGCAAACCCCACAAAGCTGCAAGAAACACTAACTCTTGGGGACTGACTGACAAAATGCCCTAAAATTTTCTTAAAATCTTTCTAAGTCAGCAACGTAGCATTTCAAGCTAATACATAAGATTTCTTTTTTTGTAAACTATAGACCAAAGCCAGGCCTCAAAAAAAAACTTCTCACAGAACATTTGGTACAAAGCCGAACACCTTACATGCATCCCAACTAACAGCACAAAAGCACTGAAGATAACATCAGCACCAACTGTTAACTCCATTTTCACCAAATATTGCTGTCACCATGATCATCACATTCAGTTATCAATCAACAAAGTTGCATTACGCTGGGCCTCGTTACTACTTGGACGGGTGACTTCTGTAGACAGATAAACCATCGCAGTATTTAACCAACACCAAGGTCAACTCAGCCTTCCATCCCTCTGGGGTAAATCGAGTACCGGCCTGCTTGTCTGGCTAGGGTGAAGGTGGAACACATTCACCTGTGTCGGGTTGCGGGTACTATTGTGTGATCTCATGCAGCAGGCGACGCTCTGTAGCTCTGAGGTAGGCTCATGTGAACAGCTAGACACGCCCTTGAACTTTATAAACAAATATCAGATAAATCTAGTTAGCAACTAACACAGTGGCTGCGACGAAGTCATTATCGGGACCAATCACAGAGACGTGAGAGCTGCCAGTCTGTCTCACTGCACCACCGGGATACAGTAAGTCCTTCGACGATGCATGAAATAAATACTCAGCCGCATCGAGTGTACTGTTGCCGTCAATGTGACCCGCCAACTGTGATGCATATTCTTTGCTACAGACAAAACATTTACACACACGCGATAGAGTTTTTGGAAACGTTTTAGCAGTGTAAAATGCAGTACTGCCACTGTATTTTGTGTGTCCGTCCATCCATCTTACTTGAAAAAATTACAGAAATAATTAACCTAGGGTCTTCACTCATGGGCAAACTAGTGCTAGGGAAACATCTCCAAATTTGGATAGAATTCTTTGTGCGCAGCATGCTGTGGTTCGATTTGCTCATTTATCACCAACATATGTGTGACGTCAGCTGAAAGCATGGTCGTAAGCATAAATAAACACATCCCGCAATGTTTCCTGCAACAGTAGGTTGAGCTTGTTTTGACTTGCAATAAATAACAGCAACAGGATTTAACTACTGTACAAAATAGAATAATAAAATAACACAACATCTTTAGCAAAATACAGCAACTACTTAATTACTTTTCTGAAGGCTGTAATGAGAAACACTTGCTATGAAAGTGAATGCACAAAGAAAAGCATTTAGAAGCACTAAGCAAGCTCACCTGACTAGTTTTTTCCAGCTGAGATCATCCTGGTTTTGTAGCAACTGCGCCCGCTCAGCATACGCAAACTTCATCACCTGCATTTTGTCAAACATGCTACTGCATCAAGATGGAAGATGCTAAAATATTCCAACACTTTCAAGAAACTAGAAACTCAAATTCAAGGACTTTCCAGGGACCAACCTTGTTTTCATGGACTTTCAAGGCCTTGAATTTAAAAAAAAATTCCAAGACTCAAGAATGCAAGGAAACCTGGTACAACTACTACTATTGCTGCCCCGCTACAAACCTCAACGATGTAGTGCACCAGCTGCACTGAGTCCCATGAAACAACTCCAGCTCGGGTCAAATTCTCCAACATGTTCAGCATCAATATCAGCATCGGACCGTCAGTGGGAGCTGCTGACGTCAACACGGTTGAGTCTACAGTGTATTTTCACATCACTAGTGTTGTTACAATAAGATTATTCCGATTTTGATTCAATTTCGAATCGATTTTTGCCAAAAATCGCAATTTCGAATCAATTCAGTTCTAAACGTCAGTTAACCCTTTCACCACATAAACTGAAGCAACCACAACCGCGCCGCTCCCACAGTTGCACTACAGCCGAGCAGCGATCACCCAGCACTCGTCGATGGATAAAAGGCAAGTGGTGGCATTGGTGTAGACACCGGCGCTGCATTCTGATTGTATCTCATCACAGCATGGCAGTGTGAATAAGCAAAATGCTTCAATGGACAAAATTGTTTTGGTGGTGCAAGGAAATCACGATTTATATCCGATTCGATTTCAAGCAAAAACTGCGATTTTTGATTTCGAATCGAATATCGTAAGAACACTACACATCACTCAGATATACTCCACATATTCTATCATGCAGTCGTCCTCACACCTATGCATACGGTGCTATATGAATATAAATATAATAATATATAATAATAACAGGCCACATAACTGGCTTTGTCTATCCAGCTGTCCTCTGTTGAAGCTGTTAACTAGACAATAAACCAAAACTGGTATAAACATTTCTCAGACCTAAGTAACCGGGACACCAGTTTTTAGTTAAAAAAATCAAAAATCAGGGTCACCGGAAAATAAGGCATATCTCGCACAAGTATGGCTGGCATTAATACGGACTGATTCATTCATCACAAGTGTTGATGATGAATTAGTCATCATTAATTTAAGTAAATGCTGTAAAGGTCATACGCTGCACTGTAGCTGCATAATATGTCTACACTGCGCAGACATTTTTTTCTAGATTTTACTTTTTCTTGCACAGCACTGCTTTGCTCTGTTAAACTTACAAATAATTTTGTGACTAATTGATTGATTTATTAGTTCAAGTAAACTGCATCACGTATTGAAAAAGTACACTACCGAGTTTTCCGTCATAAATTAACCAAACCAAATTTCGATCACCATTTTCGGAAATTTTTTCACCGACACAGTCTCCGGAAAATTGGCTGCTACAAAATATAATCACTAAAAATGCCACCATGTCTGAAACGCTGTAACACCAAAAAATTGGTCAAAATTACAGCAGCATTTGTTAAAAGCTGACATGGCAAAAAATGCGTGGATACCAAGAAACGTTGATTTGACAGGATCTGTGCTGAGAGCAGAATAATAAGCCAGATCAGCAGCTTTCATACTTCCGCCTGCTGAACGCACCTATCATACACCACACACAGAAGATAATAGTAAAGTATCCCGAGTCACTAGCACTCGCACATTTTTGTGACTACAGGGTCGGTGCTCATCTCTGTTTCAAGGCCCTGAGCTGGCAGTGAGCTGCAGCTCAGTTATGCAGATGGACAGCCAGAGCTTTCTCGCATACAGCTGTATACTTCCCGGCAATTAGGCCATTACCAATTATACTGTTCTCAACTGGTAACAAGAGGCCTAACTTGCCCACAGTCGTTACCCGGCAGTGCAATAGCCGGGAGTTGAACCAGTGATCTTGTGATCAATAGTCCGACACACTACAACTACACAGTACACCACCAAGCCACACTCATACAAACAATAAACACACAACAACAACAACAACTACTACTACTACTACTATTACTACTACTAACAGCTGTCAATCACACAGTTGGGATCAGTGCTAAGAGCTGAATAATCACTGTGATGATGTGATTCCGTACACATCTACAATACGGATTGGATTGCGTTTTTAACGTTCACTGCAGTCAAGTACATTACAACTAAAACCACAAACAAAAACTACTACTACAACAAATACTACAGACCTCGGCAACAATGTCACTGGCCACATCACCAGTGTAGAATGCAACGGCACCACTGTCGGCAACGTCCTGCAACAATTCTGTCAGCTTGCTGTAGTCCAAATCAGGCAGTGATGCTGCAATAATATAACAACTACTGCGTTACCAGTCTTGTATTAAAACAACTCCAATTTTATAATAATATAATTACTATCTACTAGTATTGCAATGAACAATGACAATGGTGGCACAATGGCCAGGATAGTACAATGTGGACAGGTAAACTATCTTGCTTTGTAATGAACCAGCCAGAAAAACTCAGCCTTCATCCCTCTATGGCAGGTAAATTGAGTACTGGGGGTTCGAGTACTAGGGTTAAAGTCAGGTGTGTTCAGTGTTCACCTGTGTTGGGTGAAGTGGGTGATGATGCTATGATGCTCCGAGATGAATTCCCACACGCCCTTAACCCTTTCGTGTAATAAAACGATCAATACTGAACTAGTCTTACAACTACTCAATCAGTTCCGTAAAGTCCAAGTCCATCTGTGCTCCAGTAATTCATAACAATGACTAGTCTGACCAGCGCACTAGAAACATACTTCCTTTCAACACTTTATAACCAAGCAGTGCTGTACAAAGATTTAACTGACTCTTATTATTGCTTAGTTAGTACTTGGATGGGTGACCATCACGGTATGTAACCAGCCACCCAGGTCAACTCAGTCTGGCCATCCCTCTGTGGATAGGTGAAATAAGTACCAGCAAAAGCTGGGACTTAAACAGGCACACCACACAATGCACTGGCCCAATATCTGTGGTCTCATAGAGTAAAAACTGGTGTCTGGCTGAAGGTTAAAGAAAATGAGATCAGTGCGGCCCAATGGGCCTTAAGGCTCGAGAAGGACTTAACGTTACGTTACGTTACATTACGTTACGTATTACTGCTTGCTACAGCACAGAGTAACGAAAATTTGTGCTGGCTGTTGCACCTGACTGACCGATTGATTGACTTACTGAGTTCGTGTGATGAGTTCTCAGCAAGACTGATTACAGCGGACACAACTTGTTGCCATGACAACCTGCACCAACAACAACAACAATAACAACAACAACATAACAACAACAACAAACGAATACTACTAGCACTACTACTACTACTAGCAGACAAGACATGCTTTGTTGCCACGACAACCTATAACAACAACAGACTGTCAGCATCTGCAGTACTGCACCTCAGAAAACTGTCACTCAAATGATACAGACTCAACATGCAATGCAGTACCACTACTGCTACTGATGAGCTGCTAGTATCAAAGAGCTTGCTGCAAGTTTATGGCATTTTTATCACAGTCAGCTAAGGCAATTTCTGCAACGATCCATTACTGCGGTGACTTAGAGAAAAGGCTTATGTGTTGCGTTCGATCAATAAAGTTAACTCTTCCATGCTGGGCCTGGTTAATACTTGGACAGATGACCAGCAGCAGATGGGTAAATCATCTCGATACGTAACCAACCATGCAGCTCAACTCAGTCTGGCCATCCTTCCAGGGTAGGCACAACAAGTACCAATAGCTTGGCAACAACTGAGTAGTATGCAATAAGAAGAAAAAGTGATTCCGAGAGCGTCATTCCAATCGTTCCAAAGCGGGGCAGAGCAGCCTGTGATGACCCATACGTTCAGACTGCCATGTAAGCACATCAGCCATCACCAGAGGTTTCCAGCAAATACAGGGTACTGTAAGTCATGGCAGCAATAGCAAAGAGCACAGCTACCCCTGCTCACATGACTGTGAAGACAGGGCTCGGCAAAAGATTTCACAGTTCCCACAGGAAAACCACCTGGCATGCAGCCCAAGCCATCACCCGACTGGCCACATGAGTAGTGCAGTCGCACCACCCCTGCCATGCACCAAAGCCAAACGGCGTGCAGGAAAGCCCCTGCGGGACTTCCAAGCCCAACAGGAAAATTTCTTAAAGCACAAAACACACAGCTACAGTGCAAAATTCATCTAAGATCAGCTCAGTTGAAAAAATCGTTAGCTCACTTCCCAAACTGTTGATGTGCAAGCTCCAGTCCTCTCAGCAGTCCAGGAACTGCAACTGTTGGCCCAGGGCCTGCCTACATACACACATGCACCGCAACATGCCAGTGTTCATGCTCAATGACCATGTATGAAAATAATTAAAATCTATCCAACTCTGACACACTCGAAAAGAATATTTTCTAGAAATTTATTCACATAAAAAGTCCAGGAACTGCATCTTGCATTGAACACTGCACTACTTTCCTATTCATTAACTTCTTGTAATATTACGATCTAGCTGTAGGCTGGTGCAAAGTGAATAAGCTACGACTATTTATATTACCGTGAGATCAGCGTAGTCCAATAACAGCAGATGCAGTTAACTTCTCAATTACATAACTGATCTGTTCAACAATAACTCTAATGCTAAGTCTTCGATCAACATTAATTACGTGTGGCAGCCAATGGCTACATAAAAAATAGCACCACAAAATGTAAATGAAGCAGAGTGTACAATTAAAATAGAATCATCCAGCTAACTGAATGATTAAACAAGAAAATGAGAAACTGGCCCATAAACCTGATCACTGGCATGGTTCCAGTCCGTGGGTGCAGAGCCAAGGAAATCAATCAGACGACTCTCATCATTTTCCTGTCTCCGTACCAGCATCACTCCACCACTGTCAGACAGACACACCAAGACTGATCAGATTTAACTTTAGAAAACTAATGATTAAGTACTCATTAAATACACATAAGTACTCATTAGCTCTGACTAAAAACTAATCTGAACTAATCATGGGATAATTTATTCACATTTGCAACCCCAGTTAACACATTAATTAACCTATTAGTTTGACAGCACTATTTGTTGTCACTGCTAAGAGTCCTAAAGAAAGAAAAAGGATGTTGGGCAAAAAAACAAAATGAGTGAGCTCAGAGATGTACCATGGTTTTTGACAGTTTCAGACAGTTCCTTAAGCCGTGACTATATGCACCGATTTTCCCATCTGGGATGTCATCTGAGTTTCCCCGAATGAGAAAATCAAACAGAATAAACATTCAGCATGTTCAAAGTCGAGGAGGGGTAACGCCGACCTCAAACAAAAAACAGGTACAAGACATTGGTGCTAAGTTTCGATGTGAGGTAGCTAGAAATGGCAAACTCAAAAAATTGGAATTTTACCCCCCAAATTTTTTTGGGGGGAAGGGTGTTACCGAAACTGCAAAGGGGGAATCGACAACAGAATATCGTGTGAAAAATCCATGAAGATTGGTCCAGACAAACTTTAGTTGCATGCCGGCGAAGTTCTAAGACTGTGCAATAGTGGGGTAAATTGGACTTTTCGCCATTTTGAACCGCACGCCAAATTTAACCAGAATTAGATACAAAGTTGAAACTTGGCAGTTTTCTTCACTGAGCCTTTGTGTATAAAAACGTGGAAAATCGGCCCGACGGCATTGTAACTGAAGTCGCTAAGTGGCGCCAGAGTAGACATTTCGTGCCAAATCAGCCGCCCTGATGAGTGGTTGGGGTCCCGAAAATGCATGGCATAGAAGCACATTTTCTAGACATATAACATCAAAACAAATTGTCTGAAACATAATTATTTGTTGAAATTATTACATTCATTACAGGCTGAACACATCTGATGAACACAAGCCACTACGACTATCACTACTACTTCTACTATTACTATTACTAAAACTCACGCGCCAAGCCCAGCACGCTGGGGCTGCAAGACTCCAAGACACAGAACAGTTCCAACAGCTGCATCTACAGCAGAGCCTCCACCCTTGAGTAACTCAACACCAATATCTGAACACTCGGCTATGTCTGACACAACTCCTCCATGTGGCGGAAACTACAGATAACATACACACATGATTTATACCACTTTATATTGCAACTGGTAACAACTAAAACTTTCAGTAGGCAAATTCGCAAAAACTAACAGTAAACTAAATGTAAATTTTAATTGAAAACAAAAACTAACAGAGGTAATTGTCCAAAACAATATCTGTTCTTGTTTATGAATTATGTATTAGTTGTTCGGTATTCACCTAGCACCAAACACAATCAGTGAATGCTTTTTTATCCCATATTGTAGACTAAAAACTCTACATTCTCCTTAGAAAGAATGTTATTAGATAAAAAAAGTGGTGGCAACAATATTCTACCAGTATCAACAATGTTCATGTTGTAAGTGCTTTCTGACCCAAATAACACAACATGTACAGAGTTTTTATATGAAAGCAGCTACTGCTTTCAGCACATCTTAGCTACTGCAATTCTGTCCATCTGTCTGTCTGACTGTCTGTCCATCTGACACACGGATGGATCAGTCAAAAACGGTGCAACCTAGAATTACCTAATTTTCACCGTCGGCTGACCGGAAGACTCTAGTTTCAGGAACCGTAAAGCTTTTCCATAAGTTCAAAAGGGATCACCCCGAACAAGGGTGCTAAATGAGAGGGGGTGGGCAAAATTTGCGATTTTTGGCCAATAAGACGCTGTATATCAGTAACGGTGCAAGATAGAGCCTAGGTTACTATTAATCACTAATAGAAAGTTCTACACTGGCTCTCGATTGGCGCCGAATTCAATGACCTTGAATGACCTTGAACGCCAAAATAGGGGGTTTTATGGATTTTTTTGTGACTTCAGGGTGCGACACAAGTCTATATCATTCACAAGGCGGTGCCATGAAACTATCGTTATGTGATCCAAATAGAGAATATGGTGTTTGTATATTAACTTAGTGTGAACACAATGATTTTCAGCTAAACTACTGAAGAGGAACTGCCATAGGCTTTTGCGCATCTCGTGAGCATTAGCTCAAATTTCTTGTTATGAATAAATAAACTAGAAAGTACTCACGACAGTGCATATCTCTGCCAAGTAAATTTTTACAAAAAAGTAATTTAGATGCCTTTTCTAAATTTGTTACTTAAAGTAATTAACTTAAACATTTTTTTTTCTAATGTTAACAGCTATTACTATAGCACTGGCCACTGTCGCTGCAAGCATAGCTGCTGGTGATGTCACAGGCAATACAAAATCTGCCACTGACATAACGACATTTACTGCGATTACATACTAGTGCCACAGTACACACATACAGACAAATACATATCCAATGAACACATAATCTCAGCCATTCACTAGGTTCACTTGGTAAAGGTAATAAACAAATAATGAATGAGTACTGCAGCAAAACTTGCCCGCGGAGGCAGAACCGCGATAGTGATGACCAGTGCCACGGTGACTGAGATTGCGAACACGATGCAAGAAATGATAACTATCTTTAAACCTTCCTGAGTCTGCTTCAACGTCCTACAACATCGTAAAACGCACATCATTTCAGATCAACAGAAAAACAAACATTCTAAAACAGTCAGAGCAATAATCAGATTTCGGTGGCAATCTCCTGAATAATCCAGGATCATTAAACATCAAGAGTCTGGGTGCAAACTGATGCTCTGTTGCGTTTGCCAGATGGCAGCACCACTCTTCTTAAAATGTTCAAGATCTCTGACAGCTTCTAGTCAGCACAGAGATCTACCAATGTTTCTGTCAGGTTGTAGAGAACTTGGTATAGCCAGCTGGTTTGTGCAGTAAGGTGGGATTCCACAATTGGTGAATCATTTGCCATATCATGTGGTGTAAGACAAGGAAGTGTGTTATCACCATATCTCTTTGCCATTTATTGATAAATTGGTGGTGAACCTTACGCGGTCTGGTTTTTGCACACACACTGGCCAGCTGTTTAGTGGTTGTTTTTATATGCTGATAATTTTGCATTACTGTCAACTTCATGTTGTGGCCTCCAAAAATGACTGACATCTGTGCCAACTATGGTAAGGTGTGGGACATTACATTCAACCCCCACAAAAGCCAAGTTGTAACATTTGGTGGGTGAAACCTCGCAAAGTGTGTTATTACCATGACAGGCACACCTGTAGTTTGGGCAAACAGTGTGAAATACCTTGGTGTTTCCTTCAACTGCAAGTCAGGGTTGATCAGCTTGTCACGTTTTATCAGTACATTTTATAGCCAGTTCAATAACATTTCTGCAACTATAGGTAAGGGCTATGAGATAATAAAAGTACATTTAGTCAAGCCATCCTGCCTGCCCACTTTATTTTATGGATGTGAAGCGTGATCACTCTCCATGACAGATTTACATAAGTTGAATGTACACTGTGTCCCAAAAAATGTCCCACTTTAAGATTGTCCATATCTTCACCAAATATTAACCGATTTTCAAAATTCTTTCACTAGCACATACTGTAGACAAGTAGCAACAAAGTAGTTGCTAAGTATCCCACCACACTTTAACTGTGTTGCTACAATACCATGTAAAACATAAATCTTCAAAAATCACAAAAAAATCATTATAATACATATGCACAAAATCATCTTCTGAAACAATTTTTACTAATTTTCATACAAATATTAAATTATGCTTAGTGTTACATACATTTCTGATGTTTGTAAACGAAAGCAGACGATATTGTCATAAATAATAATTCTTAATACACTGACGATATACTGGTGATGTAATGTGCCATTTGGCAGTGGAGACAAGGCTTTGATAAGGAACTTGTACCGGTTCAAAAAAATACAGTTTTTAAAAAATACTGGCAAAATTTTTAAAGATGAACTACTGTGGCAGAAAAAGAGTGGGAATGTTATTAACAGAGATTTGGGAAACATGCAGCACCGACCAAAGGCATGAAACCAGCAGACTGAAGCATATACATACTGGAGAAAACACGATCACTGTAAACGAAATGGTATGCTTGCTAAACCACAAAGGCCAGAAACAAACATATCGTTCAATACGCCAGATATCCAAAAAAAAACAGATCTAACTCTGGTATCATACAGATCATTCACTGCATTTTTGGCTGAAAGTGTATTTTGTTTACCAACACGCTTGCTATCTATGATTGCTTTTCTTGCATTTAAATTTCACAAGGTAGTGTAGTGACACAGTTAACATATGGTGGGATATTCAATAATCACTTTATTGCTAATTGTCCACAGAATGTACCAGTGAAAGAATTTTGAAAATCGGTTAATATTTGGTGAAGATATAAGCAATCACAAAGTGGGACGTTTTGGGACACAGTGTAGTTTGGAACAATAGCTTTTTTTCAGGTTTCTGGCATGAGAGAAACTGACAGCTATAATTTCATACCAAGTCATTGTCTGCTACTCTCATCATTGATGAAAAAAAACTTCTGTTTCTGTTAAAATGTTTTTATCCTCAAATGTCATGTTAAAATCTATTTCTTGCCTGGTACGCACTCGATGTATATAAATGTTGAACATTACTATGGTGTAGCAGATGTATGCCATATTTCAAAAGATGATGTTAAAGATGCTGTTTGGCATATGTCTTGCTCGTTGGTTTTGTAATGCTTTTAGCAATTTTTTAGCTTTTAGTTTTTTTAGCTTTTAGGCATATTGTTTTCATGTTTTATGTTTGCATTGTGTGACTGTGTGCTATCTGGCGTTTTCAATAAATAATAATAATAAACGTTACATGTTCATATACTGGTGTTTTAAAGGTCTAGAAAGATGGGGAAAAGCGTACATTTCCAATGCACATGTTTACGACAAGCCTGGCCTCCCTCTTAGAATAAATATCTTCCTCACTGTTAAAAATTGTTACTTCTAAACAGATGCAACTTCATACAAGAAACCACTCTAAATTTGCCACTTTCTGTATACCATACCTTTCTACTGCAGAAGGTTCGACCTGCAGCGGTGAAACTTCCAACGACTGACCATCACGAGAAACATTTACACCATCCACCAGTTGCTGCCTGTCACTCACTGGACCTGCCAATAAATGTCACACCAAACTATCAAAATGATCTAAACATATAACTACAAGAAATTTGAGCTAATGCTCACGAGATGTGCGAAAGCCTATAGCAGTTCCGGTTCAGTAGTTTAGCTGAAAATTGGGGGGTTCACGCTAAGCTAATATAAAAATACCAAATTCTCTATCTGTATTGCATAACGATAGTAGTGTGGCACCACCTTGTGAATGATATAGACTTGCGTTGCAGCCAGAAATCACCAAAAAATCCATAAAACCCCCTACTTTAGCGTTCAAGGTCATTCAAAGTCATTGAATTCAGCGACAATTGAGAGCCAGTGTACGACTTCCTATTAGTGATTAATAGTAACCTAGGCCTTATCTCGCACCGTTACTGAGATACAGCGACTTACTGGCCAAAAATTGCACATTTTGCAGACCCCCCTCTCATTTAGTGCCCTCGTTCGGGGTCACCCCCTTCGAATTTATGCAAAAACTTTACGGTTTCTGAAACTAGTGAGTGTCTTCCAGGCAGCCGACGGTAAAGATTTGGTGATCCCAGTTTGCACCGTTATTGACTGATCCACCCGTGTGACAGACAGACAGACAGACGAACGGACAGACAGAATAGCGATGGCTAAGACGCGCTGACAGCAGTAGCTGCTTTCGCATGTAAAAACACACACTGAAGCTCTTTAACTCACTAATATCCCAGGAATTATGGCTTTTTCGCCCCTTAGCGAATGCCCCCTGGCTCATTCGCCCCCTGCTTTTTCACCCCCTAGCT
>Ga0209367_1003130_pt1 | contig 22327 bp, 15 predicted proteins | sample WorMetLIZISLAND2_FD_187412 | JGI IMG/M metagenome (GOLD analysis project Ga0209367, IMG submission 187412) | Marine gutless worms symbiont microbial communities from Max Planck institute for Marine Microbiology, Germany - Olavius geniculatus... ... | reverse complement strand
GTGTATGATAAAGTGTTTTACTCAATAACAGCAAGAGAAATGATATTGGAATGGGATAAAACTGCTTGCAGGTTCGTTTTTTCCTACTGGACTTAGACTTGGACTTGAGGATAGGGGACTTGGACTTGGACTTGGCTGTTGCTGGACTTGTTACAAGTCTGGCCATTGGCCTTTTGTGATGATATCTGGACAGCTGGCCCGCAGCCAGTTGTATGCGCTGTGTGTGCTGATGCGCCGTCTTGCTGGAAGATGAATCCGGTGGGCAGCCGGCGATTGCTTTAAAGGAACGATAATTTAGTGATAATATGTAAACAATATAAATGACTGTTTATCAAAACGTCACTGTGACATTATCGGCAGTAACGTGTAACAAGTTTTTGAAAATTAAATAGCATTTTAGCATGAACATTTTTTAATGCTGAAAATCGGTAGGCGGTCATGTTAAAAAGTCTACAACTTTGTCGTTTTTCGATGAAATCATATTTTACTTGACAGTTAGATGTGGAAGGTTTCACTAAATAAAGCTGTAAAATTTTATATTGAAATCCCAAACGGTTGCTGAGAAAACAGCAAAAAACTTTAGGGGTCCACTTTTTTTGGTGCACCCTGTAGGTCATTGCTGGCTCAAAGGCCAGCTTCGAGCCTTATGGTCACAGAGCTGTTAGAGGGCTCACATTGATATGGGTCATTTATCTTAGCCTTATGAGGATTGCTTTAAGTGGTTTCTCACTGTTGATTGGGTGATTTGGCCTGCTATAGTTTTGATGATTACTTTGACGGCATTCAGCCTATCCTGTAGATATTGTACAGTTGAGCATTATTTGTCTGTAATAATAATGAATTTTGTGTGAGAAGTTGATACTTGTTTTGTTTGTATACAGGATGAATTGCTGTCAGAGATGAGGCATATTCGAGTAGCATTGGTCGTTGATCACACTTTGGTCTGTACTACACTTCTGGATTGTCCAGAGATATGTCCCAGTTTTACTTTCAGGGTGGCCACAGGTGTTCGAAAGTTCTTGAAAAAGTTTTTCTCCTTTTCCAAGATATGGAAAGTTCTTAAAAACCAAATTGGGTTTTAAAAGTTTTGGAATATGATGTCAGAGCATCTTGAAAGCCCTTGAACTCCACTTGTTCAAAATCATTATTACTGATGTGGTAAATTTTTTCATGTGAATAGGAATGAATGAATACGTCAATTTGTATAGCGCCAAATTAGAGAAGACCTCAAGAGTACTTGCAGCCAAATAAATGAGTTTTGAGTTTTTTCGCAAATGTATCTTTGGATAGTGATGAAGTCCGCAGGTCGACGGGGAGGCTGTTCCAAGTGACCTGGCCAGCCACGGCAAAGTCCCTGCAACCGATCGTGGTCCTTGTGCGCGAAACGACGAGTGCCCCACTGTTTGCCGACCGCAACTGCCACCTGCCAACGACAGACGAGACCGGGTTGCACACATCTGCCAAGTATGACGGCGCCAGACCATGGAGGCACTTGAAGGTGATCATCGTTAGCTTGAAGGTGATTCGCTGGCGTACCGGAAGCCAGTGAAGTTGACGCAGCACTGGAGTGATGTGGTCGAACTTCTTAGTTCCGGTCACGACATGTGCTGCTGCATTCTGGACAGTCTGCAGTTTCATCAGCAGGCCGTCACCGATCCCGTACAGCAGACTGTTGCAGTAATCAAGACGGCTGCTGACGAATGCGTGCACTAGTGTCTTCGCAGCCTTCAGAGTCGGGGAAGATCTGACCATCCATAGCTGGCATAGTTGAAACAGGCACGATTGGCGTAACGCGGCGACATGGTCAGCCATGGTAAGCTGGCCATCGATGTTGACGCCCAGGTCAAGCACTGCGGACAACGGCTTGATGAGGGCAGACAGTAGTGGTAGCTCGCTAGTGGTCAGCTTGGCAAGCTGCTGTCATGTTCCAAGCCACACGAGCTGTGTCTTGTCGGCGTTCATCCTCAGCCTGTCGCTACGCATCCAGGCATCGATGCATTCAGAAGCATTTAACATGATGTGATAAAATATCATGGGAATGGGTCTGGAAAATGTACATGAAAGTCCTGAAAAAATCTTGATTTTTTGGCCCCCAAACTGTGGTCACCCTGTACCTTGTTGTTGATTGAGTTTGAGTGTTTTCTGTAGATGCAGTGGTTTTCTTGTTAGTTGGTTGAAGATCAGTAAGTAGTAACTACCTGGTAAAATGCTGAACAATGATCGGTAACTGTACAGAGTTGTGTTTTTTTTCTGGACATTGGCACTTGACTCAATTATGCTGGTCTGCTAAATTTTTCTCTTCATTACAGTCATCAGTCTTTTGGTGGTTTTTAAGTCTTTTTTAATGGTCTGGTTGCATTTAGTTATCACCTATGCATAATAACGCCCTCTGAACATCAGATACCAGGCTTGTATGATAACAGTGTGTACCTACTTCTAGGTTGACATCTCTCTCTCTCTCTCTCTTCTACCCTCCGTGGGATGGTAAAATGAGCAGTAACTCATTTATATGGGTTACGGAAGGTGGTGACCTTAGTACAGCTGACTGGGGCTGCCTAGCTGGCCGCTGTGTTAGCCTGTGTCTGCAGGCTGCACTTGGTGGCCGTGCGGCTGGAGGCTCGGGTTAGTGACGAAAAGCACATTAGAGGCGTTGTACGCGAAATGCGCTATGCAGACTATGCGACGAGTGCCCCACTGTTTGCCGACCGCAACTGCCACCTGCCGACGACAGACGAGACCGGGTTGCACACATCTGCCAAGTATGACGGCGCCAGACCATGGAGGCACTTGAAGGTGATCATCGTTAGCTTGAAGGTGATTCGCTGGCGTACCGGAAGCCAGGGAAGTTGACGCAGCACTGGAGTGATGTGGTCGAACTTCTTAGTTCCGGTCACGACATGTGCTGCTGCACCTTTACCTTTTTTCTTTACCTTTAGTTTTCTGATATAATTGTAGATTATGGTGTGAGCAAGTGAGTGAGTAGAGTTGATCATCATTTTGAGGACGATCGCACTAAGCAGTCACTTGCTCTGGTGCGGACAACAAAAAGCCAATGTAAAAATCAAGCGTACACTAATACAAAACCCAAATAGCATTTTTTAAACACAAACTACTTATAACCTAGACACACATTGACACAAACAAGATATCAACCAACAAAAGATTATCATGCTTCACAATCTAACTGCTGGTGCAAAACCTGATTTATGGGCCTTTTATGCAGTTCAGTCAGGAAATGGATTATGCGTTTTTTTGGATTTCAGATTATGCAGACCTTTTGCACACCCTGTCATTAACAGTTGTGGTGCTGTCGTCGTTTACTGTTGTAGTATTTACAACTGAACCGGTCCATGTCGGACGTAGTCAGCTACGCAGTGCTGCTTGCCAACATTGCAGACAATGTGAGTTTATTTCGCCATGCTTTGTGTTTGATTTTACAGCTAATTAATTCACATAATTTGTGGTTGCAGTTTGTACTTATAGGATGGTATGCTGTTTCTGTTTTTTGTTGCACTCTTTTGTGTGAAATCTCAGATCAGATGACAACAGTACTAGAGATACTGCTGATACTGTTATCCTTCTGTCGTAGCTGTTTGTATTCAAATGCAGAGAAGCTCATTATGCAAAGCACTTTTTACCGTATTGTTTATCTAATTATGCGCAGCAGTAGCTACACTGTGAGGCACAAAAACACACCAAATTTTTTTTATCATATCTTGAACAAAAGTGGTCCAATTTTAATAAGTTTTGGTACAAATATTCCTGATACAACTGGCCATCAAAGGACTGTTTATTTTTCCACCTCACCCATTGTCTGTTTCTGCACTACCTGTGAAAGAAAAAGAATAAAATATTGCATTTTTAACCACTGATATTATTGCTTAATCAAAAAAACACACAACACACACACACATTTTGTTCATATTTTTATCAGTTTAGCTGATAATTTGTCTAATTGTTCATTTTTTAACTGCTTACAAAAATGTTTAAAATGTTGGCCCACGAACATGGGCTCGGCTCGGAGACACTTTCTCCATTTGTTGATAGCAGCATCGATAACGTTCTGCTTCAGACCAATCCAGACTTCACCAATTGCTTCTTGAATTCATCAATATTCCTGAATGTTAGGCCTATTTAGTAGATGTGCTGCTGCACAACACTCAAACCTTATAATTGATTGCCTGTTTGTGGCCACGTATTCCGAAAGATGAAACTTGATATAGTTTTTGTTGTTGATTATAATGCATATTTTGCCTGTTCTGTTTTTACCTGGTAGTACAGAAGCAGATGTTGGATGAGGTGGGAAACTGAACAGTTATTTGATGGCCAGTTGTGTCATGAATATGTGTACCAAAAATTATTAAAATTGGATAACTCTTCTACAGGTTATGGTAAAAAAATTTTGTTGTGTTTTTGATGCCTCACAGTGTACTCCTGTAGCGCGACTTAGCCATCGCAATTCTGTCCGTCCATCTGTCTGTCACACGGGTGGATCAGTCAAAAATGGTGCAAGGTAGAATAATCAAATCTTCTCTGTTGGCTGCCTGGAAGACTCTAGTTTCAGGAACCTACAGCTTTTCCGTGAATTCGAAGGGGGTCACCCCAAATGAGTGCACTAAATGAGAGGGGGTGGGAAAAATTTGCGATTTTCAGCCGATACAGCGTTGGCAGAGCGAGATAGGTGGCGCCCTCTGGTGAGTACAAATAAACACTATACATATTTAGCCGCCGGTCGTCTGGCGCTTTCTGGCGACTGATTTTGTTTTACTGGGCTTTCTTTGAAACTGTAGCCAAAAGCCTTACAGATGAGATCTACGGATGAAGTCTACGGATCACTAGCATGTGACAGTGCACTGCTGTTGTGCATTCCCATTTGCGTTAGCAGGGCTTTGCTTGTTTTGCATTTCTACAATGTGTGTTTTCTAACTTTTAGACCTACCTTATATTTTTACGCGCAACAGCAGCTATTGCTGTAGTGCATCTTAGCCATTGCAATTCTGTCCGTTTGTTCGTTCGTTCGTCTGTCTGTCCGTTTCTCTGTCACACAGGTGGATCAGTCAAAAGCAGTGCAAGCTGCGATCATCAAATCTTCACCATTGGCTGCATGGAAGACTCTAGTTTCAGGAACAGTAAAGCTTTTCCATAAGTTCGAAGAGGGTCACCCTGAACAAGGGCGCTAAATGACAGGGGGGTAGGGAAAATCTGCGACATCCAGCCGATATGGCGTTGCCAGAGCGAGATAGTGGCACCATCTGGTGAGTACAAGTAAGACACTATAAGCTTAGGGCCTACATATTTAGTCGTAGGGCATCTGGCGCCATCTGGTGAATGATTATGTTTTACTAGGCCTTCTGTGAAACTAGCCAAAAGCCGTACGGATGAAATCTACGGATGAAGTCTATGGACCACTAGCGTACAACGGTGCACCGCTGTTGCACGTTCCTGTTTGCGTTAGCAGAGCTTTACTTGTTGTCTTCCTAATCCATCCAGTGGCATTGTGGGACTGGGAGGTCAATTGCCCCTCCCTAAATTTTATCATGTGAGAAAATTTTCTGCTTGTCAGAAATGTTTGTTCAAAGTTGGGGGCTGAAAATTGCCCATTGGGGATAAATTAAGAGTACAAGTGATTTAATCTCTGCTGAAAAATTGCAGCTATCTGTTTGAGCTCGGTCGGAAATTTATTCTTACGTATTAGTTGAGTTTTTCATGTACGATATGGTTTCGTAAAATAACTTGATTGATTGAAATTTGCAGCTGTTTGTCAGAAAATTGTAACTTTTGCTTGCACCCTCTCTCCTCTTCTACATGGTGGGCCAAAAATGTGCCACTTTACTTTTGTCCATATCTTCGCCAATTATTGACCGATTTTCAAATTTTATTCACTGGCACACTCTGCAGAAAATTTATGATAATGTGATTATTATAGTTTCCACCACACTTTAAATGCATTTCTACACTACCTTGTGAAATATCAATGAAATATGCATATATAACAATAATACCAAACAAACGTTTTGGTAAAATTTAAAAAAAACACTTCAGACCAACATTGCAGTGAATGGTCTATATGACACTAGACTGTGTTCGTACAGCACAGTCTAGTGTCATACGAATCGTTCATCGCAATGTTGGTCTGAAGCGTTTTTTCACTGACCTAAATTTTTGTTATTATCGTTAGTTTTTGCTTACATTTATATCTTACAAGGTAGTGCAGAGACGCATTTATCGTGCGGCGTGATATAATAATCGCATTATTGCAAATTGTCTGCAGAGTGTTCCAGTGAAAGAATTTTGAAAATCGGTCAATAATTGGCGAAGATATGGACAAAGGTATAGTGACATGTTTTTTATGGCCCACGATATATTTGACCCATGAAGCAGCTGAATCCAGCTGTAGGCTGCTGCATGTGATGAAGATGTTTCACTCCGATGCTGCTGCTGCTGATGTGGTTCACAGATGTTGACTGACGACAGATTTCGGCTGAGGATAAAACTGTCATATGTGGAAGTGTGGAACAGAACCGATCAGTTCGACGTGTCAACATTTTCACGTGCTTTGCTGTCTGCATTTCTTCGATATCAACAGATCTCGTTGCAGAGAACACACGTCCACTATGCACATCTATTGATGTGAGTATTACTGTGTTTTTCTCATTATAATAAATTTGTATTTTTGTATTCTGCTGAAGTTTTTGTGACCTACCGTCAGCACATTTGAAGTCATGAGCTACTAGCAATATACAAATCCAATTATTGTTATTGTTATTACTATTATTGATAGTGTCATGACTCTGAGATTTATTTGTTTCTGAGTCTATCTGCATATAGGACCACATTGCTTTTTGCTTCATCGATAGATGCAAAAATTTGAACTAGTTGTACGAGTCATTTTACCGAGCATCATTTCAGAGAATTCATTAGCGCTGCAGGTGCTTTGAAAGTTACAAAAATTTTTTGAAACATTTTATTGAGGTTGTCGTTTACAACCTTTTGTTAATCACTCGGGTATGTTAGAAATGATTCAGTCGTTCTACGTGTCTGTCCTCTGTTGCTTATGCTGCAAGCTGCATAGGCCATCTGAGTGAGTGAGAGTAGACAGGCTGCACCCCATCAGTTGAGTGCCTTCCATCTGTCCATCCCTGCAGAAGCCTAGGCGCCCTGGACTAAGTGTTAGTGCTGCTGCTGCTGCTGTTGTTGTTGTTGTCGATGACACGCACGCCAGAGCGGACCTCAGAACGGAGTTCGTTCTGATTCATGACAACGACAGAATCATGATGACCTCCTGCGGAGATGTGCGCAGAACGTCCAGTGTCAAATCGTAAAAAAACATAAAAGTCCTTCTCGAGCCTTACGGCCTATAAGGCGGCGCTGATCTTCGTTTCCTAAGCCAGTGTATTGCGCGATGTGCCTGTTTACGTCCCAGCGGTGAAGTCGGTACCAAATTATACTGCTGGGTGACAGAGGCACATGTGTGTGAACAACTTGCCTAAGGTCGTTACCTGGCAGTGTCCTGGTGCGGAGTCGAACCTGCTCCTCTGAGTTACCTCACGATTACAAGTCAAATCAGAACATTGAAAAATGTCAATTCGTGCTTCTGTTATGGCTGAACATTCCAGTAGCCAGTGTTCCATAGTGTAGGTGGCCTGACCACAGTCAGGACACGTTGGGTCGACGGAAGTCCATCAGATGGTGATATGCTTTAAAAGCATGTCAATGTCCTGAATGGATCTGAGCCAAATGGACAGCATCTATTCTATTCTGTACTGCTCTTTCATCTCGTGCGTCGTCATAATTTTCGTAGACAGCTGCAGTCCTGCTGCGTGCCAGGGGGGCTTATTTCTCTTTGCTGTTGAATACCGGCTAGCTGTCGTTCTACGCGCCACGTCAGCAGTCAACGACAATCGCCTGGCCTGAATTCCACTCGCTTTGATTTGTTGTTCTTCCTCTAGTTCAGTCAATGCTGATCAGAGTTTTCCTTTTCATACAGTTCTATACTGTTCTGTCTGTTCGCCGTCTGGTGTTCCGATGTCACAGAGATTGCGGTACGATTTGTGACGTCTCTTTTAGTGCTGTATTTGGATGATTCATGCACTATATGCAGGAGAACACTGGAATTAAGAGTGAATGCCACAAGTGCTGTGTTTCGAGAACTAAAATAAAAAAATTAGCATATCTTATTACTTTATCTTGCAATAATTTATGGAAAACAATGTGCATTACATGACTAACGACAATCTATGAGTACCTACAGGCTTGTTTCTTCTAAGCATCTTTCTGCCCACGTGTTTCATGGTTGGGCCTAAGGCTTGTTGTTATAACAACAGACAAGTTAAATTAATTGTTTATTTTGATGTCTAATTTTTTTCAGCGTTGCTCCAGCATTTGATACGACTAACAGTAATAGTAATCAACCAGTAATAATAATATCGACGTTGTTTATTTCTGTTAGTGGTAAGCAACTGGACAATGCATCACTGGGCATGGCTGTACCTGGCTCTATCTGCTCTCAGCGCTCCGTTGGAATCAGTTGGGTCTGTTGATAGTTACGTTGTTGTCCCGCTTAGTTGTGATTATAACTTATTACCTCCGCCAAGGAGGTAATGTTTTTGCCGGTTTTTGTTTGTTTGTTTGTTTGTTTGTCTGTGAGTCCACGCGATAACTCGAAAAGTTATGGACGGATCTTTCTGAAATTTTGCGGGTATGTCGGACATGGCATAAACTACCAGTGGTTTAATTTTGGGCGCGATCCAACAGGAATCCTGGATTCTGGATCACTTTGAAATTTTTGTTACCGTTGCGTTAAAGGGGGCATAAGGGAACCGCTGGCAAAGCGAAGATGGTGACGCCACCTGGTGGAGGTACCTGCGGGCTATGACTGCTATCTAGTTGCCACTGTTCTGCCATGTGTTGTTGAGCTGGTTGTTAAATCACTGTTGTGATATTTAATAAGTCAGTCAAAACGGATTTTTATAATGTCGTGTATTGCAGCCAGCAGTTGGATTAAGACAAAACATGCTGTCGGTACTGTTAAAGTAAAAAAACAGGGTGTGCCAAAATGTCCCAACTTGTTTTTGTCAGAACTTTGTCAAATTTCTACCAAATTTCATAATTTTTGGCATACAGATAGTTAATATGATAGAAATTTGTAAGGTTCACTCATTGTCCACCTCACGTAGTTTATGTTAACGCACTACCCTGTAAAATGCGGATGCTCCAAATTGCTGCATAATGCTCAGTTGTTGTCTCCGTAAAGTTTCTAACAACTTAATTAAGCAAACAATAAACTGAAATGTGATTTATTTAGCAGAGTTATAAGTTTGTGTAACAACTTACTTCCAGATTATCAAAATTTATGCCCAAAGTGTACACAATGGCTTACACGTGACACCACGGCTGATAGCGGCATTCTCGATCAACTGATCAAAATGCACAGCACTCATTCGTGGATAAAATGTGTGTTAAGCTTATCAATCAGTTATTTTGTTGTCTGCTATTTTCATTGTAAAATATTCAATACCACAAAAATTGTTACATCACCTTGCACTGTCTGTCAGTTGATAATAAAAAACTTAGCAATCTCATATTGATAACCACCATGTAATGTAACAATTTGGAGCATGTATGTTTTACACAGTAGTGCATTGACATAAATTACGTGAGGTGGACAATGAGTGTACCTTACATAATTCTATTGTCTTGGCTATCTGTGTGCCAAAAATGATCAAATTTGGTGGAGATTTGACGAAGTTCTGACAAAATCAAGTTGGGTCATTTTTATTGGCGCAACCTGTAGTTACCTGAACATAGTTAAACGGTATTGCAAACGTGATTTCACGCAAGGAGCTGTTCGAGTTTTAGACAGTTTGTATAAATGAGCATATCGCATATAGTTAGTGAAAGAAAGATTACATTTTGATGATGATGAATGGATCAGTGACCGATGATGATTTGTGCAGGTGGAGAGTGCACATGACATGTGGCAGGCGGCCTATGGACTTGTTCATATGCTGGCACACGTGCTCGGAGTCTCACATGACAGTTCAGGTACATATGCTCACATTTCACTCAGCAGATAATCACAGTCAGTGTTTTTTAATAGTTATAACAAGAAATGATTATTTTTGTCTACAGGTGTGCTAAGTAGAGAATAACTGGTTTTATTGGGGAATTCTCATTTTGCAGCTATCTTAATATAGTATAAGTCTTGTTCATCTGTCATTTCGTTCTGTACAGTATCTGAATTTCAGACTGAATGTAAAAGGCATAGAAAATTTTGTAAACGTTCCCAGGGCACAAGTAACCAGTGTGCCACGTTTGTCTCCAAAGGTCATGGGTTGAAGTTTGAACTTTGGGTCGGGGTCACACAGTGCTGTGTATAGCTCGGCAGATGGTCGTAAGTAAGTAAGTAAGTAAGATGACTTAGGGGGCGCAATTTAACAGTTAGCCACAATTCGCCATGCTTTCAACATCTGAACAGAAATGTCTTCAGCAGCCGCTTGAACTGTTCAGAGTTAATGTTAGTTTGTCTCAGATGAGGTGGAAGATTGTTCCACAGCCTGGGTCCTGCAGCAGCAAAGCATCATTCTGTCTCCAGGGCTGCTGTAGGTTCGTCTGATGACACATGTCCTCGAGTTGGCAGAACGTAGCTGACGACGACCTTCGTCGTATACTATGTTCGCACTCGGCTGACAGTTTGACATCTTGGCTTGTCCAGTATTGCGTTGAAATTATAAAAGATTTGAATGAGGAAAAAAGACAGTCGTGCACAGGTGTGTACAAAGCAACAGAAATGAACTGAAATGAGAAAATGTCAGTTGCATCGCACAAATTTATATGAAGTGAATGAACTGGCAGTTCGTTTAATTTTACTTCAGCTATTTTTGTTGCTTTGTACATGCCTCTTACTGTCAGTCTGTCATCAGTAGTGTTAGTGTCAGAAGTTGATAACAATTACAGGCTGCTGAGTGTTCTCTGTTATTTGCAGAAGAGGAGTGTTCCTGCACCGGTGTTTCTGGATGCATCATGACTCAGTCTTCTCAGTACGTTTCTGCTACTTACTTACTTACTCTATGTTTCCCGGCCATTTTCTAATAGGCCGCGTTTCAGCATTTGCAGCCTTGCCTATCCATTCACCCATCCTGTTCACCTGTCAGCTAGTAGCTCAGAAGCAAAAGGCGGTAGAAAATTAAAATTGGTGTAAACTTTTTTCAGAGCAGCAATAATTGGTATGCCAATTTTGAGTTTTAAATGTCAGGGAGGGTTTGGATTGTACATGTAACACTTGACATCTCCAGAGCACTCAAAACGTCAATCTGAGGCCTGCCCACAGATTGGAAGCACCCTCCTGGACGCCCTCGCCACACGTGGCTACGTACCCTGGGAGCAGATCTCTAGCCTCATAATCTTGGTCTCAACTCGGCTTGGAAATATGCCCAGGATCGAGAACACTGGAAGCACCTCGTGGAAACCGCTATGCTCCAGCTCGGGGCACGTGCTTGATGATGATGATGATGATGATGTAACAGAGCTTTACCCCATTTTGTGTCATAACAGTAACTGACTACATAAATAGATCTAGTGTGTAAAACTAATGCTGTTGTTAGCCACGGTCAAACTGGCAGAATGTATTAATTTGAAACAGATTGTACGTTATTAAAAGCAACCTTGTGTCGACCCTTTGTAAAACATCGTCAGTCATGTATCACACTTATGATCCAGAGGTTGTGGCTTCAACTCTCGGTCAAACACGAAAAGCATCTCAGTATACACTCAGCCACCAATGTTAACTCAGCCCTTCATCCGTCCAGGGTAGGTAAATTGAGTACAGACATGTCTAGCTGGGTTGAGGCAGGGTGCGTTCAGCATTCACCAGTGTCAGGTTGCAGGTAGCACTGTGTGATCCCATACGGCAGGTGATGCTTCATAGCTTCTGGGAGTTTGTGAACAGCTATAGACACTGTTGACTTTTCGTCTTTGCTGTGTGTGTATCTCTTTGTGGGAACCCACCTTGGAGCTACAGAGTGTTGCATCCCATATGGAATCCCACAGCGTTACCTGCCTCCCAGCGCAGGTGAACATGTTCCACCTTAACCTCAGCCAGCATGCCTTACCTTACCTTACCTTACCTCCGGGGTGGGCAGGCTCTTACACCTGCCCAGCGCTAAGGCTGTATCAGCTCTGCCCAATGCGCATCCCCGAATGTAACCACAAGGTTACAGGTAGTGGCTATAAAGCCGTAGATGGCTACGAAGCCATAAAGAGACGGCTGTAAAGCCGTAAATAGACAGCTGTGAAGCTGTAGTCGGCTGTGGAGCCGAAACCAGCACAAAAGCACTGGTAACGTGCAGCAATCTGCTCTCACGTTTTGGTCAGCGCTTAGCTCCTCGCCTCCAGATTTTAGAAATCTTTTGGGTCATCGGTGCAAAGCCCCACCACCATGACAAGGTGGCTGACCACGGTGGGGAGCCACCATGCCAGTACTGGTTAAAATTACTGTTCCATTATTATGCATTTGTGTGCGTTCTGCTTGTAAATGACATACGTCAAACCTTACTCACTCACTCACTCGATTCACATTCCTGAGAAGGATAGAAGGCTGAGTTGTTCTACTGTTTGTTATCTTACACGTGTATGTGTTCTAGGGGCGTGCTGTCATCGCATGCTAGTGTTTGGTCATCGTGCAGTGTTCGTGAAATTCATTCATTGATTTTATCTCGACTGACCAGCTGCTTGTCTTCATCTGCTGAATCTAGCTCACGCAAGGTTGCCAAATGATTCATCTTTCATTACTTTCTTACTTTCAGTTTGTTAGTATTTCATGTCTTACCTTACCATCCACTGTGGGTTCCTAACTTGAAAACAAACTGTAGAAGAACTGAAATTGGTGTGAAGAATCTTTACACCGTGGGCCACAAAAAGTGCCACTTCACTTTTGTCAATATCTTCACCGATTATTGACTAATTTTCAAAATTCTTTCACTGGCACACTCTGCAGACAGCTTGCAATAATGGGATTATTATATATCTCATCACACGGTAAATGCATTTCTATACTACCTTGTGAAATATAAATGTAAGCAAAAACTAACGATAATAACAAAAATTTAGGTAAATGAAAAAAATCACTTCAGACCAACATTGCGATGAATAATTTGTATGACACTAGCCTGCGTTAGATGCACACAGTTTAGTTTCATACAGAGCATTTACTGCAATGTTGGCCTGAAGTGTTTTTTTTTCAATTTTATCAAAATGTTTGTTTGTTATTATTGTTATGTATGCATATTTCATTGCTGTTTCACAAGGTAGTATAGAGACGCATTTACGGTGTGGTGGGATATATAATAATCATGTTATTGCATAGTGTCTGTAGAGTGTGCCAGTGAAAGAATTTTGAAAATCAATCAATAATTGGTGAAGATATGGATAAAAGTAAAGTGCCACGTTTTTTGGCCCACCCTGTAGAGTGTATGCCAATTTTATCACATATCTTTGTCAGGATTTGCGTGTACATGTTGTTACTGTTAATGACTGATTTTTGTGTAACTGGAAAAATTGGCATTATTTTATGATGGTAGGAGGGCCACCCGAGTGGTAAAGTCCCGGTTTATTTGGGGTTCTGCCTAACTGGGTACTTTTGTGGAAAATGGCTGATTAAGCATAAGCCGGGAATTGTAGTATTTATGGTACTTTTATCAAGCTTGTTGATGTTGTTGCTGTCATGGCAGGACTGTCTAAAGGGGATGTCAGACGAACAACAAAGTCGGCCGACTTTTGTGGGCGTGGTTTAGTTGCCCGACAAAATCGGCCAACAAAATCGGTGAACCATGACACACGGCCGATAGTTTTGTTCGCTACTTCATACGTTATCAGCTAGCACAACAGCCGAATGCAGATCGCAAAATAATACTTGCATCACTTTTTTCTGCATCCAATGAATGAAAATAATAACAAACACAATAAATAACTAAAATAAATATTCATTTTCTGTTGTAAACAATCACCATGGCAACATAAACAAAATTTGTTGTCCAATATACGAAAAGTCGGCCGACAAAATCGTCGAAGATAGAACATGCTCTATCTTGGCCGACAAAATCGGGCGATTTTGTCGGCCGACAAAATCGGGCGATTTTTGCATGACACACGACAGATTTTTGTCGAGCGATTTTGTCGGCAGATAAAATCGGACGATTTTGTCGTTCATCTGACATCCCTTTAACTATGCCAGTATGGGAGGGTGATTGCCCAGAAGAGATGATGAATTCCACATGGTTCGCATAGCATTGGATTAGGGATTATATCATGGCACAAAATCCATATCGATTATCTTAGCAATTCATATCACACTATCGTGATATCGTGAGAGCAAAGACCTGAGTGGTAAGGCAAGAGGCAGCGAGGGAAGTTGAGTCGGAATGAGCTTCTGAATACTAGACGACAACCAACGACGTGCCTTTAACACTGATGGCCATGCAGCAGCTGTAGCGGCACCTGCAGCATAGACGCACCGGGCTTTGCTTCTGATACTTTGTTGACTTAAGTGATCAGTCATCATGCAGTCTGTTGCAAGTGTGAGGTGGCATCTGAATGTTACCTACTCACAAACGCCTGCGTCTGCGTGCTATTTCAGCTATTGCGGCCCATTAGAATAAGTCAGGTGGCGTGTGCTGACGACGTCTGCGCAATGCGCAATATCGATATCGTAGGCACAGTCTGTCCCACGATATCGTAGAGATGCGTGGCTGGCGATCGATATCGTGATATCGGCTGATCGATATAATCCCTACATTAGATGAGTCTAGGCTTTCTGGCTTTCCCTCGTAGCCATTCTGTTGACCTAAGACAGCAGTGAACGCATTATGTACTGTTGCAGTAGCTTTGCTGTGTTTGAACTATACTAATCATACTAATCATAAGATAAAGACTCTGGTGTTCGGAATGATGGATGGTTCAAACAAAAGAGGACGGCCTCACCGAGAATGGTCAGATGACATTGAGCAGTGGTGTGGGGCAACCCTGCAGGAGTTAAGCCACGCTGCCCTAGGTAGGCAGTGGTTGGCAGCGATAGTAACATTGGCGTCGGACACCAACGGGTATTGAGCCCACGGTTGTCGATGATGATGATGAATCATTGTGGTAATATATCAGTAGCAGTGTTGACATGTAACAATGTCAAACGTGTGTTTAGGTGACATATGCACAGCAGTGTGGTAATGGAATCGTTGAACGTGGCGAAGATTGCGACTGTCAGACTCCAGAGGTAGACTAGTATATTTCTGTACTTTGTAATGTAGTTAAAATCTCTATTAGATGCTGTAAGGGCACGTTGCACCAACGTTGTTCAACTTTGAACTCTGGTCAAATTTGAATTTGAACTTAGTTCAGCTGTAATTTGCATTGCACCAAAGCGGTTCAAGCGTTCATCTTGTACAGTTCTGAACCGCCGTCTGACCACCGATCAAATTTCGATCTTGGTTCAAGTGATGAATGCCGGGATACTATTGCTGCAAAAAATTGTCCAATTCAGTCGGGATTAGGTTAAAGTCAGGGTTTAGGGTTGTGCCAGTTGCATTGCAGTGTATAGCTAGGTGGATGGCTGCACGATATTTTGTTGCTGTTGGGGCCTGTGGGCTCAGATCGCGGCGACGTTTGCAGCTGAAGTACTTGTATCTGCGCTGTCACTCCCACTTTTTTGAAAGAATCGCCATCGTGATTGCCACAGTCAGCAGCATCGGTGGACTTTGGCGCTGCTGAGGCAGTTATCCGTCATCACTGTGCCCGCGGGTGGGGTGGGCTGGCTGGATCGGTGGCCACATATTTGAACAGAGATCAAGGAAAGGACTTTACATCTTCACAAAGGACTCTGTTTTCACGCCTCCGTACAGGAGGACGTACACCAGAGTGGCATGGTACCGCAACAGAATAACGAGAAACCAAGACCAGCCTGAACCGGTCGCATGTCAGCGATGTGGTCAGGCAGAAGAGACGCTGGTACATTTAATGACTGAATGTCCGGTATTGGAAGATGCCCGCAGCCACCATTTCGATGAGGATGATCCCATCACTTTTCTGTTCAACGAACTCGAAGTAGCACTCAGTTACCTGAGGGATGCTGGCCTCACCGAAGCCGGTCACGTATGATCCTTGATCGAGCGCCAGAAAAAAAGAACAACAACAACACAATATTTTGGTACTGGGCTGTCGTTTTTTGCTTGTTTGCTGTGGAGTATGCATGACATCAGGGCAACTCAGCCTTTTACCTTTTATGGGAGCTTACAGACTATGGGGTGAAGGCCTAGTGTGGCTGATTGGGGCGGTGATATGTCTGCTAGCTGCAAACCGCGGGTCCAATTGTTCGTTTATGCTGGCAATAGATGGCTGCATACTGCGCTACGGTATCATTAGCTCATGCCAATCAGCTGCCACTTCCGAGATTGTAAAGCGCTTCTGGTCTTGAGTCTGTCTCATGTACAAAGCACTATAGCAAATGCTGAACTTTATCTTTACTTTTGTAGTACTCAGTACGTTGCACAGCTATACTTTTGTAATCTCGTGACAATGGATGTCTTTTTGCACAGCTACCGGTAGTTATTGTATTTAGATGTTCAAATGGAATATGTCGCAGATAAAATTTTTTTGACTAATGAATTTGGTAATGAATTTTTCATATTTATGCCGATAGTATAACAAGTGGAGTCTACACAGTGAGGTAGGCGTTTGTGTGTGTAAATATTCAGGGTTTTGAATCATGTTCATTATTTGGTTTTATTTTTGTATAATTAAGTTTGTTTATGTTTTTATTTTGAGTTGTTGTGCTAAGTGTGACACTTTGTTTTCATAGGTTGGCATTTATTATTTGTGCTTTGGTTGACCTATTTTGACGCATTATGGTGGCGTAGCATGGTGGTTAGAACGTCGGTCCTGGCCGGCGGACTTTCCTTATCCTGCGCTAGACTAATGGATGGCTGCTTGACCACTTTGTGGGTACGGCTTTCGCTATCAGTCAACCAACAAGGCCAATTCAGCCTGCCATCCCTCCGGGGTCGGTTAAATGAGTAGTAACCCATTATATGGGTTACGGAAGGTGGGGACCTTTGTACAGCTGACTGGGCTGCCTGGCCTGCCAGTGCACCAGCCTGTGTTTGCAGGCTGCACGCGGCAGCTGTGCGATCGACGGCTTTGGTTAGTGATGAAAAGCACATTAGAGGTGTACATCGTACACAACGATGGGCTATACAAATTGACAACCTTTACCTTTATTACGCCTATTTTATTTTTGCTTCGCGTGTACTTGCAAAGTGTGATGTCTGATTAAATTATTTTTGTTGTTATTATTTTGTATATGGCTGTAAGTAGTTTGCTTTGTTTCTTTTTTTTGAACTTTTATAAATATTTGTTTTTGATTGACTGTGGTGTGTGGTAGTTGGTTAATTTTGCATCTTGTGGGAGATGAAAATTTACCATAAATTTAAAACAATGATATATTTTGTCTTGTGTCAGCTTTGAATATGGACCATGTCACATATAATAACTTGTACTTTGTACTATAAAGTTACTGGTAAGTAGAGTTAAGTGCTGTTTCATTATTATGTGTTTGTGTGCATTTCGCCTGAAAAGGCCATCCCTGAAATGACCTATACTGTGTCGGGTGGGATGTTAAACCCTACTCACTCACTCACTTACTCTGGTAGGAATGTGACTCGATCGCAGATTGTACATCATGTAATATTTTGCAATGTTGGGTAAAATCTTTTTTAGAATGATTTGGAATCAAAATCATGCTTTGAAAATTGATTTGAAATCAAAATCGTCATTTTGCAAATGATTTCAAATCAAATCATTTTACAAATGAATTGAAATCATCAAAATCATTTTTGTTTTGTAGCCAAACAGCCGTTGAATTTTATGCCTTATTTATTGCAAATAACCATCATAACTCATATCAGATGTTTCACTTATTGCAAATTCACAACACTGTCACTCGTTGATAGTGGTGTGCTTTAAACATCTTAATAGTATTGTCTTTGAGCTCGGTTTAATGAGAAGTAGCAATGAGCCCAGCACAGCCGGGCAGTTCTTTAACTGCTGCAGGCGGTCGAAGTGGTTAGCAGTTTTCTGTTGTTACAGTTTCACGTTTTCTGTCATGGTAGGTTGGTTTTGGTTTGGTTTTGTGCAAAAACACTGTTTTCGGCTCCGTTTGGTTTTCTGACAGTGCCAAACAAAGGTTTGGCTGTCTAATGGCGTCGCGCCGGCAGCGTCCACGCCATGACGGTAATATCTGAGCCGAAATCGAGCGATGGCGGCAAACTTTATGGGTTGAGTGAGCGACTCGCGATGAGACGAGACTGTTGTGGAGTTTGCGTTCCATCCTGTGCTACGCCATGCTGCTGCGTCGCTTGCACAGGTCGTGTACTTGCTTGCCTTCTTTTTTTTCATCATGGCAGCGTGCGTGCAGTCAACTGACCGACTTCCAGTAGCTGTAGCTTGCTGGACGATGGTAAGTCGGTGACGGTCGAGACTCAAGACTGACATGGCTGCCGCGGCATGAAACTCTGTTCACACGTGCTAATGACGCCGGTAGAAGGCCTCATCAAAGTGTCGCTCGCCACTGCATCACCTTTGTCAACAGCACTGCATGCCGTTGTGATTACGTAAGTGGTCTCACCACTGTCGTTGCATCACTAGTGCTGCCGCTCGTCAACACCAGCTTCATTGACACTAATTAACGTTACTCACCGTGACCGGCTCTCCTGGCATGATCTCGGCCAGATGAGTCGGACGAGTCATTTGCACTGTTGCTTTTTCTCTATCATGAGTCATGAGACTACTGATTTTTGACCATTAGTCTAAAGGTCTGTTGGACTCTCCGTGACTGCATTACCTCCACTTGTTGTTGTAGGAATGTGAGTTGCTGGACCCATGCTGTGATGCCGCCACGTGCCTTCTCAAACCGTATGCTACTTGCCGCAGTGGCGCCTGCTGCCATAATTGTACCGTAAGTCGTCTCAGGATTTTTCACATTTGCTGCTGCCACTGCAGACTTGTTCTGCTGACAGTTAGTGAGAATTCTCCATATAATTGCACGTTAGTTCGTGTATAGTTAGACGCGCAAATTTGCTGTGACGTTTTGAATGAGTTGTCATTATCTAGTGATGTTTTAGCAAATATGAACATACCGAGCTTGGGTGCTCTTTCTGATTTGCTAATGCATATCAGCACAGCTGCATGGCATGCATATTAGTTATTTAGCAGTAGCATAACCATTGTTAGTAGAGCTGTCACAATTGACGCATTAATTAACGCGTTAATGCGTTAATAAATTAGTGCGTGTTAAAAAAATTAACGTCGTTTAAAAAAATTAACGCACATACGTAAATTAATGTTAATTTACTAAATTTTGTGAAGCAAAAGTTGAAATATTCCGTTAAACTGCGGTAGTTTGACAATCGAATGAATTTGACTAACTAAACTGTAGTTTTCATTCCATCACTACTGTAAATAAATAATTATTTCGATTTTTGATGACATGCTAATAGATTTCTATGCTACCTATGACGTCAGTTATTGTTGATTATACATTTAAAAAGGTGTTTCTAACTTTCTATATTAGACAGGCAGGGCCCCTCAAACGTCGCGAGGCCTGTGATAACTTATCCCCCTACTCTCCCTCTCGATGGGACTGGGTGCGTTAATTTACGCGTTAATTAATGCATTAAAAAATTAACACACTGCGTTAATGCATTAAAAAAATTAACGCCTTGACAGCTCTAATTGTTAGATTTGTCTTCAGTTTAAATGTTTTGCCAGTTTGATAGTATCGGCCTATGCATTTGTATTAGTGATGGTTGCTGCTGTCGTTGTTGTCTAATGGTGCAGGTTCGACCTCAGTATCTAGTGTGTCGAGATTCGGTCGGTGAATGCGACGTCCCGGAATTCTGTGATGGAATTTCCGGACAGGTCGGTGTTCACTAGTGTTAGTGTACACGATGGGGAGTAATTGTTGGACCTCCCCTAGTGCCAAATGGCAAAATGTTACTGTGCTGTTTTTGTTCATGAAACTTTTTGCAACTTAGTGCAAGATAGTGCTACACGCAATGTCTCTACCTTACTAGCTGCCTTTACCATGTGATTTCTGCATTAAAATGACATAATGTAGATAGTCAGTAGCACTTTGCAACATTATGGCAAGATTTATCTTCTGACTGTGACATGTAGAGGGAAATACTTTGACTTCTATTTTGTAGCATCAGCAGTGCCAGATATTGCAGCATATGCTACCACAGTGTGGCCCATTCATCTGTGTCTTTGGCATGTTCTTTGTACACGTTTCTTCGTGGAAGTACTGATGGAATGATTATGAAAAATTGAAAATCGACTAATATTAGACACATTTTTGACATTTTCCCATGATTATGCCCATGCGTATAGTTACGTGATGATACATTATCAGTTTTATATGCAGTTGCATTGTTATTGCTGTTGTTTGGTTGTAGTGTCCAGTGAACGTGTTAGTTCAGGATGGCCATCAATGCGCCGAAGGTCGTGGCTACTGCTACCATGGCATCTGTCAGACCTACGCTCAACAGTGTCAGGCTCTCTGGGGCTCAGGTACAGTGGGCGACTTCACTTTTGACTTAGACTTTCACTGAGTCTTTTCGCTGAGCCAAAGCTAAAGCTGCACGCTAAAGTCTGTACATAGACCAAAGTTCAACTAAACGATTAAAAATGGTGGAAAACCGGTTAGCCTAACAGAAAATAAATCAACCAGTTATGCTTGGACTTGCTTATTTAATTGTGCCGCGCATGCAAATGATGTAATTACATAACGTCTTACATTATTATGTAGCCATTACGGCATTTATTTTTGGTACCAGACTGTTTTAATTTACTAAACTATCCGTGTTAGTCGCCATGTTTTCGCTCAGCAAAATCACTTCACTTTTTGACTTAAGTATGTACTTAGACCAAAGTTTAGGCTCAGCGAAAGTCTCAGCGAAAGTCTAAGTCAAAAAGTGAAGTCGCCCAGTATACTGTCTGGAAACCAAGGGTAAAAAACCTAGGTGTAGCTTGTGGTGGAGTTTATCTTTTTAGCTGACCACACTTAGTTCAGTCAGGCTATTGGTACCTTCTGTCGTCTATTTGTCTGTCAGTTCATTTGCAACGTTTTGTACTGTGGCTAAATGGTACAGCATAGAAGAGTGGTACGATTGGATGGGGTGATGGCAAACTGCCTAATGGTTTAGATTCTATTTTCTTTTTATTTATTTTTTTGTTTTTAGTTGTGTACTTTGTACGATTTTCATGTTAAATAAATAAATAAATGAACAAATGGTATCCATGTTGCTGTCTGCAGCAGCTTAGCTGTAGTTTGCAACATGAAGTTGCCGCTTGCATCTTTGTTTATGGCAACAGTCTCTTACTTATTTACTGATGCCGGAAGTAGTATGATATCTGTATTAAATAGGAAAGTAAAAGAATGAATGTTTTTACTGGCAAGCGGTGACATGCAGAGTACAGTCAGTTTACCGTAGCAACAGCTGGGCTTTTGTTACAAATAATTTGACATCATTATATCTGTCGGCGAATATTGTTCATCGATTGATGTCATGCTGTGCAGGTGCTGATACTGCTGATGACAAGTGTTTCAAGACGTTTAACACGGCTGGTCGTTTCAATGGTCACTGCGGACTGAACAGCACTTTTACTGGCTATCTTCGATGTGCTGCTGAGTGTGTATGATTTGTATATGTATCTATGTATGATTTGTAGATCTACATAGGATTGATCAGATAACTAATTGATTCCTGTTTGTCATTTGTATAGTTAGCTAATCACCAGCTTGCATTGACTCGGTCTTATCCAGTAACACTATTACCATCACTATTAACAATAGTTGTTATTGAACAACACTGATCACTTCTCTGTAAACAGATGAGTCACTCTTAGAGCAGGCAAACATCACAAATAATTATGTTGCTGGACTTGTTAAAAAACATAAATTGCTTGTCGGTTCTTTGCTGCCAGTGATTAGCAGAAAATTGTATTATTATTATTATAATACTTATGTCAGAATTGTCATAATTCTTGGCTTGTGAAAGTAATTACAACAAACTGGCATTAATGCCAGTTAATGCTTGTAATTTAGTTTTTTTGTTAGGAGTAGGTTTAGATATTTTTAGGAATTTCTTGTTATAGTTAATTGTAATTTTTCTAAATTTAATTATTATTTCAGTTTTGCATAAATTATTAGTTTTAGTTCGTATGTAGGCCGGCCCACGCTTTGGCGCCCGTCGGCGGTCTTTTTCAGACCGCATCGTTGGCTAGC